>Ga0209795_10000686_pt1 | contig 24322 bp, 16 predicted proteins | sample AgamicOrMarz_FD_187166 | JGI IMG/M metagenome (GOLD analysis project Ga0209795, IMG submission 187166) | Agave microbial communities from Guanajuato, Mexico - Or.Ma.rz (SPAdes) (version 2) | ecosystem: Host-associated > Plants > Phyllosphere > Phylloplane/Leaf | place: Guanajuato, Mexico...
GGAAAGTCAGAAAAAATGGGTGCCAGGCACCAGCGTTCAAAGGGATATGTACGGGGAAATGTTGGCCTTAACGCATCTGGATAAGGATATGAAGGGGTATTTTACTACGATTAAGAAGACGAATCTTGATAAATTAGTGAAGAATACTGTGTCTGGAATTTCTGAAGAGGAAGGGATCTACCTCCTCCTCAACAAGATTCCAGCTGAATATTTCGGTCGAGGATCGTCAGCAAAGTCAAAATCAATTGAAACAGCGTTCGAAAAGTATTACTCTACAAAGATTAATAAAGTTATTGAAAATGGTTCGGTTTCAGCGATTGTTGATGAGGGGGTCCGACAATTCACTGCACTAAGGGAATTGTCTCTGGATTCTAGCTGGCTCGAGAAAACTCTTGATTCGAACTTATTAGAGATTGTTAGGGGTGCCATTAATAAAAAGGATTACGCTGCATATGCCGAATCCGCTACTACAATTAAAAAGCTAGAAGGAAATATGAATGGTGCCGACGTATTTTCTTATATCGAAAAATCAACCTCTGATATATTAGCTAAAGCGGAAAACCTTACTGAAGCCAATAAATATGAGGATGCGATCAAGATCTATGAAGTCTTAAAACCACTGAAGGACACAACTGAATTGATTGCTAGTGCAAATCTTGCTTGGGATAAATATGAACCCATTCGCGTTCTAAAGCGTCTGTATACAGGAAAAGAGTTTCCGAACTTTGTGAATGCTAGAAATAAATGGGGTGCAGACAGCGCCGTTGCAGCAATCTCCAAAGACGGAGGCATTTATTTTGGCAAGCTTTCGGGTGAAAAAGCAATGGTGGTAACTGAGGGTTCGATAGACGGGGCGCTGGCCATTAATAAGCTGGTCTTTCAAAGCAGCTTAAGTTCTTCTGACACTCCAGTCCTATATATTGATGCAAAGTCATCAGAACGGAAGCATCATTATTTAGCCTATGAAGTTAGCGAAGGGTCAATGGTGAAGATTCTCGATGTCGAAGCTGACAAGTTAACCGTAGAAGGGAATTATGTTTTAGTCGTGGATAATCCAGTTGGGCAGGGCGAGGGTGAGATTGCTTATTTCGAACCAGATGGTAACGGGGAATATCAGTTTTCTAAAATAAAAGTAGACTACGTTGATATCCTTGTCGAAGATATAACAAATTATTATGGGGAAAAGGTTCGCCTCACAGCATTCGCGGATACGTTACAAAAAGGCGGGGCCTTGGTAACCTTAACGGAAACCTATAATGATAGCACCGGACTATGGGAGAAAACGTATTTGTTATTAAAGGGAGATTCCGATTTCACTATCTATGAGAATTATACGGTCATTGGTACTTTCAACAGTTACGAGGATATTATGGACGAAAACGGCCAATCTATTCGTGTCCCAGTTTTACAAGTTGAAGAAGTTGAATAATCGAAAAAGGACCAAACGAGGATATTTGCTTACGTTTGGTCTTTTTATTTACTTTTTAAAAGCTTATAAATAGAGCATTCTGGCAAAAATAAAAACCTCTTTGAACAAATTCAAAGAGGTTTAATCTATTTAGACGAGGACTTCTGCACCATGTAAGGATACAACTGTTCCTGCTTTTCCATCGATGGCATGAAAGGCTTGGTCTAGTGAAGTAATAATAGTTTTGCGGTCTGGGCTCGTTGCGGCAAAATTGATGGCGGCTTCTACCTTTGGAAGCATACTTCCGGAAGCAAAATGTCCTTTTTCTATATAACCCTGCAATTCTCCGATACTTACATCGGCTAATTTCCGCTGGGTTGGCTTATTGAAATTAATGAAAACATGGTCAACAGCGGTGAGAATGATTAACGCATCAGCATCGACAAGTTCAGCCAGCTTTTGGGAAGCAAAATCTTTATCAATAACCGCTTCGATTCCGAGGAAACCGCTGTCAGTTTCAATGACCGGAATACCTCCGCCCCCTACTGAAATGACGATATTACCTTGCTCGACGAGTGAATTAATGACTGAATGCTCGATAATACTGACAGGCTTTGGAGATGGAACCACACGTCTCCAGCCACGGCCTGCATCTTCCTTAAAGAAATTCGCTGATTCCACCATCATTCGGCGCGCCTCTTCTTCGCTGTAGAAAGGCCCAATCGGCTTGGTAGGATGAAGGAAAGCAGGATCATTTTTATCTACAACGACACGGGTAACGACCGTCACCACATTCTTCGAAATTCCACGTTCGTTAAGTACTTTATCCATGGCGTTCTGCATCCAGTAACCAATCATACCTTGGGTCATTGCACCGCATGTATCAAGCGGCATGGCGGGATTTTTTTCTGAATCGGCAGCCGCCTGCTGGAGCAAAACATTGCCCACCTGCGGCCCATTTCCATGGGAAATAATAATATCAATCCCTTTTTCGATAAAATCAACCAGCTGGCGTGCTGTTTTTTCAAGTGCTAATTGCTGAGCCTCTGCTGTTGCATCTCCTGCTTGAATGGCATTGCCGCCTAATGCAATCACAACTTTTTGTTTTTTCATTTTTATCGCCTCTCCATTAGTCTTTTTTCCAAGGAATTGTGCAGATTTACTGGGCACACTATATTAACTGATAATTGTCGCAATACTCATAATTACCATGACGATGATAGACAGGGACACGACTAATTTCCAAACATGTTTTAGGTAGGTGCTATAAGGAACTCGGGCAATGGCGAGTGCTCCCATAATAACCGCACTTGTTGGTGTTAGTAAATTCACGATCCCTGATGCGCTTTGATAAGCAGTAATAATTAAATCTCTGCCTACTCCAGCAAAATCGGCCAATGGTGCCATAATTGGCATCGATAGCGTTGCAAGTCCTGAAGTAGATGGAACAAGGAAGGAGAGTGGTAAATAAAATAGGAAGGAAATGTTGGTGAATAGGACAGATCCCATATTATCTAACACGCCTTCTCCCCAATGGAGCACAGTTGCCGTCATCCCACCTGCATCCATGACAACAGTAATTCCTCGAGAAATTCCGATGATGAGCGCAACACCTAATAAATCTCTAGCCCCATTTACAAACGTACTAGTAAACTCTGATTCTCCCATTCTGTAAATAAAGGCAATTATGATTGAGGATGTTAAGAATAACATGGTTAATTCCCCAAACCACCAGTCACCAAGCGGCATGATACCGCCAAATAACTTACCAATAAACGGAATTTTAGCAACGGCTTTAGTCAAATCTTCAAAAATAGTAATATTAAATTTATAAGCCCAAGGAATAACTCCTAATATCATAACGACAAAGGTTAAACCAAAAACAGTAAGAACAGCCTTATGACGACCTGTAAATTCTACTTCTTCCGTTTTTTGTGATAAGAAATGCTGCTCATTTTCTGTTTTCATAGTGGCAATCAGTGATTTGGAAGGATTATCTTTGACCTTTTTTGCATAGCGCATGACAAACATAATGGTAATAATTAACGTCACAACGAGGATGATAAGACGGAGTCCTATCCCATCACCAATCGAAACTCCCGCAAATCCAGATGCGATCCCTGTTGCAAATGGATTAACAGTTGAACCTAAACATCCGACCCCTGCTCCAAGCGCGATAATCGATACGGCTGTTAACGCGTCGTAACCTGCAGCAATCAGGACAGGGATGAGGATTGGATAGAAAGCAATCGTTTCCTCAGCCATCCCGTAAGTCGATCCACCAATTGCAAATAGGATCATGAGTATCGGAATGAGCCATTGCTCTCGCCCATTTAATTTACCAATGACACGGGATATACCAGCATCAATTGCCCCCGTTTTCATCACAACGCCTAGGAAGCCGCCAATCACAAGAACGAACAAGGCGATGTCTTTTGCATCAAAGAATCCGTTGATGGGGGCATTTAATATCTCCCATAAACCTTGGGGAGTTTGTTTAGCGCTTGACAGCTGGTGATAGGTCCCGGAGACGGGGATTTCTTGTTGAGTTGCTTTATCAACTTGTGTATCATAATGTCCACCTGGGATGACCCAGGTTAATGCGGCAATCACAATAATAATTAGAAATAATAACGTATAGGCACTAGGCATCTTGAACCTTTTCATGACAATTCCCCCATTACTATAAATGGCATCCCTATCGGGTTAATTCGTAAATGGCTTTTGCATAAATCAGCATCGCTTTAAATATTTCTTCTAATTCAATGTGTTCATTTGGCTGGTGCTCTGTTTTCGTTTGATATGGAAAAATTGCTCCGAACGCCACAAAGTTTTCCATTGCTCTGGCATAGGTGGCACCGCCCGATGAAATCGGTTCTGACACGAGGTCTTTGGTTACTTCTTGATAGACGTTCATTAAGGTGTTGACTAAAAAGGAATCCTTTGGCAAATAGATAGATTTTAAATAATCGAATTCATTGTATGCTAAGCCATATGTCTTGGCAGCTTTCGATAGCTGCTTTACTATCTCTTGTTTATCAGCTGTTACAGGAATGCGAATATCAATCGACAGTCTTTCGACTTCCTCGTTTAACTCGATTTTTCCGATGTTAAATTTCAACTTTCCAGACGCTTCATCTTCACAGTCACCGAAAATTTCCAAGCCAAAGGGATCTTCCTTGATTAACTCGTTAACAAATTCGATTGTTTTAGATGTGTAACCAACCCGTTTCAACCCTATTAAAAGTCGATTAATTGCATTGATTCCCTCCTCTGCAACTTGGGCGTGAACTGCTTTCCCAAGCACGACAATCTCATCCTCAGAGGTATCAAAAGAGAACTCCAACTCCTGCAACGCTGCCCTTAATTCCTGTTGCTTCAATCCGGCATATGGAGCGGTGTCAGGCACCGCATTAAAGGCATTGCCAGCTTGTAATATAAGACTTGTTTCGTTTTTCCCTTCAAGATGCAGCTGCAGCAAGCCTTTTTCTGCATAAACCAAGGGGAAGGCTGAGTCTGGGGCAAAGCCCATGCTTGGTATTTCTTCAAGTTCACAATAACGATTCATACAACGCCATAGCGTTTCTTCATCAGTGCCAAAGATAAATCGAATTCTTTTATGAAAATTAATCCCGAGATTCATAAGCGCTTTTGTGGCAAAAAGTGCGGCAAGTGTAGGACCTTTGTCATCTTGTGTTCCTCTGCCGTACATTTTCCCGTCCTTGATTGTTGCTTGGAAAGGAGGCGTCAACCATTCATCGAGTTTTCCTGCAGGAACAACGTCAAGATGTCCGAGGACACCGACCATTTCGCTACCTTCACCAATGTCTGCATACCCGTAATAACCTTCAGGGTCATAATAAGTCCTAAAACCAAGCTGCTCGCAAATATCGAGTGTCTTTTTGAGTGCCAAGTCAATATTTTTGCCAAAAGGATAATCTTGCTCATTCTCATTGTTTACACTTGGGATTTCGATTAGATTTTTTAACGTCTGATGAAAAATGTTTTCTATTTTTCGTAGCTCTGGAATTAAATTGACGATTTTGTCCATACCCATCCTCCAGTATTTTTAAAATAGTTCCTGACCTACTGATAAAGGTAGTAGGAGAAGGGTGCCTGACACCCATCTCCTGATTTCTTATTCTAGGTTTCCTAATGTTGCAGCCATTACTGCTTTAATGGTATGCATTCTGTTTTCAGCTTGATCAAATACTTTTGAATGCTTACTGCGGAATACTTCATCTGTTACTTCCATTTCTGAAAGTCCGTATCTTGCATAGATTTCTTTACCGTAAAGGGTTTCTTGATCATGGAAAGCGGGCAGGCAGTGAAGGAAAATCATCTTATCGTTGCCTGTCTTTTCGATCATTGCCATTTTGACTTGATATGGAGAGAGAAGTTCGATTCTTTCGGCAAACTTATCTTCTTCACCCATGGAAACCCATACATCTGTATAAATAACATCTGCCCCAGCAACACCTTCATCTACACTACTAGTGATCGTTACACGTCCACCTGACTTTTCTGCTAAGCCTTGCGCTAAGTCCACAATTTCCGGATTAGGGAACAAGGACTCAGGAGCACAAATGCGAACATCCATGCCGACAAGTGCACCACCTACAAGCAGGCTGTTAGCCACATTGTTACGACCATCGCCAACATAGACAAATTTAATTCCTTCAAGGCGGCCAAAGTTTTCTTTAACGGTTAAGAAATCAGCAAGAGTTTGAGTTGGATGCCACAAATCAGTTAATCCATTCCAAACTGGAACACCTGAATGTTCTGCTAACATTTCTACTTTTTTGTGCTCAAAGCCGCGGAATTCGATTCCGTCAAACATGTGACCCAATACCTTTGCTGTATCTTCGATCGATTCCTTCTTACCTAACTGGATGTCATCTTTTCCTAAGTATTCAGGATGTGCACCTAGGTCAGTACATGCCACAGTGAAGGCACAACGTGTGCGTGTGGAAGGCTTTTCAAATAATAGAGCGATATTTTTTCCTTCCAAGTGACGGTGTGAAATACCGTGTTTCTTCTCAGCTTTTAGTTTCATCGCAAAATCGATTAGATATACAAACTCTTCTTTTGTAAAATCTCTTTCTGCAAGGAAGCTTCTTCCGGTTAATTTAGGCATAGTTAATAACATATGAATCTTCTCCTTTGTAAAAATTAATTGTTTTATATTTTTTAAGAATTATTTGCTTAAATCTTCTCGGACAATTGGCATACTCATGCAACGTGGACCCCCACGGCCGCGGGACAATTCCGAGCTTAAAACCTCAATAACCTCAATCCCGTGTTGACGCAATAAATCATTAGAAATGTAGTTTCGGTCATAGGTAACAACGACTCCCGGTGCAATTGCTAATGTATTTGAGCCATCATTCCATTGTTCCCGGGAAGAAGCGATTTCATCGCCGCCCCCACAAGGGATGAGGACAAGCTCGTCTAGATGTAAAACTTCTTTTAAAGCTTCTTGAAGGCTAGTTCGGTGCGTGATTTTGGCCAGCTCCGGTTCAGGGCCTTTTTCAAGAATATATACATTCATAATGCCTTGAGGCCCCTGGATTGCAGGGTGGATGGTGAATTTATCATAATCCACCATAGTGAAAACCGTATCCAGGTGCATAAAGGCGCGGCATTTTGGAATTTCGACTGCTACCACTCTTTTAATCGAGTCTTGTTTCTGAAATAAATTTAGGGCTAATCTTTCAATTGCTTTGGCAGATGTACGGGCGGAAACGCCAATGGCCACTACTTCATCACTAAGTACCAGTTCATCTCCACCTTCAATAGAGAATTCATAATCACGGTCTAACCAGACAGGAACATCATGACTGGAAAATCTTGGATGATGCTGAATGATATATTGCATGAATAAGGATTCACGACGGCGCGCCGGTTCACGCATTTTGTTAATCGATAACCCAGTTCCAATACTTGCTGCAGGATCTCGAGTAAAATATAGGTTAGGCATGGGATCTAAATAGAATGGATAATGATCTTCCATTAATTCATAAAGATGCGTTTTTTTACTTGCTTCTATTTCTCTTTTAAGTACACCACTCATAATTTTGTTAACCATTTCAGCAGTAGAAAAAGAAAGTAAGTATTCTTTCAAGATACTTGCTGCTCCGTTGACATTGGCCTTGCTTTCTCGTAAAATATCATCGACAAATTGTTTTTTTATTTCTTGCTTGCTTAGTGTCTCAACAACCAATTTTTCGAGGTATAGGACTTCTATGCCTCTATTTTTTAATGTCTCGGCGAAATAGTCATGCTCTCTTTGAATAATAGGTAAATAAGGAATATCATCGAATAAGAGTCTTTTTAGATATTCAGGTGTGAGATTTTCGACTTCTTTACCAGGACGTTTAAGTAAAACAGTTCTTAAAGCGCCGATTTCTGATGTAACATGGATTGGGTGCTTTAATTTTTTTTCTGTGACCCGCTGTGAAGTGATTTCTGCTATACTGCCCATCTTTCTTCCTCCTTTTTTTCAACTATCCTTGCTACACCTTCATTCTAAGTGATGTAAGCGTTCCATTTTGTAATGTCGATAACAAACAAGATGTTAATATCATTACGTTTTTTTGTCTAATCCATAAACGGTAGTGCATATTTATGTATATATTAATAAGAATTGGAAAGTTCAAAAGTGATTACATGAATATTCACTGAATGTCATAAAGAGTTCACAGATAAAGTTCTAAAATTGAGAAAATTTGGAGGTCTTGAAAAAAGGCCGACTCCTGATGAGCCAGCCCTTTAGCAAGTCTATTTGGATGGAAAAATCAAATTTCTTTGAAAAAATCTGGTTGATGAATTCTAATTTTTTTCGAGGTAACAGAGATGATTTGTTCTCTTTTTAATTGGTTCATTAACAGACTAACTGTTTCCCTGGTGGTTCCAGATAGTTTGGAAATATTGGCTGCCGTAAGGGGACAAGGAATAACGATGTCTTCACCGTCCTTTTCACCGAGATCATCCATTAGAAACTGCAGCGAATGCAATACACGTTCTTGTGCATTAGGAATCAGTATTTTTTGGACGCGCTTTTGATGAAGGCTAAGAATATCAGAGAGTTTCGAGATTATGTAAAGTAGTTGCTTCGGGTTTCCTTTTAGCCAATCCTCCAGCACATGGGTTTGGATAAAGTATAGATGAACATCGGTAACAGCGATGGCCGTGTCATGGTAAACTTTATCTTGAAATATCCCGCCATAAGGGAACATTTGGTGACTTTTGATAAAATCTACATAAAGCATGCTGCCATCATGACTGCTTCGTTCATACATTACGTAACCATCTAGTAAAAAAAAGATTTTGTCACGCGGATCACCCTGCATATAGAGGGATTGGTTTTTCTTATAGGTTCGATAATAAAAATAAGGAAGATATTTTTTTAGTGTTTTCACTGCTAAGCAGGAAAAGATATCAAATTGGTGTAAATCAGAAAGCACATCGATATTTATCACCGGTGAATTGAGCATAATCATTTCTCCATTCCGTGTGAATTATCAATTTAATTTTTGTATAAATCGATTTGTTGTTTGATGCTGTCTGCCTCATGAGGAGAGCGGCAAATAATTAAACAGGTATCATTGCCGCAAATGGTTCCTGCTTTTCCAGCCAACTCCATAGAATCCAAAAGTGCCCCAAATGCATTGGCATGACCAGGTAATGTTTTAATGATAATAAAATAGTTAATGATCTCCATACTAACAAGCGCATCTTTCAATTTATGGCGAAGCTTTTCAGAATTAAAAAGCTCATTGTCCACTTTAAAGCTATACTTAAGACTGCCATTTTTAGAAGGTACTTTGATAAGCTTCAATTCCCGGATGTCCCTTGAAATAGTTGCTTGAGTCACCTGCCAGCCGCAATTAAAAAGCAACTGCCCCAGCTCATCCTGTGTCTTTACCTCTTGTTCAGAGATAAGTGTTGAAATCATCTGTAATCTCATCTCTTTATTCATCGTACAAGCCCTCTCCTTAAGGAATTCTATATTCACATCATATTGCCAAAAACTCTCGATTGGTATGAACAAATGGTGAATTATTTTGAAATAATATTTTATGGCAGCTTTATGTAATCTTGATAAGCAAACAAAAAGGGCTGAACCCAAAGAAATACTTTGAGTTTCAGCCCTGTTACACGTTTTATTTCTTCTATAATTTCCTCATTAAACTTTTCATTATTAGAGGGGGTACGATTAAGCCATTTATAATAGGAAGAACGTTGAATTCTCGCAATCTTGCATAATACCACAAGGGAGAATTTCTCTTTCTCATGGAGTTCCTGAATAGCTACATATTTATCTCTTTCTCAAACTTCTTCACCCATTGATACACCTGTTGATAGGAGACATTGAAATGTTCTGATGTCTGATGATAATTTTTCCTGTTCTGTAAGCAGTACATAACAATTTCCAAACGTTCTTCTAGTGTGGTGGATCGACCTTTAATCATAGAGTTATTCATCCTTTTCGACTCATTTAATTCTCTATGATCATTATAATTCCTAATCCATCTTTTCAAAACTGAACGACTAGATATCTTATATTTCCGTACAATCTCATCCTGAGAATAGTTCCCCGAAAGATAGTCAAGAACTGCAGCTGTTTTAACCTCTTTGGAGTACCGTTTCCATCCGTTAGATCCCTTAAGCCCATCCATTCCATATGTCTGATATAGATAAATCCATGTTTTTAATTTATCTTCTGATATTTTGTATTGTCGACAAAAGTCTCGAATTGAGGTTTGTCTGTCCTCATAAGAGACAATTAATTCAAATTTTTCTTGTCCGGAATAAGCACTTTTCGCCATAGAAAAAACCCCCGATAAAGTAAACAGATTTTTATTATTTCATCTGTCTACTTTATCGGGAGCATATCAAAGAGACTAACCTTTTACTACTGCTTATTCTTTACTCGGGATCGTAATGAATTTATTAAAGATCCCAACCGACGTGACTTTTCCCATTCCTATATCGGAAAAGTCAGTTTTGTAAACGGAGAAAATAACGTAATCCTTCTGTGTAGTTCCTGCATCAAAAATGGATTTCCCGGCAAGTGATAGAACACCTTTCTCTAATAGGTTTGACGATTTATCCATCGTTTTGTGATTGATCCATTCAATATATGCTGTGCGCCCGGGATTTGTTGTTGATAATACATAGAGAACTGCGATTAAAACTATGATAGGAACAAGACGTTTCATATAGCAAGACTCCTAACTTTTAAATGATTGAAATGGAAAAAACAAAAATACCGATGGAACTCTGATTGCTTGTACAATCATATGTATGCATCACCTGAAAAATCACAAAAATTTACTATTCCCTTGGAAAGATTATATTGATGATTATTAACTATTAATATGTTAGATTATTACTAATATATTCTTGGAAAAAACGAGGGGATAATGTCGTGACGAGAAAATGGAAGTGGACGATTGCATGTTTCTTTTTCCTGGTTTTTCTTAATGTGTTCGGGATCATTGCGGTAAAGATATTAGGCAGGTAAGGGGAAACATGATTTCTCCACCAAATTTATCAGGCAGGGAAGGATAACGATGACAACGAATTTAACAAAATCGATTTCAAAACCGCTGCTTTTTGGGATGCTCATAGTAAGTATTGGCGCGGAAGTTCTTCTCTACCTATCTCGATATAGTTCTATGGCGAGCACATTATATGATGCCGTCATGGTGTCCTCGTTTTTTATCGGATGGAAGCTCTACCTGAGACTTCGGAGTCAGCAAGATCATTCAAAAAGTCCGCGCCAGCTTTTGCTGCAATTTACTGGTGCTTTTCTCCTGTTCTTCATCGGAAGTACAGTGATTAATGTGTATTCTAGTCTTACTTTTGTGGATTTTAACAAGGATTATGATCAGTATGTTCAAGACTATACCGAGTCACAATCCGTTGAAGTAGAAGGCGGTGGTGACGCTTCTCTGCCCGAGGAACCAAGCTGGTCCTTTTTTGAAAAAATAGATACGATTGGCTATGATTTATATAATGATACACTGGCTGGTTTAGAAGAGGTTTGGCGGCTGTCGTATATGATTCTATTGCTCGTGCTTTTAAAAAAGGTCTTTCCGCGCCGTTGGGAAAGCGGCTCACGTGATATCTTCTTGATGGCTGCGCTGTTTATTACCTCGATTCTGTTTGGAATCGACCATACACTCGATACGGAGCAGCCTTGGGCGATTCGATTGGGAGCTATTGTAACTTTTGCGAATATGGGTTTTTTATTCGGTATCATCCTATTATGGACCAGGAACCTATGGCTGACGGTTATTGTCCACGCATTATATGATATTACGGCCACACTCTCTTGGTATTATATCGACTATGCGGTGGAATATTTCACATTAGGGATCTTAATCGTTCACGTCTGCCTGTTTATTTTAGAAAAAATAAACCAACAACGTTCCATCCAACAGCTGGAGACAGTTCAGGAAGGCTATGTGGAAGAATTGACACAAAAAATTGAATGATAGAAATAGAGGTTGCCGTGATTCTGCCGGCAGCTTCTTTTTTTTGAAACTTAGGATATTGAAAGCTAGTAATTTCCTGCTACAAAAATTGACAATAAATTCATCTATTCATATGCATAATCCTAATAGAAAGAAATTAGAGAAAGATAATTGGAGGTATTTCCCGAGAAATGACGGTATTTGTTTAGCGATGTCAGGCACTATGAAAAAAATAAATAGTTTTGCCTATTTCAAAAGTGTGAAAATAATGTAAATTATTGCCGAAATATATCTGGAGTTAATCTTTTCTATTAAAACATCAATTATGGTATTGTAGTAATAAATGGAAATCACAGGGGGTACTACTAGTGTTAAAACGTTTTCTTATTGGATTTATTATCTTGTGCTTAGGATTTTCGCTTTTTCCTACAACCACAAAGGTTGAGGCTAGTACAATATCAAAGAAACAACTGCTTATTATTAACAAAAAGGTAAATAAACTAGCATTTTATGAGAATGGTAAATTAGTAAAAACTTACAATGTTGCAACAGGAAGAACGTCAAAACTTACTCCAGAAGGGACTTTTTACATAAGAGAAAAAATTGTTAACAGACCTTGGTACAAAGGACATATTCCTGGCGGTGATCCTCGCAATCCACTGGGAAAACGATGGCTGGGTTTAAGTAAACAAGAAAATGGCGGCTATCCGTACGGAATTCATGGGAACAATAATGAAAGTTCGATTGGTAAATATGTCTCTGGCGGATGCATTCGGATGCATAACAAAGAGATTATCCAATTATTTAGCAAGGTAAAAACAGGCACAAAAGTGGTTATTACTAATTCGAAAAAAAGCTTTAATCAATTAGCAGCACCATATTACAAAAACATCGACATCAAAGCTCCAACGTTTCCTTCAGTAACAACTGTATCAGACAAATCAACAGCAGTGTCTGGTAAAACGGAAAAAGGAGCAACCGTTACTGTTAAAATTGGTTCTAAAAAATACACGAAAAAAGCTAGCTCGACTGGAAAATTTAAGGTAACCATCCCGAAACAAAAGGCTGGCAAAAAGCTATATTTATCAGCCAAGGATAAAGCAGGAAACATCAGTAAAACGAAAACTGTTATTGTAAAAGACAAAACTGCTCCAGTTGTTAGCGGAGTCAGCAATAACGCTACATACAACAGGGATGTTACGATTTCGTTTAAAGAAGGTAAAGCGACATTAGATAAAAAAACAATTAAAACAAAAACAGTTGTTAAAGCACAGGGAAAACACACAGTAGTGTTAACTGATGCAGCCGGAAACAAGACGACAGTCGTGTTTACGATTGATAAAACAGCACCAGTGGTTAGCGGAGTCAGCAATAATGCTCTTTATAACAAGGATGTTACTATCTCCTTTAATGAAGGAACAGCAGCATTAGATGGAAAAGCAGTAAAAACAAAAACTGTTGTAAAAGCACAGGGAAAACACACACTGGTGGTAAAAGATGCAGTTGGTAATAAGCGAACTGTCGTGTTTACGATTGATAAAACAGCACCAGTGGTCAGCGGGGTAAGCAATGGAAAATATACCAATCCTGTTACGATCTCCTTTAAAGAAGGAAAAGCTACATTAGATGGAAAAGCATTTTTACCGAATGTAGTATCCGTAGAGGGTGAACACACATTAGTAGTAACTGATGCTGCAGGCAACAAGACAACTATAGTGTTTACGATTGACCTGCCAGATCCAATTTTGCCTTAAGTTTTTTTAATCGTATATAATAACAATAAAAGTCCCAAGTGAATCAACTCACTTGGGACTTCATTTTATTTATTTTAATATTTGTACTTTAACTGTTTTTCTTCCCCATTGAATGGCTTTCTTATGGGAAGGAACGAAGATATCGATCTTTTTCCCTTTAATAGCACCACCGGTGTCACCGGCAATGGCATAGCCATAACCTTCAACATAAACCTTTGTGCCAAGCTTAATGACTTTTGGGTCAACAGAGATTACTTTAAGTTTTGGATTTTTCTTTAGGTTTAAACCTAAAGCAGTAATACCAGAACATCTTTTACAATTTGCTGTATAGGCAGTAGCGCTAACTGTTAATGTCTTTACTACTTTTTGCTTCTTTGTATTACTAGTAGTTGTTTTGGCCTTCTTAACCGCCGGTTTACTAGAAGTTACGTTAGTAATTTTTAACGTCTGATTTGGATGAATCGTATTTGATTTAAGGTTATTCCATTTTTTTAATGTATTTACGGAGATTTTATATGTTTTTGCAATACGATAAAGTGAATCGCCACTTTTAACTTTATATGTATTGGATGCTGCAAATGCGCCAGTACTACTTCCAAATAACACCATACCCGCCAAACTAAACATAACTAGGAATTTCTTCATTTACTTAAAACCCCTTTCATCTGTTATATAAAAGTTACCACAATAATATTACACAAATATTTCAATAGCTTACTAGTTTCGTGACAAAACCTTTATAATAAGGTGTCAGGCACCACTCGTGGACAAAATGACCTATTTTGTCCGTGTGGAATGTACAGTTACAAAGAATGGAATTATTTTACAAAATCAAAAGTGTAGTTTTTCTATTTTTTTGTTAATTGAAAACAAATATTATTTCTTCCAATCCCTCCCTAATTTATCAGCAAAATGATAGAATGATAACTAAATAGAATGACATTTTATATGAAACAAACGTAATGGGGGATAACTAGTGAAATATATTTGGTCGCTGAGTTTAATGGTACTCAGCTTACTATTTATGTCTTTGGATGCCAAGGCTGATGGAATGAACGCCCATCCCAAAAAAATCGATCCAGATGTCTTGTTTAAGGAAAAGGCGGAATATGTTGCCGAGGAACTGATTGTCAAATTTGCACCAGATACCTCACCAACGGAACGTGAGGATCTCCTTAAACAAGTAAATGTAATAGAAGAAACTCAATTAGAGGATCACGACTTTTCTGTGGTTAAAGTCACGCGCGGCGTAAATTTAGCGGATATTGCGAAAAGGTTATTAATGAATAAACAAGTGCTTCTAGTCGAACCAAATTACAAGTATAAAAAAACGTTTCTACCAAAAGAACCAAGCTATAGCCGGCAATGGTACCTTCCCAAGCTGCAACTGCCAAAAGCATGGGACAAAACAAAGGGATCATCGAAAATTACCGTTGCGGTAATTGATGGCGGGGTTCAGAAGGATCACCCTGACCTAAGAGGAAAAATCGTCAGCCCCTATAATGCAGTGACTGGTTCTTCCAGCTATTATTCCGATGAACATGCTACACATGTGGCTGGAATTATTGCGGCAAGCTTTAATAAGTCTGGAATGGCTGGGATTGCTCCAAATGTTAAGATCATGCCTATTAACGTTTTCCAAGGAAATGAGGCAAGTGCTGAAACAGTCATACAGGCCATTTATTATGCAGTGGCCCACCACGCCGATATCATTAATATGAGCCTCGGTGATGATAGTTATAGTTATCTTTTAGAATCTGCAACTAAATATGCTAAATCAAAAGGTGTTGTACTCGTGGCTGCCGCCGGCAACTCTAGTACGTATTTGCCGATGTACCCTGCTGCATCCAAGGGTGTAATTGGTGTAAGTGCAACCGATCGAAATGATAGAATTGCCAGCTTTTCAAACTATGGAAAATACATTGACCTAGCCGCTCCAGGTGTGGATATCTATTCATCCGTAGCCGGCAGCACGTATGCTACTTATGACGGGACATCGATGGCTGCACCGATGGTTTCAGGAATTGCTGCACTCGTCCGGTCAAAAAACCCATTCTTAAGTCCCAGCCAGGTAGAAACGATTCTAAAAAAATCAACCGTTGACCTCGGCAGCAAGGGAAGGGATGAAGATTACGGGTATGGTAGAATTGATGCGTATAAGGCGGTTTCCAATACAGCCGCGCCAATTTCAACGATTACTGCTCCGAAAACGTATACCATGACAGGGAAAAATAAAGCTGCTTTTTCTTTTAAAACAACGAGTAAGACCAAGGTTTCATTATCAGTAAAAGATGCACATGGAAAAACAATCAGGAAAATACTATCTAATAAAACCTCATCAGGTGCGAAAATTTCTGCTTCTTGGGATGGAAAAACAGCAGGCAAAAAGTTTGTTTCGACTGGTACCTATAAAGTAGAAGTGAAAATCACAAAGGGATCGGACAGCTTTTATAAAAGCACATCAATTAAGGTTGTCAATCATACCAAGCCTGCCATTTTGGTGTCAGGCACCTATACCTACTCGCCTCATGTAAGCGGGAAGATTACGATCCCATATGAATTAACACAAAAAGTAAAAGTAACTGCTGTTGTGACGGATAAGGCGGGGAAAACTGTAAAGAAAATTCTTTCGAGGAAGTCCATCTCAGCTGGTAAGCATTCGTTAGTATGGAATGGGAAAACAACAAAAGGTCATCGTGTAAAGGATGGAACATACCAGATTGTCCTGTCATTTACGGATAGCCATAATAAACAAGGGAAACAAAAAAAGGTTCAACTGAAAGTGGATAGCGTCCGGCCGACAGGTGAAATTATCCTATCATCCACTCTACTTAAAATGGATAATAAAACCACGAACACACTACGAGTGAAGCTGAAGGAAACCTCAAATATGGTTGTTTATGTTGTCAATGAAAAAGGGACAATCATTAAGAAATTAATTAATAAACAAGCTAACGCTGGTACTATCATCGCCAGTTGGAATGGGAAAAATGACAAAAATCAATTGGTCCCAGAAGGAACCTACCGATATTTCATTCAGCTAAAGGATAGGGCTGGGAATATTACCAAGATGAACAGCACTTCTATTAGCCTTCAGGATTGGCGTGTCCCTGCTATCTCCTCGGGAAAAGATTATTATTTAAAAACAAAAGGGACAATGACCATCGGATACACTTTAAATAAACCTGGAAAAGTTACGATTGGAATCTATCAAAGCGGGAAAGTCGTATCCACCATTAAAACAGATGCTGCAGAGTTAGCAGGATCGCACTCTTTTACATGGGATGGGACGGATCAGGCCAAAAATCAGCTTAACGATGGTGATTATCAATTTAAAATTAAAGTGGTAGATAAGTATAATCTAACGCAAATCTATTCGGGAAATGTTCATGTGGAGATCAATAAAATTGAAATTAGTTATCCTGCAGTGGTCATGTTTTATCCAGGTGAAGGCAGTGAGGTCCATTACAAACTTTCCCGGGCGGCAAATGTGACGATTGAAATCTTTAATGAATCAAATCTCAAGGTGAAATCCATTAAACAAAATGTACCTGTAAAAGAAGGAAGCCAATATTTTAGTTGGGATGCTACTAATGATCGAGGCGGGGATGAACATGCTGAAACTTATTCCTATGTCATCACAGCTAAGAATGTCTACGGGCAAAAGTCCGTTAAGGGGAAAATGACGTCTACAGGCGACCCCGCGTGGTTGGTTTCACATAGTTTTGGCTTCCATGTCACATCAGATCAGATTTATAACGATCAATTACTGTTGAAAATTAACACAAGGCAACAGGTTACAGCGACTATTCATGTCTATAAATATGAAGGAAGTTCGCAAATTGCTGAAAAGCAATATACGGTAAAGTCGGGTTCTAATACGATTGTTTATACTAAGCCTTCAAAATATTCCTGGTACTACTATTTAATCGAATATCGTGATTCATTAGGAAATGAATATTGGTATCAATTTAATGAATGAAATGACTAAATACAAAAAACCTCTGCCGAATCTCTAAGCGGCAGAGGTTTTTAATGTTAGGTAGTTTCCAACTGTGTCTTCAATTCTGTCTGAATCCGTTGTTTTTCGTCATCTGGAACAATGAGGTAATAGATTCCGTTAATTTTTTTCCCATTCCCTTTAATGGTCATTTGATCGATATTACTTCCGACAGTTTTGTAGTTCTTTTGTATCGACATCATTTGGTCAAAGGTAAGATTTGTTTTCACGTTGTTTCCGAGTGCAGTAAAGATGTCTCCATAATTAGCAAGTGATGATAAGCTTGCGCCCTCACTAATAACACCTTGGATGATTTGGCGCTGGCGTATTTGACGGCCAAAATCACCGCGAGGATCTTCTTTCCTCATCCGAGTATAAGCAAGAGCCTTTTTGCCATTCAAAGTAACTTCACCTTTTGGGAAATGATAGCCTCCATAAGAAAAGTCCAAATCATTATTAACAGTTATTCCGCCAACGGCATCAACAACATCCTTAAAACCTTCCATGTTGACTTTGACAAAGTAATCAATCGGAATATCTAAAAAGTTTTCAACAGTGTTCATGGCCATTTCTTCGCTTCCAAAAGCGTAGGCATGATTGATTTTATCCTCAGTCCCTTTACCGACAATTTCCGTGCGAGTATCCCGAGGAATACTGAGCATTTTTACCGAATTGAGTTTCGGATTAACGGATAAAACAATCATTGTATCTGACCGGCCTTTATCCCCTTTACGCTGATCAACACCTAAGAGTAAAACGGAAAATGGCTGTTTATTTTGCAAAGATACTTCCTCAGTCCGCTTTTCTGATACACGATCAACAGGGTGATGCATTGTTTCAACAGCAGTTTGTAATGAATTATATACTGAATAGGCGTAAACCCCAATTCCAATCAAGAGTACAAATAAAACAATTCCAGTTACTCGGAGCCACTTTCTCTTTTTCTTTTTATTCTTGTCAGCTCTCATCTAGTTTTCCTCCAAAACAATATTTTGAACCATATTTTAGAATAGCAGAATTTATAGAATTTTAATACATTTATTTGAAAAATTTACATATTTTTTAACTGGATGAAATGGAAAAAAATTTCCTAAGCTTCATTTTATATAATTTGTCGAATCGTAAAATTTATAGAATAAAAAGAAATAATTTTTTTGTAAAATTATGATAAATTTTCTAACAAAGGTCTATTATTCTTCCAATAAAATTAGTAGAATAGTCTTGCAATACTAATATTTTGTCGAAGGGCGGAAAAAGTGTGAAGAGACAGATAAAAAGAAGCATGAAAAAACGGATGCTTAGTGGTTCTCTAGCAACGGTGTTAGCGCTTACAACGATTCCTTTGAATATTTTCCCACATGCTGCTAAAGCTGAAGGAAATGGGAATACTGCGACACTACGTATCTTGGAAACTACGGATCTACATTCTAATGTGTTGCCGTATGATTATTTCAAAGATGCACCTGTTACAAATTATGGTTTAGCCAAAACAGCCACATTAATTGAACAAGCAAGATCTGAAGAAGCAAATTCCATGCTATTTGATGCGGGGGATACGATTCAAGGGAATCCACTTGCCAGTTATGTAGCAAAAGTAAATAAACTTGGTCCCAATGATACCCATCCTATATATAAAGCTATGAATTATTTAAAATATGATGCAGGTATTGTGGGTAATCATGAATTTAATTATGGTTTGGATTACTTAAAAGATGTTCAGGAAGAAGTACAATTTCCAATTGTAAACGCCAACATTTATAAAGATGACCACGATACCAATCCTGATAATGATGTTAACTACTTCACCCCTTATCAAATTCTCGACAAAACGATTAAAGATGATTCAGGCAACGAACATGTGATTAAGGTTGGGGTTATCGGCTTCGCTCCACCACAAATTATGCAGTGGGATAAAGATAACCTAACTGGTAATGTCATTACAAAAGATATTGTATCCCAAGCAAATAAATTTATCCCGCAAATGAAAGCCGATGGAGCAGATGTCATTGTAGCAATTGCTCACTCAGGTTGTGATATTGCGGCTGAAGGTCAAGAAGAAGCAGAAAATGCTGTTTACGATCTAACAAAAGTACCTGGCATTGATGCCATGCTTTTTGGACATGCACATTTAAACTTCCCTGGAGACGCTTCATTTAGCGGCAAGGCTGGAATTGATAACACGAAGGGTACAATCAATGGAGTTCAAGCGGTTGAAGCTGGTTTCTGGGGAAATAACCTTGGTGTGCTTGATTTAGCTCTTGTTCAGGATACAGCCGGTAAGTGGACTGTTGATAAAGCTAATTCTAAGTCTGTTAACCGTCCAGTTAGCGCTGATACAGCTTCAGACGCAAAAATTGTTAGTGATGCACAAGCTGTTCATGATCAAACACTTGCATATGTACGTGGGAAAATCGGTACTACGGAAATTCCAATGCATAGCTTCTTTACACGTGTCATGGATGACGCTTCCACACAAATTGTTAACAATGCGCAAATGGATTACGTGAAAAAAGCAATTGCGAATACAGAATATAAGGATTATCCAGTCCTATCTGCTGCAGCACCATTTAAGGGTGGACGCGGTGGTGTAGCTGACTACACGAATATCGCTAAAGGTGATGTAACAATTAAGAGTGCAGCTGATTTGTACTTGTTTGACAACACATTAAAAGCTGTTGAAGTTACAGGCGATCAAGTCAAGAGATGGATTGAAGAATCAGCGAAACAATTTAATACAATTGATCCTAATAAAGCTGAAAATCAAGATTTACTTGATTACGATTTCCGTCCTTACAATTATGATGTCCTTGATGGTGTTAAATACGAAATTGATGTCACGAAGCCAAAAGGTGAGCGCGTTGTTAACTTGAGGATGATGGATGGAACTCCTGTACAAATGGACCAAAAATTCATCGTGGCAACTAATAACTATCGTGCTGGAGGAAGCGGCGGTCTAGCTGAATTGAAGAACGCGAAAGTGGTTGTAGATTCTCCATTCGAAAACCGTCAAATCCTTATGGATTATATTAGTGCCAAAGGTACAATTAATCCTGTAGCAGATAACAATTGGAAAATCGCTCCGATTGGGGGCGTTGCAAAGGTTGTCTTCCATTCTGCTCCAGATGCTAATGCATACCTTAATCAACAACCAGATGTAAAAGACCTTGGTACATCAACAACTAAAGCAGGATACGAACTATACGAATTAGACCAAAACGTCCACGTTCAATTATTAGGAATCAATGATTTCCATGGTCAACTAGATACTTGGAGATCTATTAAAGACTCCACTGGAAAAGTTGTCGATTACTCAGGTGGTATAGAATTTTTATCGGCTTATTTAAAACAAAGGGAAACAGCAAATCCCGCGAATACTCTTATGATTCAAGCAGGTGACTTGGTTGGAGCAAGCCCGCCAGTATCTGCATTATTACAAGACGAGCCAACCATCCGATTCATGAATGAAATTGGTATGGACGTTGGTACAATCGGAAACCATGAATTTGATGAAGGCGTTGTAGAAATGAAGCGTCTTATCCACGGTGGAGATCATCCAAAAACTGCACAATATGAAGCTAAATATGGCAAGTTTACTGGTTCAACAATGGATTACATTGTTGCAAACGTAGTCGATGAAAACACAAATGAGCCTATTCTACCTCCATATAATATTAAAGAAGTTGATGGAGTTAAAATTGGATTTATTGGTGTGGTTACAAAAGATACACCAACAATCGTTACTCCAAGTGGTGTTGCAGGCGTTAAATTCACTGATGAAGTAACAGCAATTAACAAGTATGCAAAGGAATTAACTGATCAGGGTGTTAAAACAATCGTTGTTCTTGCCCACAATCCTGGATCTTCAAAAACAGATGGTACAGGAGCAACTGGACAGGTTGTTGACATGGCTAAAGCTGTTGACCCTGCTGTTGACGTTATCTACGGTGCACATGACCATAAATATCTCAATACAAATGTTGATGGAAAAGTTTTAGTTCAATCTTGGTCCTATGGTACTGCCTTCTCTGATATTGACTTAACCATTGACCCTGCTACAGGAGATGTGATTAAGGATCAAACCAAGGCGGAAGTTGTAGACACCCTTCATAGTAAAATTACACCAGATGCAAAAATAAAAGCAGAGCTTGATGGCTATCAAGAAGATATTAAACCAGTTGTCAGCCAAGTAGTTGGTTCTACATCTGCGCCAATCACCAATGCTGCAAATGCTTCCGGTGAATCTGCACTTGGTAACTTAATAGCTGATGGAATGCGCGCAGTAACTCACACCCAATTAGGATTTATGAATTCTGGCGGTATTCGTAATCCGCTTCCAGAAGGAACAATCACTTGGGGCGATTTATTCAAGGTTCAGCCATTTGGTAATGACCTAGTAAAAATGACTGTCACTGGTGATCAAATTAGAACTTTATTAAATCAACAGTTCCAAGCACCACCAAGCTATAACAAGATTATGGCAATCTCTGGACTTAGTTACACTTGGACCGATTCACAGCCATATGGCAGCAAAGTTCTAGATATTTATCTAGAAGATGGCTCATTAATTAACCCTATGGCTAACTACTCAATTTCAGTAAATAACTTTATGGCAGACGGCGGTGACGGCTTTACAGTCCTTAAGTCTGGTAAAAACCGAGTAACAGATGTTGTGGATTTAGAAGGATTTGTTCAGTATTTCAAATCATTACCGCAACCGGTTAGTGCAAAAATTGAAGGAAGAATTAAGCGGACTGAAGTAACCCCTACGGCTCCTGTTGTTAATACTGTAGATGACCAATCCACAAAGGTGACTGGCCAAACAGTTGCGAAAGCAAAAGTGGAAGTAAATGTAGCGGGGACTGTAATTGGTTCAACTACCGCAGGTGATGATGGAAGCTTTACGGTCGACATTCCGGTTCAGAAAGCTGGAACTCAATTAGGGGTTGTCGCTACTGACGTAGATTTTAATGTAAGTTATGAAGCAAAAGTAACTGTCGTAGTAAAAGATGTGGTTGCACCAGGAAAACCTGAAGTAAACCAAGTGAGGGATTCTGACAAGAAAGTAATAGGAAAAGCAGAACCTGGCACGAAAGTAACGGTAAAAGCTGGTTCCATTGTCCTTGGTACAGGTGTGACAGATAAATATGGAAACTTCAGTGTGACCTTGAAGGCCGCACAAAAAGCAGGAACTGTATTAACGGTATTCGTTATGGATGCTGCTAATAATGAAAGTGCTCAAACGACAGTAACAGTTTTAGATAAAACTGCTCCTGTTAAACCTGTTGTAAACCAAGTCAAAGATTCCGACAAGAAGGTAACAGGTAAAGCAGAACCAGCTTCTAAGATAACAGTTACTGCTGGAAAAACTGTTTTAGGTTATGGTGTAGTAGATAAGAATGGAAACTACAGTGTTACGTTAAGGTCAGCACAAAAAGCAGGAACAGTTTTAACTGTAACAGCTTCTGATAAGGCTGGTAACGTAAGTTCTGTTACTACAGTAACAGTTGTTGACAATACAGCTCCATCTGCTCCTTCTTCTAATACAGTAACGGCTAAAACGACAAAGATTGTTGGAAAAGCAGAAGCTGGTGCAAAAGTTGAAGTAAAAGTTGGTGGAAAAGTCATCGGTTCAGCGACTGCTGATAAAAATGGCAAATACTCTGTGAAAATTAAGAAGCAAAAAGGAGGCACCAAACTCTATATTACAGTGAAGGATAAGGCTGGAAATGTAAGTAAGGCTATAAAAATAACTGTAAAAAAATAAGTGAAAGTAAAAAAAATCCCTGAGAAATTTTCAGGGATTTTTTCTTTTAATATAAAAAACTATTAAACGATTCGTTCCGCCAGCCAGATCGCTCCTAAAATAAATATGATTAGTGAACCAATTTGAACGATCCTGCGAGAAAGCTTCAATTTATACAAATAAGCAAGTAATGGCACCAGCAATAGGACGATGCCGAGCTGCACCGTTTCGATACCAAGGTTGAAATTAATCAAGGCAACGGCCAGATGACTTCTAGCGATCTCCATTTCCTTTAAGATACTTGCGAACCCAAGCCCATGGATTAGACCAAATAGAAACGTGATACTCCACCGGTGTTTAATCTCCTTGCGCAAAATATTCTCCACAGCAACATAACAAATACTAAAGGCAATGGCTGCTTCCACAAAACGAGACGGTAACGTGATCCATCCTAACTCCGCCAGGGTAAGGGTTATGCTGTGGGCAAGTGTAAAGGACGTGACAATAGATATGTACTGTTTAACAGTTTGTTTTCTTAACAATAAGGCAAATAGAAATAATAAGTGATCATAGCCAGTAATAATATGAAGCATCCCTAGTTTAAAAAATGAAAACCATGAGGATGTGGATAATTTCTGAACTGAATTTGCTGTCTCGGGCTGTTTCTCAACTGTATCTGGTTGAGTTGTTTGATCTTGACCTTGTTCTTGCTGCACCTCGGTTAAAAGAATAGTCCAAGTCCGTTCTGTCCCTTGTAATACTGCCTCACTCGTCTGGCCCATAATTAAAGCGGATATCAGATCAACGTAATTTGTCCCAGTATCATTAAAATAAAAGCCATCATTATAAACTATTGTATCCCCAGGTGAAAAGGCTGGAAAAAGAATCGTCGTTGACAGGAATTCTTTATTCTCCTTTTTAATCAGCTTCATA
>Ga0209795_10000689_pt1 | contig 24239 bp, 23 predicted proteins | sample AgamicOrMarz_FD_187166 | JGI IMG/M metagenome (GOLD analysis project Ga0209795, IMG submission 187166) | Agave microbial communities from Guanajuato, Mexico - Or.Ma.rz (SPAdes) (version 2) | ecosystem: Host-associated > Plants > Phyllosphere > Phylloplane/Leaf | place: Guanajuato, Mexico...
GATTCATTGCGCGCTAATGAGTGAGTCGACCCTCGAAGAGGCGGGTCCAGCCGCTCGTGCAATGCTTGTGGAAACCGACTTCGGCCATGCCTGGCTGGCAGGCGCGGGGTTCATGCTACTGGTGGTGATTCTGTCGCTCGTGCAGGCTCGACGTCCGATTCGTTTCAAGCCCGCGATCTGGCTCGCTCTCGCAGGAGTTGCGCTGGCGCGCAGCCACGGAGGACACCCCATCGATGCAGGCGCATTCAGTCTTCCGGTATGGGTAGACTGGGTGCACCTGCTTGCTATCAGCGTGTGGGTGGGGCTCGTGCTTGTCGCAACTTACATCGTGATGCCCCGTATATGTCGTGCGCCCGCCGCTGAGCGGGCGGACACTGCGGCGTTCATTCAATCGCTTTCCGACGCCGCGACGTTGGCGCTCGTCACTATCTTCATCACTGGCGCCTACAGTGGCTGGCGCGGAGTCAATGCAGCGGAGTACCTCTGGACATCGACGTATGGAAACGTCCTGATCGTTAAGCTTGCTCTCGTGGGTATTGCCGCCGCGCTTGGCGGACATAACCGGTTCTTCGAGATGCCCCGGCTGCTCACCTTCCTGAGAGGAACGTCTACGGAGTTCACTGCACGACCGTTGAAGCGGTTTGCCGCTGTCTTGCACGTCGAATCAATTGTGCTCGCAGCTGTGCTCGTCTCGGCTGCTGTTCTCGTCTCCAGTCCGCTGCCAGGGACAACGTAGGCAACACGATCGTGACGCTCCTGGGGCTGTGCGCCGAACCGCCCCGCCTTGCCCCACGCCTGCTAGATGCCAGGTATCATTTGATACGGCTCGGTGTGATCCTCCACATGCTTGACGCCGGGTATGTTTTGCGCCGCAACGCGAACGGCATTCACCGCCTCCGCCGACTGGAAGACGCCCCATAGATGCACGACGCCGTCCGTCACCACGATATTGCGGCCAGCAAAGCCCCATTTGCGCCCTGCCAGTTCGCCCATCAGGGCAGCACGGATTTCGGCGTCGGAGAGTGTCGCGTCCGACACCGGTTCATCTGGCACGCTCGCGAGCGCCTGCACGAGATTGGCACGACTAACGATTCCGACGACACGTCCGGCATTCGTCACGGGCACTCGTTTGATGTGCCGTGCCTCGAGAATGCCAGCAACTTCGCCTAGCGGCGTGTCGGGCTGCACGGTCACCACCTCGGTGGTCATCACGTCGCTCACCTTGAGCGCATGGGTCTTGACGTAGTCGCGCGCCTCGTGACTCGCGGACCAGATATCCAGCCACGACGTAGGCTTGCGCTCGTCGGTTCCGATCTCGCAACGGCGAAGCAGATCGCCCTCGCTGATCATGCCGGCGATGCTGCCGTCCGTATCCATCACCGGCGCGCCGCTGATGCCGTTATGGACAAAAACTTTGGCAACCTGACGGATGGTCATGTCGGGCGTGACAGAGATCACGTTGGTGGTCATGACATCAGATGCGCGCATGGTAAGCCTCCTCAAGGTCAAGTCGTTCAGTTCGGGGCTAGACGGCGCACATGTCAATCCGTGACGCCGACAAGCCCCTGTGCAATATCAGATTAGGCCTGCACGCCCCCCTTCCGCTTGACGTGGATCATCCCGGCGACGCTTGCGTGCGACACGCGTTTCGTCACGGTTGACTGACCGAGGTCAATTTCGTTGGATGCATGAAGCCGATACTGGACGCTACGTAACCATCATGAGGAGAAAGTTCATGGCCCAGCTTATGAAAGCCGCTGTGGTTCACGAATTCGGTGCGCCCCTGCGCATCGAGGAAGTTCCCGTCCCGAAGCCCGAGCGCGGAAAGATTCTCGTCAATGTGAAGGCATCGGGCGTCTGTCATACGGACCTGCACGCCGCCGACGGCGACTGGCCGGTGAAGCCCGCACTGCCGTTCATTCCGGGCCACGAAGGCGTTGGGTACGTCGCGGCCGTCGGCGACGGCGTCACCCATTTCAAGGAAGGCGATCGCGTCGGCGTGCCATGGCTCTACACGGCGTGCGGTCACTGCGAGCATTGCCTGGGCGGATGGGAAACGTTGTGCCACGAGCAGCAGAACACCGGCTACTCCGTCAACGGTGCTTACGCCGAATATGTGCTGGCCGATCCGAACTATGTCGGGCATTTGCCCGCGTCTGTCCCGTTCGAAGAAATCGCGCCCATTCTGTGTGCCGGCGTGACCGTGTACAAAGGCATTCGCGTGACGGATACGCGGCCCGGCCAATGGATCACGATCTCCGGAATCGGCGGACTCGGCCACGTCGCGGTTCAGTATGCGATCGCGATGGGCCTGCGCGTTGCGGCCGTCGACATCGCGGACGACAAGCTGGCTCTTGCACGCGAGCTTGGCGCGGAGCTGACATTTAACGCTCTCGAGTGCGACCCCGCAGCCGCAATCCAGAAGGAAATAGGCGGCACGCACGGTGTGCTCGTGACCGCCGTCTCACGCAGCGCTTTTGCACAGGCGCTGGGCATGGTCCGCCGTGGCGGCACCGTGGCGCTGAACGGATTGCCGCCAGGCGACTTTCCACTGCCGATCTTTTCAACGGTGCTCAACGGCATTACTGTGCGCGGCTCGATTGTCGGCACCCGGAAGGACTTGCAGGAATCGCTCGACTTCGCCGCACAAGGTCGCGTGCGCGCGCGGATTCACCTCGACCGGCTGGACAACATCAATCACGTTCTCGCGGAACTGAAGAACGGTAAGGTAGATGGCCGCATCGTGCTGAAGCTCGACTGAGCGGCGCCAGTGGCGGGCGGCGCGAAGCTCCGTCCGCCCTCACCCTGCCGCCCTCACCCCTCCATTAGCCAGCACGCACGGAAAGCGTGTTCGACATCTTGAGCCGGATCCAGTCCATCCCCTCGCTCAGACCCGCGAGTATCGCTTCGCGCTCGGTCGGAAAGATGCTGCTGTGTGTGAACTCGTGTTTGAATACGCCTTGCGGCGTGTGATGACTGATCTGGATCGCGCAGCCGAAGCCGCCCGCCGTACAGTGTGTAGTGGCAACAACGGACCAGTCGCCGTCGCCCACGTTGCCCGAAATCGTCATGAAACGCTCCCCGTTACTCGGAGTTCCGTGAATCGAACGGACCGGGACGCGTCAGCGGCACCGGTCCTGTGGTCAAGCGGGCAGAGGCGCATGTATGCCCCCGTCAAGTTGTCGACGACCGCATGCACACCCGGCGCTGCCCACGCAGCACCGCGCACGGCTACCGAGTCGACCTTTCACGTCAGCGTGACTGCCGCGCGCTGTATGAATGACTCTAGACCCGGCTGAGGTAGCCCGATTGACGTGCGTCAAGCGAGCCGCATCGCAGGTTGACGTTTGATGGAGGACTGTACGGTTATCTGCTGCTGCGCAATTGGAATCCGCCGACGAGCTCGCCGCGATCTCGTGCGCCGGTGTAACCCGCTGCACGACGGCTGATCCAGATCAACCCGCGCACGGCCCGGCCTGACACAGTGACGACATGAATTCGTGCAGGAGACCACGACATGAGCGCACTGCCGCAAAGGGCCGCCTGGTCCGTCGACGAACATGAGCTGGACAGCACCGCGAGCATCCACGAAAAGTTGCGATTCGCGCTGCGCTATGCGGTGCTGGCGCCCTCCAACCACAACACGCAGCCCTGGCATTTCATCGTCGACGGCGACAGCGTGACGCTCTGCGCGGACCGGCGACGCGCATTGCCGGTGGTCGATCCGTTCGATCGCGAGCTGATCATCAGTTGCGGCGCGGCGCTTTTCAACCTGCGCGTGGCGCTCAGCCACTTCGCGCTCGCTTACGCTATCACGCTGTTTCCCTCGCGTCTCGATCCAGACGTGCTGGCGCATGTGCAAATCGTTCCCGACGGCCGTTGCGACGCAGCGCTGCCACCGCTGTTTCCGGCAATCCGCCAACGTGTTACGACACGCGAGATCTTCCAGGACGAGCCATTACCCTCAGGGCTCCTTCAACAATTCGTCGATGCCGCCGAGGCCGAGGGCGCCGATGCCGCCTGCGCTTTGGGCGCATCGCTGCGCGAGAAACTTGCCGAGCTCGTCGCCGATGCTGACCGCATCCAGTTCGACGACCCGCGCTTTCGCCGGGAACTGGCGAGCTGGATTCACCCTCGACGCCGCGATGACGGCATGCCTGCCCTGTCGCACCGCATGGCCGCGCTGCTCGATGTTGCCGCGCCACTGCTTGCCTCGGTTGTTCGCACGTTCGATCTGGGCGGCGGACTTGCCGCCGCGCACCATGCGCTCGCCGCGGGCTCACCGCTTCTCATCTGCCTTGGGACGTCGACGGACGACGCGCCTGCGTGGCTCTCGGCCGGCCAGGCACTCGAGCGGCTGTTGCTGGTCGCGGCGAACGCCGGCATCACTGCGTCCTATCTTAATCAGCCGACCGAGATAAGTACGCTGCGCGAGCGGCTGCGTACCACGCTAAAAATGGACGCCGTTCCGCAAGTCCTGCTGCGCGTCGGACGTGGCCAGCCGGCGGCTCATTCACCGCGCCGACCGCTTGCCGAAAGCGTGTCCTGAAGGGCCAACGTCCGTCCGATGAGGCTGCTATGAAGCATTTTTTTAGACTTGGCACGACTACACTCAACGCGACGCAGGCGCGCCCCGTCGACGGCGAGCCCACACCGCGCATCGTCTTGCCACCGCCCAAGTCGAGCGGCGGCATGCCCATCATGGACGCCTTCTCCAAACGGCGCACGACGCGACGCTTTGCGCCAACCGGGCTTGACGACGCAACGCTCGGACAGCTGCTCTGGGCCGCCAACGGCGTGAACCGGAGAGACCCCGAAGGAAACGACAGACGCACAGCGCCTTCTGTTCTTGCACTCCACGAAATCCAGATTTATGTTGCACTCGCACGCGGCATGTATCTCTACGATCCGCTACAGCATGGCCTCGATCTCGTGATCGCAGCCGATCTGCGGGCGTTGACCGGCTATCAGGATTTTGTCGGCGAGGCGCCCGTCGAACTGGTGTATGTCGCCGACCTCGCGCGCATGCAGGACATTGCCTCGTCTCAACGCGAGCCGTTTGCCTATGCAAGCGCTGGCGCCATTGTGCAAAACGTCTATCTATTTTGTGCCGCGGCTGGATTGGCGGTAGCGGCGAGAAGCTGGCTGAACCGAAGCACCTTGGGTGCCGAAATGCGCCTGTCGCGCGATAGCGTGCCGGTCCTCGCACAGACCGTCGGCCACTTCGATGCAGCCGATTTGTGAGAGCCGCAATGAAGCGTCTGTTCGAGGTCGAGCGCGACGGCGATCGCAGGGTCGGTATGCGCAATCGACTAGCGGCCCGTGCGGACCGCGCTCGCGGGTCAAAGCGCCGGCGGTGGCATGCATCGAATGAGTAGATAGACCGAAGGCGTGATCGCTCAAAGCGGCGCCTGACGCTCTGCATCTGCGGGCTCGCGAACCAGTAGAACGGGACAGATCGTATGGCGAACGAAGCGCTCGGCAACGCTGCCAAGCACCATGCGCCGAAACTCGCGCCGTCCGTGAGTGCCCATCACGACGAGGTCCGCGCCGCGCCGTTGCACGCAGCGCAGCAACGCGCTGGCAATATCTTCCGCGAAGCCTTGTGTCTCCACGATCTCGCTGTCGCCCACGACGTTCAGTTCTCGCATCTGGTGCAGCGCGTCGTGTAGCAGCGTAGTTCCGACCTGCCGTGCGGCGTCAGTCAGAAGATGCGGATCGCATGCTCCTGCGTAGGTGAAAGCCGCCGACTGATCCAGCACGTAGACGGCCGTCAATTTGCCGCGAGAGAGCTTCGTTAATTGAATCGCCTCGCTTAGCGCGTGCTTCGCTGCCTGGCTGCCGTCGAGCGCCACCACAACATTTGCGTACATAGCTGCCTCCTGAAAAACGTTGGTCCTGGCACCCGGAACCCGTATCGCAAGTCAGGCGCGAGCAATACGGCGCCCCAGAAACCGCTCAGCCGCGTCGAAGGCTGCTCGCACCGCTTCATCCGGATCGTGGCTTTGCCGATGGTCAATGGGAACGAGTTCTCCCGTGCGCAGCACGAGGTCAAGGCGCGCATCGAACAGGCGTTGGTCTGAAACGTTTTCGGGCACGTCAAGGCGCACGCCCGGTACGCCGTACCCTGCACGCTCGCGGATGGCTTCCAGCGCCAGATGGCACCCCGAGATGCATCTGCCGAACCGCTCGAGGCGCACCAGTTGTGCGGCCGCCTCGGACTCGATCTGCGCAGACCCCGCAAAGCCGAGATAGACGATCTGCATATCGATTCCCATACCGCCTCCGCGCGAACTGTACTTTCTCTCGACCGCTGCGGCCGCGAAAGCCACGCGAATCGGTGAGTCGACGAGACCATCATGGGCGCGTATCCATGCCTGGCGGTTGACCTGCGTCAACGAGGTATTGGGGCCGCGCCACCGTAGGCCCCGTTGATCCAGCGCAACGCGCATTTCCACTCCGCGGGTATGGTCTATACGTTCACGGCCATTACCTTGCGGGACCATCATGAAAAGATCCGACTATGCCGGCGTGAGCGCACTCACGCGTCAGGCTCGCGACGAAGCGATTGACTCTGGCCATTTCTATCTTGTCGGCGGCGGTATTGCGTCGCTCGCGGCAGCGGCGTTTCTGATCCGCGACGCCGATGTGCCAGGCTGCCGCATCACGATTCTCGAAGCACTCGGCGACGCGGGCGGCAGCCTCGACGGCGCGGGCACACCGCGGGACGGTTACGTCGTACGCGGCGGCCGCATGTTGGAAAGCAAGTACCTGTGCACGTATGATCTGTTCGACTCGATCCCCACCCTCGACGGCCGCAGCAGCGTGACGAAGCAAATCTTCGACTGGAACACGACGATACGCACGTCGTCGAAAGCGCGGCTCGTGCGCGACGGCAAGCGCGAGGACGCACCCGCTTATGGCCTTGCCGAATCGCATCTGCTCACGCTAGGCCGCCTCTCGTTCGAACCGGAAGCGCTGCTTGGCGATAGCCGCATCTCGGATCACTTCGACGCTGATTTCTTCGACACCAACTTCTGGATCATGTGGTGCACGACGTTTGCCTTTCAGCCCTGGCACAGCGCCGCCGAGTTTCGCCGCTATCTGCTGAGGTTCGCGCACATGACGCCGGGCTTCAATCAGTTGCACGGCATCATGCGCACGGTCTACAACCAGTACGACTCGATGGTGCGGCCGCTGCGCAAATGGCTCGACGAACACGGCGTGGTGTTCCGCAACCACACACGCGTGGTGGATCTTCGATATGACGAAAGCGGCGAGCTGAACAGGGTTGCGGCCATCGTCTGCGAGCACGACAATCGTCGCGATGAAATTCCGCTTGGCGAACACGACAAAGTAATCGTTACGCTCGGCTCGATGACAGCGGGCTCGAGCCTGGGCGGCACGGACCGCCCAGCCGCATGTGCTGGCAACGACAGCAACGACAGCAGCGGCGCCTGGGCGCTCTGGAAAACCATCGCCGCCGGGCGCACCGAGTTTGGCCATCCTTCCGTTTTCGCCGATCACGTCGACGAATCCAGGTGGCTCTCCTTCACCGCGACGCTGCACGATCCTACGCTGTTCAGCCTCATTCGCGATCTGACCGGCAACGTGCCGGGCGAAGGCGGTCTGATCACGTTCCCGCAATCGAACTGGCTCGCGTCAATCGTGCTGCCGCATCAACCGCATTTCATCGGTCAGCCGAAAGACGTCCAGGTGCTGTGGGGTTACGGGCTTTTTGTCGACCGCCCGGGCAATTTCATCGCGAAGCCGATGGTCGAATGCACAGGCCGCGAAATCATGACGGAGTTGCTCCGCCATCTGAAGATCGAGGCGCAGGCTCAGCGTATTCTCGACGACGCGATCTGCATCCCCTGCGTGATGCCGTTTATTACCAGTCAGTTCCTGCGCCGCAAGCGCGGCGACCGGCCGCAAGTCGTACCCGAAGGTTGGGCGAACCTCGCGTTCGTCGGACAGTTCTGCGAGTTGCCGAACGACGTCGTGTTCACCGTCGAATATTCGGTTCGTTCCGCTCAGACCGCTGTCTACACGCTGCTCGGGTTGAACCGGGCCGCTCCGGCTGTGTATAAAGGTCAACACGATCCGCGCGTGGTATACGGCGCGGCTTCCGAGCTACGCCATCACTAACGGAACGATGCTGTGCGCCGGGCGGCTGTCGAGCCGATGAACCTCAACGAAGCACGCGCCTGCTCAAGGGAAACGCGATCGCCGTCGCGCTAGACGAGCCGGCGAATCAGCAAGCCCATTCGAGCGCGGTGTAATGCGCGAGGTGACGTTCCAATACGCCGACGAACAGTTCAAACGACGCCGTCGCCACGCCGCGCTGCATCTCGGCAGCCCGCACCTTGCATTGCGCGACCGGCGCCTTACCTGCGAGCGAGTGCATTTCTTCGAAAGCAGCTTCGGCGCCGAGGCCGCCGAAAGTGCAGAAAAACCCGACGTGGCGAAACCTGGAGCGGTGCTGGAGCAGGTACGCGCGAACCGGCGCCGACACCGCTCCCGCCCAGACAGGCGTGCCCACGAGCACGAGGTCGTACTGTGAAGGATCGAGCCCCGCCGGGACGGTCTCGGCCCGCCGCTTGCGCCACGAGTCGATAACACAGCGCAGATATCCCAACGCTCCGCGACGCTCGCTGAGGTCGCAGATTTCCTCGACGTCGGCGGACAGGACGCCCGCAAGCGCGGTAGCAAGCACGCGCGTGCTACCGGTACGTGAGAAAAAGACGATGAGAACGCGTGGCTTTGACATGACTCGCTCCTTTGATGGAAAGCTCACTGGCGCGCACTCGTGCGCCATGCATGTCCCGAGCATAGAGTGGGACGTACGGCTGCACATGACCCAGGTCAAACCATCCTGTGACCCGGGGCGCGTGTATCGCCGTTGATCTGCATCAACGGGACAGGCGCCATCGTTCCTAGACTCAAGCTCACCTGTCCCAGAGTCACGTTCACTCTCCCGGAGCCTCCGCCATGAGCTACAAGACCATCGTTGTTCACCTCGACACGAGCGCGAATGCCCATCCGCGGCTCGAGACCGCACTGTCTCTCGCGAAACAGTTCGGCGCGCATCTGACCGGCGTATTCGCGCTGTTCTCGCCCGACCCGCGGTCGTTGTACGTGATGGCCGGTACCGCCGAGTACTACCGCGAGCACGCAGAGCGACGCGCGGAACGGCGCGAGGCGCTCCAGCGGTTATTCCATGCGGAACTGCGGCGTGCCGAAGTAGAAGGCGAATGGATCGCCGTGGACGAGTCCGCGAGCTTTGCGATGCCGCGACTTGGCCACTGTGCCGATCTCATCGTCGCCGGCCAGGACAATACGGACGATGCCGAATCGTATGTCGGCGACTTCTTTCCGGAGAACCTGATTCTTTCGAGCGGCCGTCCGGTGCTGCTCGTGCCGTATGCGCGCAACGAGCGGACGACGGGCAGCCGGATCCTGGTGGCATGGGACGGCAGCCGCGAAGCCACGCGCGCCGTGCATGATGCCCTGCCGTTCATGCGCGCGGCGCAAAACACCACGATTCTCACTGTCAACGGCATGCAGGAAGACGGGAGCGCACGCATTCCCGGCGCGGATATCGCCACCGTGATCGCGCGGCACGGCGTGCGTGCCGATGTGCTCGACATCGAAACAGGTGCGGATGGCTCGATCGGCGAAGTGCTTCTCTCGCAGGTTGCCGACACAGGAGCCGACCTGCTGGTGATGGGCGGATACGGTCATGCACGCTGGCGCGAACTGGTGCTGGGCGGCGCGACGCGCACGATCCTCAAGTCGATGACCGTGCCCGTACTGATGTCGCACTGATCGGCAAGCATCCGCCGGTGCAGCTTGCGCGCACTAGCACGAATCCGGCGTATCGCGGACAATGAGAGCAACTATCAGCTTTGCGCGCGAATAGACTGCGGTCCCCCGCCACGTGGACCGCAGACCCGCCCCTCAACCGAAGTGCCTGGCTCTGGCGCAGCATTGCGGCGGCGTTTTCCAGCGCAAGGATTCCCGTTTGCAATCATGTCAAGAGGCGCACATGCCCGTCAGCGGTAAAACGCCCACGCCGCACACTGCGGTGCCGCACGAGCGGTCGAACTGGTTTGCGGCGCGACCCGCGCTCGCGGCAGCCGCCGCCTTCGTCGCGGCACTGGCAGTGATGCTGGCCGCGCGGCGCTGGCTCGATCCGGTGCTGTTCATCTGCGTCGCCGCGGCGCTGCTCGTCGCCACGAGTGCATTCATGCTTCTGCGCGCGCGCCGGGAAGCCTCTTCCGCGCGCAGCGAGGCAAGCGTTGCAATCAATCAGTCCGGTGTGAACGAAGCGCGCATGATGGCGATCATCCGTTCGTCAATGGAAGCCATCATCACCATCGACGAACAGCAGCGCATCGTGCTCTTCAATCCAATGGCAGAACAGGTTTTCGGCTGCACGGCAATGGAGGCGATCGGCGCATCGCTCGAACGCTTCATTCCGGAGCGGTTTCGCGCAGCGCACGCCCGGCATGTCGAACAGTTCGGCGTGACGGGCGTGTCCGACCGGCAAATGGGCCGGCAGCGCGTGCTGTCCGGCTTGCGCGCAAACGGCGAGGAATTCCCGATCGAGGCCTCCATCTCGCAGACTCGCGACGGCGGCGCGAGGCTCTACACCGTGATGCTGCGGGACGTCACCGAACGGGTCAGAGCCGAGCATGCCCAGCAGCGGGCGCGCGAGGAATTGCGCGAACTGTCCGCCAACCTGCAGAAGATCCGCGAAGACGAAAAGACGCGCATCGCACGCGAACTGCACGATGATCTCGGTCAGCAATTGACTGCGCTGAAAATGGACATTTCATCGGTCGAAGAGACGCTTGGCGGGTCAGCCAGCGAGCTGGTGCGCGACCATTTGCAGGGCATGCGCCGCCTGATCGACGCGACCGTGGCGTCGGTTCGCCGCATTGCCGCCGATCTGCGGCCGGTGATGCTCGACGACCTCGGACTGATCCCCGCAGTCGAGTGGCTCGCGAACGACTTCACGAACCGCTATGGCATCGACGTGGAGCGCGACATCGAAACCGGCGACGCCCGCTTCAGCCCCGCGGGCGCAACTGCCCTCTTCCGGATCGTGCAGGAGGCGCTGACGAACGTTGCGCGCCATGCCGACGCCACGCTCGTCACACTCAGCCTGCGCGCCGGCGACGAGGCATTCGTGCTGCGCATCGCCGACAACGGCCAGGGCGCGCATCGTGACGGCGAACTGGCGGGCAAGTCGTTTGGTCTGCTCGGCATTCGCGAACGCGCGCACATGCTCGGGGGCGCCGTCGACATTCAAACCTCACAAGGCAACGGCTTTGCGTTGAGCGTCACCATTCCAGCGGAGGCAGTGCAAATGCAGGAGCTGCAATCATGACCCGGGTCTTGCTCGCCGACGATCATGCACTCGTGCGCGATGGTCTACGTCATATCCTCAAGGGGGCCAGCGGCTTCGAAGTGGTGGGCGAAGCAAGTGACAGTGCGAGTACCATCGCGCTGATTCGCGCTTCCGCTGCAGACGTGCTGGTGCTCGATCTGTCGATGCCGGGCCGCAACGGCGTCGAGCTGATAAAACAGATCAAAGAGGAAAAGCCGGCGCTGCGTATCCTCGTGCTGACCATGCATGCCGAACAGCAATACGCAGTGCGCGCGTTCAAGGCGGGCGCGTCCGGCTATCTGACGAAAGAAAGCGCAAGCGCCGAGCTTGTGGCGGCGGTGACAAAGGTGGCCGCAGGCGGCGTCTACGTGAGCCTTGCGATGGCCGAGCGGTTCGCGCAGAGCCTGAACGAGCCCACCGATCTGTTGCCACATCAGCGCCTGTCAGATCGTGAGTTCGACGTCCTCAAGCGCATTGCTGCCGGTCAGACGATCACGGAAATCGCGACGGAGCTGTGCGTGAGCTCCAAGACCGTCAGCACCTACAAGACGCGCATCCTCGAAAAGATGCAGATGCCGCACGAAGCCGCGCTGGTGCGTTATGCGATGCGTCACAAACTGGTCAGCGACGAAGAGGACGATATTTAAACGCCCCCACCGCCCCGCTGGCGGCCTGCGACGCATGCTGTAGGAATCGCCCTACAGCCCTTCTTCGTCGCCTACTCCAAGTTCGCTCCTCGCCGATTTTATTTTGAGATGGCGCGGCCGATACTTCGAGGCATGAACTCAGGCCTCAACCACCCCGCCCTGCGTGTCTTTCTCGTGGACGATGCATTCCCGGTACGGCGCCGTATCGCTGCGCTGTTCGGCTCACTCGAGGGCGTAGAAATTGTCGGTGAGGCCGAGGAGCCCGGTGCTGCATTCGCGGGCATCGAGGCTCGCGCAGCTCACCTTGTGGTGACGGAGTTGCATCTGAACGGCGCTAGCGGCATGGAATTGCTGGCCCTGCTCGCGCAACGCATGCCTCACGTCATCACGATGGTGTTGACGAACCGATCCGGCGCCTGGTTCCGGCGCGCGTGCCTGACGTGCGGCGCGCAATACTTTTTCGACAAGACTCGCGAATTCGAACTTGCGCGAAGCGCGATCCAGCGGATCGCCAGCGAACATCGTGCACGCACCCCTCTTCAATCTGGAGCAAATCATGTCTGACGTTGTCTCTTATCCGGTCAGCTCTCGCACATTCGTCCCGCTGCATGTTGCATCGACGCCGGAACAGGGACGTACCACGGACCGCGCGACGCGCAAGGACGCGATGCGCTGCTCGTCGTGTTCGATGCGTCCGATGTGCATGCCGCAAGGCCTGACGCCCGAGGAGTTGCAGAGAATCGAAGCGCTCATCTGTCCGTCACGCACTATCAGGCAGGGTGAGACGATCTTCCGCGCGAACGATCCGTTCGAGAGCATCTATGCAGTGCGGGCGGGGTCGTTCAAGACCGTCGTCATGCACCGCGACGGCCGGGAGCATGTGACGGGCTTTCATCTCGCCGGCGATTCCCTCGGGTTCGACGGCGTGTGCTCCGGTCACCATAGCTGCGATGCGGTAGCGCTTGAGGACAGCAAGGTCTGTATCATTCCGTTTCATCTGCTCGAGACGATGTGCCGCGAAGTGAAGGCCGTTCAGCAGCACGTGCACCGTATGATGGGCAGCGAGATCGTGCGTGAATCGTCGCAGATGATGCTGCTCGGCACGATGTCGGCGGAACAGCGCGTGGCCACGTTCCTGCTGAATCTGTCGGAGCGCCTGAGAAAGCGCGGCTATTCGCCGGCCGAATTCCATCTGCGCATGACGCGCGAGGAAATTGGCAGCTATCTTGGGATCAAGCTCGAAACGGTGAGCCGGATGCTGTCGCGGTTCCAGCGCGACGGCTTACTGGATGCGCGCGGCAAGGACATCCGGATTCTCGATCACGAAGGCCTCATTCGGGTTTGATGGCGAGCACCGCTGCGCCCGTCAGGCGGCCATCGCGCAGGTCGGCGAGTGCGCGATTTGCGTCCTCCAACGCATAAGTCGCGGTTTCAAGCGTGAGCCGCGCCTCACTCGCAATGCGCATGAAAGCCAGCCCGTCGTCGCGAGTCAGGTTTGCGACCGAAACAAGGCGCCGTTCGCCCCATAGAAACGAATAGGGAAACGACGGAACGTCGCTCATGTGAATTCCGCCGCAAACTACTACGCCCCCTTTCACGACTGCGCGCAAAGCCTGTGGAACGAGCGCGCCGACCGGGGCGAACAGCAACGCCGCATCCAGTTCGTCGGGCGGCGCCTGGTTGCTGTCACCCGCCCACGCCGCACCCATCCGTAGTGCGAGTTGCTGCGCCGCCTGATCGCCGGGCCGCGTGAATGCATAGACCGTGCGCCGTTGATGACGCGCCACTTGAGCGACGATATGCGCCGCGGCACCGAAACCGTAAATACCGATGCGCAGTGCGTCGCCCGCCATGCTCAAGGTGCGGTAGCCGATGAGTCCTGCGCATAGCAGCGGCGCCGCCTCGATATCGGAGTACTGTACCGGCAGATGAAAGCAGTAGCGGCTGTCCGCAACCGTGCGTTCAGCGTAACCGCCGTCGATCGTATAGCCGGTGAAACGGGCCTCGTCGCAGAGATTTTCCCGCGCCGAGAGGCAGTAGCGGCAATGGCGGCACGTATAGCCGACCCACGGCACCCCCACGCGATCTCCGACAGCGAAACCCGTCACGCCGGCGCCCACTTCCGCCACCGTGCCGACGATTTCATGACCGGGAATAACAGGCCGCTTAGGACGATCGAGCTCGCGATCGACCAGGTGAAGATCGGTACGGCACACGCCGCACGCGTGAACGTCAATCAGTACTTCTCCAATACCGGGCTTAGGATCCGGCACATCCTCTTCGCGTAGGATCGGTGAGTCACCATCGAAAACCATTGCGCGCATAGGAACTCCCTTTGGTCAGTACTGAACCTCTGTCGCCCCAAAACAATAGACTCGTGGGTTTCAGTCGCAAAAGCGGAAGTAACCACTGTGTAAGAGCACGGCTTTGCGCCATTCCCGTTTAGCAGATTGATTGCCGCTTGTTCGATGCGACGCCGATCAATTCAAACGCAGCGAGCAGATCTTCTTCGCGCAGTGAATCGGCTCTGAAGCCCGAATCTTCGCGACAGCCACCCGATTGTATGGCGTATGCGGTCTCATCGCAGTGTGCCTGTCATCAGCATAGGATCTACGCGCTGCCGGTCAAATTCACACGCCTTATGCCGGTTGATCGAAGTCAACGGCGCAGCAGCGGCGGACCTTACACTGATCTCATTCCCATGCACCGGAGCGCGCGCCATGAATGCCATATCCCGTCGCTGCCGTCTCGCATGTGCCGCGTTTCTGCTGGTTGCTACCGCCGTTCAGGCCGAGCCGGAGCCGGCCGCTCTGGTCGATCAGCATCACTGCATGTTCTGCCACACACGTGACGCACCGTTCCTCGCGCCGTCGTTCGAGCAGATCGCCGCTCGCTACCGCGACGTTCCAAACGCGCAATTCATGCTTGAGCACAAGCTGCGGTTAGGCGGCAAGGCGCATTGGGGCGACATGGCGATGCCGTTGCCAGCCGATCGTGGCGGGCCGATATCGGCAGAAGACGCACACACGCTGGTGCAATGGGTACTCAGTCAATAACCGCCCTGCGAAAACCACGGTTCCCGTAGTCCGGGTCAATTGACGGCAGCTACGTTCGGAGATTGTCATGCGCCTCACAGTTCATCTCGACACATTCAATTGCGTCCATCCGATGGCTTTTGCAATCCTCTGGCTCGATGAGGACACGCGGCGATGGTCGCGCGAGGGTCACCTCGGGCTGGAACTGCCGGAATGGGGTTCGTTGCACGTGGATTGCGGCAATACGCTCGTGTGCGGCCCCAACGACGCCACGCCGCTATGCGTTCTCGAAGGGTTGGATCTCAACGGTTGCGACGGTCCCTTTGAAGGCGAAACCGGGCGCGCGCAATGGTGCGCGAAGCGCGGCCGCGCGCTGATGACTGGGCACTGGCATGTCCAATGTATCGACCACGAGCAGGCGCCACCCGAGCATGGCCTCTTCGCTGGTGGCGACGAAACTTGAACCGCGCGCGCGGTGACCGTTCGACAGGACGCTGTCGGCATTTCTCAATTTGCGTAGTGCTATCGAACCGTGGGACCAAAGTCCTATTGGCTGCATTCACCGTATGGTTGATCGTTCAGGAGGAATTTGAGTCGAGACGTAGTTTCGGAACGGTGCCTGAGTTTCCAAGGGTCGGTACGTTCATCTTAGTCAGGCGAAAAGTGTGCCATCAGGACGACGTCAAGCCGGGTATGTCACGACGGTCGAGCGGAATCGATTCACCCCAGTATCGGAGCTGAAACCATGGCTGACGCAATTGTGGATGTCACGGAGCAGAAGCGTTTGAACGAACAGCGTGAAGCTCAGGTCCCGTGGAAAAAGTGGGGACCTTACCTGAGCGAACGGCAATGGGGGACCGTCAGGGAGGATTACAGCGACGACGGCAACGCATGGGACTATTTTTCGCACGACCAGGCGCGTTCACGCACGTACAGATGGGGCGAGGACGGACTCGGCGGACTGTGTGACGATCAGCAGCGGCTCTGCTTTGCGCTCGCGCTTTGGAACGGGCACGATCCGATCCTGAAGGAGCGCCTGTTCGGTCTCACCAATAGCGAAGGCAATCATGGCGAGGACGTAAAGGAGTATTACTTCTACATCGACAGTACGCCCACGCACTCGTACATGAAGTATCTCTACAAATATCCGCAGAAGGAATATCCGTACCGCGACCTTGTCGAGACCAACCGCAACAGATCGCGAGCGGAGATGGAATACGAACTGCTCGACACTGGCATCTTCGACGAAGACCGCTATTTCGACGTGTTCGTGGAGTACGCGAAGGCAGATCCGGAAGACATCCTCGTGCGGATTTCCGTGCACAACCGCGGACCGGATGCGGCACAAATCCGGATCTTGCCGACACTCTGGTTCCGCAACACGTGGTCGTGGGGCGGCGACGACCGGAAACCCTCGTTGACCGAAGCGGGGTCCGGCATTATTCGCGCCACCCATCATGAGCTAGGGCAGTACTGGCTATATTGCGATGGAGATTGCGAGGCTCTGTTCACCGAAAATGAAAGCAATGCTCAGCGTCTGTGGGGCGTGGCGAATTCGTCTCCTTACGTGAAGGACGCGTTTCACGACTACGTCGTCTCGCGAGCGGACGCGGTCAATCCCGCGAAAAGCGGCACGAAGGCAGCGGCTCACTATGCTGTCGAGGTGCCGGCCGGAGGCAGCAAGACGTTCCGGCTGCGGTTGAGAGCAGCGCAAATGGAGAATGCGTTCGACGGCTTCGAGAAGGTGTTCGACAGCCGCATCGCCGAGGCTGACGAGTTCTACGAGCGCATTGCGCCAAAGACGCTGACGGAGGATCAGCGCCGTGTTCATCGGCAGGCGCTGGCGGGGATGTTATGGAGCAAGCAGTATTACTACTTCGACCTGGAAAAGTGGTTACGTGAGCATAAGAGCCATCCGTTGCTGGACTCGGCTCGACGCGACGTGCGCAACACTGACTGGTTCCACATGCTCAACGCTGACGTGATCTCCATGCCTGACAAGTGGGAGTATCCGTGGTACGCGGCTTGGGATCTGGCGTTTCACACGGTCTCGCTTGCGCTGGTGGATTTTGACTTCGCCAAAGAACAGCTGCTGTTGATGCTGCGGAATCTGTACTTCCACCCTAGCGGACAGATTCCTGCTTACGAGTGGAACTTCAGCGACGTAAATCCGCCGGTGCATGCCGCTGCCACGCTCTGGCTCTACAAGTATGAGAAACAGTTGGGCCGTGCAGACCCCCGCTTCCTCGAGCGGTCGTTCCAGGCATTGATGCTCAATTTCAACTGGTGGGTCAATCGCAAAGATCCTTCCGGCCGGAACGTCTTTGCGGGCGGCTTCCTCGGGCTGGATAACATCGGGGTGTTCGATCGGAGCGCACAACTTCCGACGGGAGGCACACTGGAGCAGGCGGACGGAACCGCGTGGATGGCGTTCTATTGTCAGTGCATGTTGGAGATGGCCACCCTGCTGACGGAATACGATCCGCTCTATGAAGAGGTTGCTTTCAAGTTCGTCCAGCATTTCATGTGGATTTCGTATGCGATGGACCGCCGTGGCGTACATCACGACGAAATGTGGGACGAGGAGGACGGCTTCTTCTATGATCTGCTGCGCCTTCCGGACGGCCAGGCAACACGGCTGAAGGTGCGATCGATGGTAGGGCTGTTGCCGTTGTGCGCGTCGACGGTATTCGAAGGAGATGCGGTCGACCGGTATCCGAAGTTGATGGAGTTGATTGCCCAGTTTCGCGAACGCCATCCAGAGTTGATTGCGCAGGTCGCACCAACAGAAGCAGGTTTCATCGGTTACAAGAAAAGACGCCTGCTCGCCATTCTAAACAGGAAGAAACTCGAGCGCGTGCTCGGCTATCTCCTCGACGAAAACGAATTCCTTGGACCTCACGGCATCCGGTCGCTTTCGCGCTATCACGAGGATCACCCGTTCGTGTTTCGTACTGGTGGCATCGACTACACGGTTCAGTACCTGCCGGCCGAGTCGAATACCGGCATGTTCGGCGGAAATTCCAATTGGCGCGGGCCGGTCTGGATGCCGGTCAATCTCCTCATCGTGCGGGCGCTCATTAATCTGTACAGTTTCTACGGCGACGAATTCAAGGTCGAATGTCCTACCGGTTCTGGCCAGCAGATGTCGCTGTTCGAAGTGGCCGAGGAAATTGTCCGTCGATTGTCGGGCACCTTCCTGCGCGGCGAAGATGGCAGACGGCCCGTCTACGGCGGAACGGAAAAATTCCAGAGCGATCCGCACTGGCGCGATCTGATCCTGTTTTACGAGTACTTCCACGGCGACAACGGAGCTGGTCTGGGGGCTAGTCATCAGACGGGCTGGACAGGGTTGATCGCGCCGCTGTTGGACATATTCGGGCGAATCGACGCGAAATCTTTGCTGGAAACAGAACGCGCGTACCTGATGGCGAAAGTCGTCAAGGAGCAGGTTGTGGGTGTGGGCCAAGACCAAAGGTGAAGTCGGCAACGACGTCTTTGAACTTGCTGCAATTGGCTCGATCGGTGGTCACTCCCGCGTGGACGTGAGTGGGTCGTGAGTTCGTTTGCTCCAGATCAAGCTGGGTTCGCCAACCTTGCTTTATTTATTGTTCATTGGGACATGCCGGCCGGAGTCACGAAATGGGATTTCTCCATGAATTGTTCAGGCGTCAGCAGGCGCATACGATTCCGGATGCGAGGACCAGCGAAGCGGTTGCTCGTGTTCTTTCGATGAACCCTGGACTAAAGTATGCGCGTCACTATGAGGCGAAGCTCACACGCGCGGTGACTCTGTCATTGCGCTATGCGGACGATCTTGTCGCTTCGCTGCCGCCGCCGCACGATGCCAACGCCGACTCATGGTCGCGCGATCCGGCAATCCGCGCCTTCTTTGCGACGCGCGACGATCTGGCTGAAGCCTTTAGCCTGTCGGAAACCTTGCGTGCTTATTTCGATCGACAAACCAATTTAACCGAAGCATACGCCGTCCTCGGGATGGCAATGACCGAGCGGCACACATTGGGCGTCACCATGGAAGGAGACTCCGTTCGTCATGACGTGCCGCAAACTACGCTGTGCTTCAGCGATCATCGCATTAGAATCTGCGTCAATTCTGACGCGTCGTTGCGTGCGGAGATTGCGCACCGCATGATCGATCAACTGGCGTTGGAAGGCCTTGCAGGTCTCGCCACGAGGCAACGTGATCTGGCGACGCAATCGCGAGCATTGATCGAGCAGCGAGTCGCGCTGTTGGAACGGCAAGGCACGGGGCTGCGGGCGGTCGTCGGCGCGCCCTTCAGTACCGACTCAGGTACCGACTCAGGTACCGACTCAGGTACCGACTTAGCCGAGCTGGATCGACTTCAAGAGCAGATCGACGAGCATACGAAGACACTTGCCACCCTCAGGGTGCCCGGGACGCAGGCCGAGCTCGAACTGGAGTGCGTATGCAATGTATTGTCGAAACCGTCCGATCACCTTTATGTGCAGAGCAAACGCGTTCGTCTCGACATGATGAATGTAATCCAACCTCGAGGGGGCGAGACGGACCGGGAAATCGAGTTCCACTTCGCGCGCATTCCAGGTAATCCCGCCATAGTGCGAGCATTTGTGCTTGTACGTTTCCCGCGTCGCGAGCTGCTGCCGCGCGGATTGCACATCGATGCGGCGACACGGGCGCGATATGAGGCCGTAGCCAGGGCATCCAGAGCAATCGCTATCGGGAGAAAGACAAGAAGTACATCCGTTAGCATGGCGGGTCTTCTCCTTCCTCGCGGACCCGTAACTGAATCCCGCCAACCGCCGGCTTGTTAGAACACCAAACCGAATAGTCTTTTCAGTAACTCCTCAAGAGACATCATGGTGAGCGCTAACGGCACGATGGGCACAAGAACGGCGGCGGCGAGCCGTAGGATGGCATCCTTCGTGATGGGTGCAATTCGCATGGTTTTGACGACTTCAAAGCTGTTCGCAAGATCAGCCAGCGACTGGATATCTGCGCTGCCGACCAGCGGTTCGTTCTGCGACCCGCAATTTCGCAGCCATTTTTCATCGAATTCGCGCACGTAGCGCTGGGCCAGAGAGCCATATTCGCCCAGCCCTGTGCGTTTAGCACTCGCGAGTTGGGGGGCAAAAACCAGCAGCGGTCCGAAGACTATGCAGAGGAGAAACAGAACCATCGCCCCAGTCTCCACCTTGAACTCGGTGAGCGCTGCGCCCGTAAACAGGATTCGATTTGCGAATTGCGCTGCCAACATGGCACCGTGCGCTACCAGCAGGACGGTAAACGCATAGACCGTGTTTGCGAGGAAGCCGAGCCCCCCGACCCGATCGGGGTGGGTCGGGACAAGGCTGAGCTTGATACGTGAGACCTGCCAGAGAAACCGGGTCCAGACGAACAACCGGAAATACCAGCGAAGCAGCAGAAACTGGAAGATCGGAAGGCTCACGTAGCCGTACCACATTCCGGCGAGCGATAACTTGAGATCGTCCTGCGAGGCCGTCGCATACCAGGTACTTGCGTGGAGTGCGGTGTAGTGACGCCAGATGACAAGAACGCCGACGCCATAGACGAATGCAAGCATCAGTACCTCGGCAAGTACGGAATTGCGCAGGCGGGATGCGGACCTGATTGCCTCATCGAACCGTGCTGACGACGCTTCTGGAATGGTTTTTCGGTCAATGAATGCTCGTGCAATGGGGCGGAGCCTCCGATGCACGACAAGCTCGGCGAGTATCAATAGCGGTACTGCGACAAGGAGCCTGATATGAACTTCGAAGTCGTACAGGAACGGCACGGCGATAGTCCGGTCCAGCAGATGCCCTTCAAGCGCGGCAAGCGCAGCGAGAGGCACCCAGGTCAGCAGCGCGATGACGGCGATGCGCTGGCGTATCAGAGCCAGCGTATCGTTGGCCATGTGCGCGCGACACAGAAGCTGGAAGAACGGACCTCCAAGCACTACGGAAAAATCATCACTATCCTTGAGTATCTCTTCGGCGGACGGTGCGGCAGTGACTGTCGCACGCTGATGTATGTCCAGATTGCGAGACATTTTCACTTCCTCCCAGGTCGCTCGTGAGCCGACCATGTCGACGGGTGGCGTAAGACCCGTCGCCGCATACCGGGAGCCGGAGCCCTATTGTCGGGAGAACCCGCTTTGAGCGCGCATACGTGAATTACCGTAGCAAGGACGACGAGTTCATGAAAGAAGAGTAGAAGTAACCTGAGAACCGGGATTGATCTGGGTCATGACGCCACCCTTTCTCGCTGGCGAAGAAGGACGCGTTGACCATGATTTTTCAGGCCCGGCTGTCGCGCTCAAAGGCGTTAGAAGCGATGCCGCAAGCCGACGGTTGCCTCGATCGAAATGCTAACGATTCTAATTTGAAAGGTCACCGACCCGTTTCCGCCCGAGTGCGGCTCGGAGTCCGTTAGCCGCCGAGCGTAATGATTGCCATCGTAAGGAGAATGCCAACCGCGATCATGGCAATACCTGCCTTCATTGGCCCTGCACCGGTATAGCGCCCCAGCGCAAAGCCGGCGATGAAAAGCATCCCGAGAGTCAGCACGCGCGAGGCGATCAGTGCCGTTGTGACATCCCTCACGACAAGAAACGGCACCGCGACCGGAAACGTCCCCAGGACCACAAGCAGAAAAATGCCTAGCGCGCCGACGAAGTCACCACGCACAAAACCGGCTCGGGGTGGCAGCGTCGATGCGGTCGCGAGGCGCGCGCGGATCGGCTCGAGATCGGCATCTTCGACGAGCCGCCTCAGCTTCTCGGGCAATGCTTCGCGCAACAACCGCAAGGCTACCGCCGGGTCCTGCTCCCGCTTTACGGTCTGCGCGAGTTTCAGGCGCTGCCCTCGATCGGCGAGCGTGCGTACGAGGTACATCACGGCGTCGGCGAGGCCCCACGCGAGATTGCATCCGAGTGCGGCAAAGAACATCCTGTACCCCTCATCTTCGCGTGCAGTCACTGCCTTGACGGCGCCGACGAATGTCAGGGCCATGAACAGGCCAAAACATATTTCACAGACACGGTCAACGGTATTAAGAATCGGTTCACGCCGTTCGGGTTCGGCATGTCCGTCCGGCACGATAGTACTCATATGGCCCCCGACCGGAGATAGTCAACGAGACGTTTCGTAGCTGCCAACATGGGATGCTGATATGAGCAGTATATGAAAGAGACGGCAGTCCGGAACTTGTTTTCACAGGCGTGAGACCGGTGAGTGCCGCGAGTACCGGGACAAGCGCGAGCATTCCGACGTCAGCGGCATGCGGCTGCAGACCGGCAGCGACGTGAGCATGCCTCCGTCAGCTCAAAGCTGCGATTCGATGGGCAGCAGACCTATGAACCACACACCGGTGCGGCGCAGGACGGTGGTGTCCGGCTCTGTGTGCAGTTCCCTCACCGTCCCGTCCGCAGCGGTATCGATCCAGACGATTTTGCGACTGCCGTTTGCGTCGGTACGCAGTACGAGCTGCCACGCGATCTGATTCAGCCGCGGTTCGACGTAGCCGATCACCTGGTTCGCGATCGCTGCGCTGTCGCACAACACGCCGATTTCAGTGTTGAGGTGGACCGAGCGCGGGTCCAGATTCATCGAGCCGATGAACACCCGTTCACGGTCGAATACGAACGTCTTCGCATGCAGCGATGCTTTCGACGAGCCGAAGAACTGCTTCTTGTTCGCCGCGTCTACGCCTGCTGCGACGGGCTTGAATTCGTAGAGCTGCACGCCCGCGGCGAGCAGGTCTTCCCGGTAGCGCCGATATCCCGCATGAACGGCGGCGACATCGGTTGCCGCCAGCGAGTTGGTCAGCACCGTCACGCGCACGCCATTTTCAGTCAACTCACGCAGCCAGGCCACGCCATTTTTTCCAGGTACGAAGTACGGAGAGATGATCAGCAGTTCACGACTCGGATGAAGGTCCTGCGCTCTGAGAGCGGTCAGCAAGCGGCCTTGCGACTCTTCAGGGGCGCGCGTGACTTTTGAGGGGTCATCGTAGAGCAGCGTGGCTTTGCCCCAGCTATACTCGGCGGCACCCTTCTCGATGACTTGAGCCAGCCGCTGTCTCGCGTGCACGACATAGGGCGAGGCCTGTTCCGAAGCGACGTAGCGGTCCAGCTCGTCTCGATACGCCGCGAGTTTTTCGGGGTCTGCCGGGGTGCCCATCAGCCGGTCGATCGGATAGGCCGCATCGGAATTCCAGAACGTGTCGAAAGAGTTCGAGACATCCTGGACGATCGGCCCATGCATCAACACGTCGAGATCCCCGAATGACACTGCACTCGACGCACCGAAATATTCGTCGCCGACATTTCGCCCGCCCAGAATCGTAGCCCGGTTATCGGCGATCAGTGCCTTGTTGTGCATGCGGCGGTTCACGCGCGAGAAGTCGAGTGCAGCCGAGATCTTCTTGAACCGGCGGCTCGCCACGGGGTTGAAAAGCCGAATAGAAATGCTGGGGTGGGCGCTCAATGCGAGCAACGCCTGGTCGTCGGCGTTCGTGCCGAGATCGTCGAGCAGTACCCGTACCCTGACGCCGCGGTCCGCAGCCTTCAGCACGGCCAATGCAAGAGCGCGCCCCGTCAGGTCGCTGTGCCAGATGTAGTACTCGAGGTCGAGTGTTTTCTCAGCCTTTTCGGTAAGGATCACCCGCGCGAGGAGCGCGTCGACGGAATCGGGCAGCAGGTGGAACGCGCTCTCGCCAGGATGTCCGTGCTCGCCGGACGCGAAGTGCTCGGCAAGCGGCGTCGCTTGTGTATCTTGCGCCGCATAGGTCGGCGTGCGTCCGACTTGTGGGGGCAGACTGGCGCACGCGGCCAGCATGACAATCAGAACGGCTGCGGCAAGATTTCGAAGTCTGGCCATAATCGAGCTCTCTTCGCTTGCTGGACCGCTTGCGGGATCCGCCTGCCGACGTGCCTGTGCCGGCTTTGCGCACCAATGGGCCACAATGGGCCAGCGCGGCCACGAGCCACGAGGACGGAAAACAATCATCGCAGATTCGACCGCCTTCCGCCATGTCCGCGCGGCTCTTCGCTACGCAACCGCGTCCCGTATGATCCAGCCGGACATGACCAATGTCGACCGAACCCACGACTCGCGCTCACTCACCCTACCGCTACACAATTCCTTCCAGTCTCTTTC
>Ga0209795_10000691_pt1 | contig 24238 bp, 25 predicted proteins | sample AgamicOrMarz_FD_187166 | JGI IMG/M metagenome (GOLD analysis project Ga0209795, IMG submission 187166) | Agave microbial communities from Guanajuato, Mexico - Or.Ma.rz (SPAdes) (version 2) | ecosystem: Host-associated > Plants > Phyllosphere > Phylloplane/Leaf | place: Guanajuato, Mexico...
TATCAATGGTTACGCATCACTTAGGTATTAGTATTTTACCTGAAATGCTTTTAGATTCGATCCCGCAGGAGCTGCGTGCGATTCCGTTTCAAGTAGACAGCTACCGTTCAATTGGTCTAGCTACTCGTTATCATCTTTCACCTGCAGCTAAAAAATTTGCTGAAGCAACACAAGCATGGCTGCAGAATTCGGACAAGTAAGAGATCATTTATAGACCAAAAATGGATAATTCATAAGACCTTTAGGAACTAAGAGCATCTTTGTGCTATAATAAAACTATACAATTACCTATTAGTCATCATCGATGACTAATTTTTTTTGGAGGATAATATGGAAGATTTACTACAATTAAAGAACAAGAACATTGTTATTATGGGAGTTGCAAACGACAGAAGTATTGCTTGGGGTGTTGCAAAAGCCCTTCACCAAGTAGGAGCAAACTTAATTTTTACATACCGTAAAGAACGTTCACTAGGAAAGTTGAACAAACTGCTAGAAAAAAATGAAATTCAAGCAACATTAATCGCAGAATGTGACGTGAACAGCGACGAAAGCATTGAAACAGCTTTCAAAAAAATCGGAGAAAAAGCAGGCACAGTTCACGGAGTTATTCACTCTGTTGCGTTTGCTCATTCAGAAGATTTAAACGGCGAGTTTATTAATACATCAAGAAGCGGATATGCATTTGCTCAAGATACAAGCGCTTATTCATTTATCGCGGTAGCAAAAGCAGTAAAACCTCTTATGACAGAAGGCGGTTCTCTTGTAGCGATGAGCTATCTTGGCGCAGAGCGCGCAGTTGAAGGCTATAACGTAATGGGCGTAGCCAAAGCGGCGCTTGAATCTTCAGTGAAATACTTAGCATTAGACTTAGGGAAAGACAATATCCGTGTAAATGCGATTTCAGCAGGTCCAATTCGTACGCTTGCAGCGAAAGGCATTTCTGATTTTAACCAAATTCTTCACAAAGTTGAAGAAACAGCACCTCTTAAACGAAACGTAACGCAAGCAGAAGTGGGCGACATGACGGTTGTATTACTGAGCCATCTTTCACGCGGCGTAACGGGAGAAATCGTACACGTAGACGCTGGTTACAATATTGTAGGTTAATAAGTAAACACCTTCTCAAATGAGAAGGTGTTTTTTTGTGCCGAGTTCAGAAATTTAATGCCTTTTACTCTATTACAATGATCAGATTTTTTTATTCACAATCGCACTATATAGCTATAAAGCGTACATTCTTTTATAACTGTCAATATGAATACATAAGAAATCAAAACGCCCATATTTAAAAAAAGATAAGCTCTAAATCAAAGAATGAACATATGATGTGGCAAAGGAAAAGGAGTTGAAGAAACATGCATCAAGGACAGCAGCATTATGTTCCATGGGAACAATGGCATCACCAGCACCCGCACGGCACGTGGAATCAATGGCATCAACAACATCCACACGTACCTTGGGAGCAGTGGCACAAACAGTATCCGCACGGTACATGGAATCAATGGCATCAACAACATCCATACACACCTTGGAATCAGTGGCATCAGCAGTATCCACACGGCACTTGGAATCAGTGGCACCAGCAAAATCCATATGTGCCTTGGAATCAATGGCACCAGCAGCATCCACACAGTTCATGGAATCAATGGCATAATATCTATCACCAAAGCTAATCAGCTTTTTAACATAAAAGGTCCAGTTCTCCTTGGGAAATGGACCTTTTGTGCGCAGATGTGAATGACGCAGCAAGATTATTCTCCAGCGTGATATATTACCCCCAATGGTTCATTAGAATAGAAAAAGTATGTTAAGTTTTTTGCTTGATAGGGGAGGGGGTACACGAATTAAAGCAAGTTAAAGAAAACATGCGTGATCTCTAGTCGCTATAAAGGGGAGCAGTTCATAGTCATGCATTCGTATAGACAAGAAAAATTAAATGAGATTATTCCACTTGACATTATACCTATAGGGGTATAATATGAATCCTGTAAACAACATCATTCAAAAAAACAATGGACACTTTAGCGGCAGGTAAAGTATTAGAAATGCAAACCATGGATACTAAAAGTGATTTAACAGCGTGGGCAAAAGCAACTGGACACGAGCTTATTGATTGCAAAGAAGAAGGCAGCACATTTATCTTTTACATTCAAAAGAGCTAATTTTTTTAGAATTAAATATACCCCATAGGGTAATAGGAGGAACAACATGACTGAACAAAAGAAACGAACAACAATTGTATTATTTAGCGGTGATTATGACAAAGCAATGGCAGCTTATATTATTGCCAACGGAGCGGCTGCTTATGACCATGAAGTGACGATATTCCATACGTTTTGGGGGTTAAATACGCTTCGTAAAGAAGAAATGGTGCCGGTGAAAAAAGGGTTTTTAGAAAAGATGTTCGGAAAAATGATGCCGCGCGGTGCGGATAAAATGGGCTTATCTAAAATGAACTTTGCAGGTATAGGACCTAAAATGATTAAAAACGTAATGAAAAAGCATAATGCTTTAACGCTGCCGCAGCTTATCGAAATGGCACAAGAACAAGACGTGAAGTTAGTAGCCTGCACGATGACGATGGATCTTTTAGGACTGCAGGAAAAAGAGCTGTCAGACAATATTGAATATGCAGGCGTAGCGGCATATTTAGCCGATGCAGAAGACGGAAACGTAAACTTATTTATCTAAAAGATAACTCATGAAGCGAGGGTTAATATGATTATCAATGCGCTTATTATCGTCTTTCTGTTGTGGTTTCTATATCAACGTTTTGCACCAGTAAAAGGAATACAGCAAATATCGACGATGGAATTAAAAGCAGAGTTAAAAAATAAACATAAACAGTTTATCGATGTGCGAACACCACATGAATTTCGGACTAAACACATTAAAGGATTTCGAAACATTCCTTTATCAGAGCTGCCGGCGCAAACAGGCCAGCTTTCAAAAGGCAAAGAAGTAGTCGTTATTTGTCAAAGCGGAATGAGAAGTATGAAAGCAAGTAAGCTTTTGAAAAAGCAAGGTTTTACATCCATCACCAACATTAAAGGCGGAATGAATACGTGGAGATAAATCAAGAAGGAGGAGACGTAGCGTGAAGACAATAGCAGCACAAGAAGTAGAACAATTAGTAAAAAAACAAGAACAAATTCACATTTTAGATGTGCGTGAAGTAGAGGAAGTAAAAACAGGTAAAATTCCAAACGCGTTAAATATCCCGCTTCCTTTATTGGAATTCCGTATGCACGAGTTAGATAAAGCAAAGAACTACATTGTCGTCTGTCGTTCTGGAGGCAGAAGCGGAATGGCAACTCGTTTTCTTGAGGAGCAAGGCTACAGTGTAACGAATATGACCGGCGGAATGATGGAGTGGAAAGGGGAAACGGTCTAATTTTTTTAGAGAAAAATATACCCCCATTAGTATTTAAACCGAGGAGGAAAAAGAAATGATGCAAGCAAACTTCGTATTAGATGCAAAAGGGCTAGCGTGTCCAATGCCAATCGTAAGAACAAAGAAGAAAATGAATGAATTAGAAGCAGGTCAAGTACTAGAAATTCAAGCAACGGATAAAGGCTCTACGGCTGACTTACAAGCGTGGGCAAAAAGCACAGGTCATAAGTATTTAGGTACCGAGACAGAAGGTGACGTTCTTCATCACTTTCTTCGTAAAGGCGGTGCCGAAGAAAACGTAACGTCAATTCCTGAAATTTCATTAGAAGAATTTACGGAAAAAGTAGAAAATGATGAACATCTTCATATTTTAGATGTTCGTGAAGTAGAAGAATATGATGAAGCTCATATTCCAGGCGTTGTTCATATTCCGCTTGGTGAAGTAGAAAAACGTTCGAATGAGTTAAATAAAGAGAATGAAATTTATATTATTTGCCGCTCTGGAAGACGAAGTGAAATGGCAGGGCAAACGATGAAAAAGCAAGGATTTAAAAATCTAATTAACGTGGTTCCTGGTATGCGTGACTGGACGGGTAAAGTAGTATAACCAATCGATCGTAAGGGATTAAAAAAATTTGATATTTTATATACCTAAGGAGGTATTTCGAAATGACAGTACATGTACTTACTGCAAAAGAAGTTAAATCTAAAATTATCAATAAAGAACCACTATTTATCTTGGACGTTCGTAATGAAAGTGATTTTAGTGATTGGAAAATTGAAGGTCATCAATTCCAGCATTTAAACGTTCCGTACTTCGATCTTTTAGACGGAGTAGAAGAAATCTTAGAAAAAATCCCTTCTGATAAAGAAGTGTTAGTTGTCTGCGCCAAAGAAGGTTCATCCGTGATGGTAGCTGACATGCTTTCAGAAGCGGGTCTTACCGTATCGTACCTTAAAGGCGGTATGAAAGCGTGGAGTGAATATTTAGAGCCTGTTAAAGTCGGCGATTTAAGAGACGGCGGAGAAATTTATCAGTTTGTTCGTATCGGTAAAGGGTGCTTATCTTATATGATCGTCTCGAACGGTGAAGCCGCTATTATTGATGCGACGCGTATGGCGGATGTGTACATCAACTTTGCCAAAAAATGTGGTGTAACAGTTAAGCATGTGTTTGATACCCATCTTCACGCAGATCACATTTCAGGAGGAAGAGTCATTGCTGAACAAACAAAGGCAGCGTATTGGCTGCCTCCAAAAGATGCAAAAGAAGTGGTGTTTGACTACAAGGCTTTAGAAGAAGGCAGCGATGTCGTAATTGGTAACACAACAATTACGATTCAGCCTCTTTATTCACCGGGTCATACGATTGGGTCGACTTCTTTTATTGTAGATGATCAATACTTGCTTTCAGGTGATATTTTGTTCATTGATTCAATTGGACGTCCTGATTTAGCTGGTATGGCAGAAGACTGGGTAGGCGATTTGCGCGAGACGCTTTATAAACGCTATAAAGCATTATCAGATGATTTAATTGTATTGCCAGCTCATTTTATGATTATTGATGAGTTAAATGACAACGGCAGCGTAGCTGAAACGTTAGGTACATTATTTGCAAAAAATCATGGATTAAATATTGAAGACGAAGCGGAGTTCAGACACTTAGTAACAGACAACTTACCGCCGCAGCCAAATGCGTATCAAGAAATTCGTGAAACCAATATGGGGAAGGCAAGCCCGGATGAAGAAAAGCAGCGTGAAATGGAAATTGGACCAAACCGCTGTGCCATTCGCTAATTGAAAATTTAACCTAAACAAAGGAGAGAGAAATGGAATCAAATAAAGTACTAGATGCAAAAGGACTGGCGTGTCCAATGCCGATTGTTAAAACAAAAAAAGCAATGAATGAACTAGAAGCAGGTCAAGTGCTAGAAATTCACGCAACGGATAAAGGGGCAAAAAACGACCTTGCAGCCTGGGCAAAATCTGGGGGTCACGAGCTTCTTCATACAGAAGAAGGCGACGTTCTTAAATTTTGGATTAAAAAAAGATAAGAAATAATGGACGAAAAGGGTATCTCTTGTAAAAGGTACCCTTTCCTTATATGAAACGGAGCGACTACAGATGGATTTTACATTTATCAGCACGCTTTTTCTTATTGGATTTATTGGGTCGTTTATTTCCGGTATGGTCGGTATTGGCGGGTCTGTTATTAATTATCCGATGCTGTTATATATTCCTCCATTAGTAGGAGTAGGAGCATTAACGGCTCATCAAGTCTCAGGTGCAGGAGCCATTCAAGTATTCTTTGCGACAATAGGCGGCGTATGGGCGTATCGAAAAAGCGGATTTCTAAATAAATCATTGATTTTATATATGGGCAGCAATATTCTAATCGGCAGTATGCTTGGAAGCTACAGCTCGCATTATATGAGTGAACAAGGATTAAATGTTGTATATGGAGTTTTAGCTCTTATTGCGGTTATGTTGATGTTTGTTCCAAAAAAGAATTCAGGTGGGATAAAAGAAGGCGAACTTCAATTTAATAAAGGCTTAGCTTCTATTTTATCACTTCTTATCGGAGCTGTAGCAGGAGTATTAGGAGCAGGAGGGGCCTTTATTTTAGTTCCTGTAATGCTGGTGGTGCTTAAAATTCCAACTCGAATGACCATCGCAACTTCATTAGCCGTTACCTTTATTTCTTCCATCGGTTCGACGATTGGAAAGCTAGTGACGCATCAAGTCCCATTTACACCGGCAGTTATTTTAGTTGCTGCAAGCCTGATTGCTTCTCCGATTGGTGCAAAAGTTGGTCAGAAAATGAATACAAAAGTGCTTCAGTGGATCCTTGCCGGTTTGATTTTGGCAACAGCCATTAAGATTTGGTGAGGGCTACTATAAAAAGCTATGGATGCCCATAGCTTCTTTTATATGACTTCATCACTTTCCACAAACGTTTCAAGTGCAGGATGAAATTCTTTTTGATAGTGGTTAGACGGACATACTTTCACAACAGTAGAGCAAAGCGCATTGAATTTAGATGTATTTAACACTTGCTTGCACTTAGCGCATCGCTCATTAAATAAGAAATGAAACCATTTCACTTTTTATCACTCCTGTATTAAAACCTTTAAATCCTATCGAGTTAATGGGGGTTGTATCGGATTTTATATGGAAGGTCAATGAAAAGGAAGAATTCTTACAAAATAGTTTACTGAGATAAATATATTTGTACAAAAAATTAAGAATTTCTAGAATTTATTGTTTATTTATTTGATTTTTATGTTATCCTTTTTAACATACATTAAATACAAGGCCATAATTATTGTACGACCTTTGATTTGTATTATAAGCAGTGAACAAGAAAAAACGGATAGAAAGGAGAAAGCGACATAAAGTAGGAATGAAGAGTCAGAGAGTGGATCAGACAATGTGCAAACAGCTTAGTTGTCTATTAAAAAGGCATCTTGCAGGATGTAAAAACTGTCTGATCTTATAGAGGAAGACGTTTGTTTTTATTTTTCTGACTATTCGAATAATTAACTTTAGCATTAAAAGTTTAAAATCTAAAAAAGGAATGATCATCAATGAAGAATAAATTTGCCCAACGAGCTAGTCTTGTAAAATCCTCTGAAACTCGTGAAATATTAAAAGTAACAGAACGACCAGAAGTGATTTCGTTTGCAGGAGGACTTCCGGCGCCTGAACTATTTCCCGTTGAAGCAATGAACGATGCGTGCCGCGCAGTATTAAATGAAGACGGAGCCGCTTCGCTTCAATACAGTACAACTGAAGGGTATATTCCTTTACGAGAAGCAATTTCTAAACGAATGCAGCATATTGGCATCGAATCTACTGTTTCAAACATTTTAATTACGTCCGGGTCTCAGCAGGCAATCGATCTTACGGGAAGACTGTTTCTTAACGAAGACGATGTGGTAATTTGTGAAAGCCCAACGTATCTAGCAGCCATTAACGTATTCAAATCTTACAATGCGACTTTTGTAGAAGTAGACATGGACGAAAACGGAATGATCATGGAAGAGCTAGAGAAAAAGCTTCAAGAAAATCCGCATGCTAAATTCATTTATACAATCCCAGATTTCCAAAACCCTACAGGGCGCACATTAACGCGAGAAAGACGTCAGCGAATGATCGAACTTGCGAACGCATACGATGTGCTGATTGTAGAAGATAATCCGTACGGAGGCGTTCGATTTGCAGGAAAAACGCTGCCGCCGGTTAAGCATTTTGATACAGAAGGCAGAGTTATTTACATCAGCACATTCTCTAAAATCTTTGCACCAGGCCTTCGAATCGGCTGGGTGTGTGCAGATGAAGCTTTTATTGATAAGTATGTGGCGTTTAAGCAAGTGGCTGACTTGCATACGGACAGCTTTGCTCAGCGCGTAACGGCTAAGTACATGGAGCTTTATGATATCGAAGAGCACATTCAAAAAATTAAAGCCGTATACAAAGAGCGATGTACCCAAATGTTATCGTGCATCGAAGAATTTTTCCCGGAGAATTTGTCTTACAGTAAGCCAGAAGGCGGATTGTTTATTTGGGTGGAACTGCCCCAAGGAATCGATTCAGCACATATCTTTTCAGAATGTCTAAAAAATAACGTAGCCTGTGTTCCGGGAACACCATTCTTTCCAAACGGCACAAGAAACAACGCGCTGCGCTTGAATTATTCTAATATGTCTGCTGAACAAATCGTTGAAGGCATGAAGCGCATGGGAGACGTATTGCATCGTGAATTGACAATGGAAACGACTGTTTTATAAAAGGAATGAAAAAATCAAATAAAGCGATTTTATTGATTCATGAAATATACGGTGTGAACGATCATATGAAGTTTATGAAAGAGAAATTGTCTAAGTTAGAGGCAGATATTATCTGTCCTAACTTATTATCTAAAGACGTTCCTTATAGTTATGAAGAAGAAGGAATGGCTTATCACAACTTTGTTCAAAACATTGGTATTGATGAGGGTTCAAGACAAATTAATAACATGTTAATTCAACTGAAACAAGAATATGAAGAAGTAGGAGTTATAGGCTTCAGTGTAGGAGCAACAATGTCGTGGCTATGCAGTGAAAACAATTTGTGTAACTTTGTGATTGGCTGTTACGGATCGCGTATTAGAGATTATGTAAATAGAAGCCCTGTTTGCCCAACTCTTCTTATTTTTCCTGCTGAAGAGCAAACATTTGATGTAGACTCTTTAATAAATTCATTAGAGCAAAAAAGAGAGCCGCTTTTGGAAATCAAAAAGTTTTACGGATTTCATGGTTTTATGAATCCTTTTTCACAAACCTTTAATAAAGAATCAGCAGACCAAGCCTTCCAAACAATAAGTGATTTTCTCAAAAAAACTTAGCTGATCACTAGCTATATATGCTGAAAGTGATACCTTACAATAAGCAGAAACTGACCCTTTTTCAGTACGTATACATGTATTAACATTTTCTTTAGACGTATCAAAAAGGAGCGAGATTATGCTAAAGTCAGTTGAACTTGTAGGAACAACAGTAAAGCTAGTGCCGCTTGAAAAAATGCATGAGCAAGGACTCTATGAAGCTGCAAAACCGAAAGAAATTTGGGAGTACCTCCCGGTAAAAGTTCATAGTCTAAGTGATATGAATCAGGTAATCGAAAGTGCTTTAAAAGCAAAGCAGGAAGAAAGAGAGCTCCCTTTTGTTGTGTTTGATATAAAGTCACATTCAATTGTAGGAAGCACAAGACTTTTAGATATATCACTTCCCAATAAAAGCGTAGAAATAGGGTGGACGTGGTATCATCCATCCGTGTGGCGAACGCGAGTCAATACGGAGTGTAAGTATTTATTATTAAAATACTGTTTTGAAGAGCTGAAGCTTCACCGCGTTCAATTCAAAACGGATGTACGAAACAATCGATCCAGAGCGGCTATTAAACGGTTAGGTGCCACGCAAGAAGGCATCAGTAGAAAACATATGGTTCTATCTGACGGATACGTACGAGATTCGGTTATCTTTAGTATAATTGATGAAGAATGGCCGTTTGTAAAAAAGCGATTAGAAGGTTTTTTGCACATATCCAGTGAGGCGAATAAACAGAATGTAAGCAATTAATTGCATGTAATGATAAAAGGCACAAGCTGCAGCTTGTGCCTTTTATCATTAAAGAGCCTTCTTAATAATTTTTTTATAGTAAAGAACGGATAAAATACCAAAGATAGAGTATAAAGCCGTATAGACAATCATCACGATAATCATAGGTGTCCAAAGTTCAGTTCCAAACAAGAACCATCCGGATTGCACGGCAAAATAGCTGTGAAGCAAGCCAATGACTAATGGAATACCGAAGTTAAAAAGCTGCTTTATTTTTATTCCTTTTAATAAATCTTTTTCGGTGAAGCCGAGTTTTCTAAGAATCGTATAGTTTGGCTTTTCATCTTCACTTTCGTCCATTTGTTTAAAATAAAGAATGCAGCCCGATGTAATTAGAAATGCCAGTCCTAGAAAAGCAACAATGAACATGATTAGACCCATATTTTGTTTTTGACTCGCTGCCATTTCTATACGTGAGTCATTTAAGCTATTATCGCTAAAGTTCATCTCTCTGAAAAGCTCATTTGCTTTTAGTAAGTCATCTTCTTTTGATATGTCTATTCCAGTGTAGAGAGAAGAGTCTTTTTGAATAGAAGGGTTCACATCCTTTTTTAGCTCATTAAATATGTGGTCGTCTACAATCGCAGTAGGCAAACCGCTTGTAAAATAGGTAGATAAGATAAATTTTCGATTTAACCCTATATACTTTTGCGGAATAACTTTTTTCTTTCCTTTTAACACAATTTGTCCTGAATCTTTAAAGGCCATTGCTTGTTGAAGCATATCATTATAGCCGGTAAATAAAGTTTCAGTTTGAGCTACGTCTACATCATTAACTGATTTTTCACTGATCATCGGAATCGTCATAGCGGACGAATCCACCATTGGACTTTCCAAATCGTTTTCTAAGATGTTTTTTACGTTTGCTTTTACTTGGATAACATCGATCTTTTTTTCGGTGTATGTTATTTTCTTTCGATCCAGCGCGGCTTTAAACGAAGCAGCGTCTTTTGGATTATTAATAGCAAAATCGTTAGGTACATAGTCTTCAGCTGATTTTCCAGCAGAATAATAGGAAATGTAGCTCAAACATAAAAAACCGATAGCAAGAGCGGATACCGTTGTAATAACCGTTAGTAATAATGCGTTTGATTTCATCCGAAACATAATGGAAGAAAGAGATAATACGTCGTTAATCGTCAAATAGCCGTTTTTGCTTTTCCGTATGAGGTTTAATAGAAAACGCACGGAGCCTTTGTAAAATAAGTAGGTTCCTATGATAACTGAAGCTAAAATGGATACCATCGCAATTGCTAAAGCATTCATGCTGGTAAAAGAGCCGTCGAATAATTTAGCGGAAATATAATAGCCTGAAACGATAAAGGTAATGCCGAGAATCCCCATAATAATTTCAGCTATACTAATCTTTTTTATCTTGCCTTCCGTTGATGAAGTGACTCGGAATAAAGCCAAAATGGTCTGTCTTTTAATAAAAAGATAGTTCATCGTCATAATCAGCAAATAGATAACTCCGAACACAATCAGCGTTTGAATCAGGGCTTCTTCGGAAAAATGAAGCTTGGCAATGCCTTTTGTATCGGTGATTTTAAATAAAATCATAATGACCGTTTTTGAAAACGAAAACCCGATTAAAATGCCGATAATCAGTGAGCCAAAATACAGCATAAAATTTTCAGCGGTCAAAATACGGAAAATTCTTGTTTTGGTCATACCAATTAGCTGAAATAAACCAATTTCTTTGCTGCGCCGCTTAATAAAAATCGTATTTGCATATAAAAGAAAGATAGAGACGATGGCTACAAGTAAAACAGAAGCGGCCCGAACCGCTGCGCCTCCTTTAATCGAACCTTTGGTTTCATCAAGAGCAGGGTCATACTGCAGCGTTACAAAAGCAAAATATAAAGCTGCGCTGAACACCAGTGCAAAAACATATAAATAATAGTTTTTTAAATTCTTTTTTAAGTTGCGAAAAATTAGCTGATTAATATTCATCTTGAACTCCGCCAAGTACGCCTTGGGTTTTCATAATATCTTCAAAAAAGTCTTTTCGCGTTTGGTCGCCTTTATACAGCTGCGTATAGATCTGTCCATCTTTTATAAATATGACTTTACTGCAGTAGCTTGCGGCAACTGGGTCGTGCGTTACCATCACTATACTTGCGCTTCTTTTGTCATTAAGTTCGGTCAGTTTATGTAATAAATCGCTTGCTGCTTTTGAATCAAGAGCACCGGTTGGTTCATCAGCAAAAATCATGCTTGGCTCATGAATAAAGGCTCTTGCAGCGGAAGTACGCTGTTTTTGTCCGCCCGAAATTTCACTTGGATATTTATCTTTCAGCTCATAGATGCCGAGCTGTTTAGCCAGCGCGTCAAACTTTTTATGAGCTACTGCTGAAGGAGTTTTCGCAACGGAAAGAGGCAAGAGGATATTTTCTTTTACCGTAAGCGTGTCGAGCAAGTTATAGTCTTGAAAGATAAAGCCTAAATGTGTTTTTCGGAAGTTTGCTAGCTGCTTTTCTTTCATTCTGCTAATTTCATTTCCTTCAATTTTGATGATTCCGCCGTTGATTTTATCAATGGAGGAAAGCACATTAAGAAGCGTCGTTTTACCTGAGCCTGAAGCGCCCATAATTCCTACAAATTCTCCTTTCATAATGGTAATATCTACACCTTTTAATACTTCTTGTCTATTGAATTTATTTCCATAGCTTTTATGAATATTAGTTGCTTCTAATATGTTCATATGTATTCACTCCTTTAATCTGATACGTTTATTATAAAAAACGGGCTTTAGCTTTTCCTTTGATTCACCGAACAAATAACGAAAGCATGTGACATTTTTGTCACATGCTTTTCATATCCACAAAATCATTTGATTTAGGAAAGGCAAGTGTAAACGTTGTGCCTTCGCTCAGAGCAGACTGCACGCCAATGTGAATAGAAAGAGCATGAGCCGCTTTTTTAGCCAGATACAAGCCCATGCCTGTAGCACGGCTGTCTTCGTGCTGAGTGGTCGATGTAAAACCTTTATCAAAAATGCGCGGCATATCTTGAGGAGAGATTCCGCGTCCACTGTCTTTTACCTCTATGTAGACTTGGCCGTGCTGCTCGTAGCTTCTAATCATCACATCAGATTCTTCACTGTACTTTACTGCGTTTGTTAACAGCTGTCTCATAATAAACGCAAGCCATTTTGAGTCACTCAGTACCCGTTCTGTTTGTAGGTCTAAATCAAAGCCGATATTTTTTCTTATACACCAAGCTTGCAGTGTTTTAATCTCGGTAAAGATGAGTGGCTCTAATTCCACGTGTTCAATATATATATCATTTTCAATAAAGAAAATGCGCTTTTGATGCAGCTGTTGATCAAGTAAAAAGTGAATACGGAGCCATTCAAACGTTAAGTTTGCTTTTAATTCTTGATTTTCTAAACGTTCAATCATTAAATGCATCGCAGTTAACGGCGTTTTAATTTCGTGAATCCAAGCCAACAGTTCATCTTTTTCCTGCGTCACGTGCAGCTGTGTTTGCATTGCATCTTTTTTAGCTTGTTCTAATTGATGCATCAAGTTTCGCTGAACAATCTTTTCAAAAGGACGCAGCGGATGAAAAAGAGTAGAGGAATCAAAGAAATCCTCTTCATCTTTTAGTTTTTGGTAAAATTTCGTTTCTTTCTGATAGCGGAAGGTGCAAAAAATAAGAAAAATAATCCATGATAAAAACACGATATAGAGAACGGAAGACAGGGGGATAGATTCATCAATATAAGCGATAAAAAGCATAAAAAGATGAATCGTAAAAAAGAAAAGTATCCAGCTTATACGCTCTCGGATAAAGGTTTTAATCATAGTGTTCCTCTTCAATCGCTACGTAGCCTTGACCAACCTTTGTTTCAATAAAGGTGCCCAGGCCAATTTCGTCTAACTTTTTTCGCAGACGATTGACGTTTACGGTCAGCGTATTATCACTAATAAAGCGTTTATCTTCCCATAGGCTATTAATCAGTTCATCCCGGCTTACAATCGTATTCTTTTTATGGATTAAGCATTTTAAAATGAAGATTTCATTTTTGGTTAAATCGATAGTTTTAGATTTGTTTGATACTTTATTTTTTTCGTAATCAATCGTTGCTCCTTGCCAAGAAAGAAGGCTTACTTGCTCAACGCTGTAATTATACACACGGCGGAGAAGGGCCTGTATTTTTGCTACAAGCACATCAAAATGAAACGGCTTTTGTACAAAGTCGTCAGCTCCAAATTGCATAGACATCACCATATCCGAAGGGTGGTCACGTGAAGATAAAAAGATGATAGGGATTTTTGAATGAGAGCGAATCATTCTGCACCAGTGAAAGCCGTCATACTTCGGGAGTTGAATATCCATAATAACCAAATCAGGTTTTGCCTCGCTGAATTCCTGCATCACGCTGCTGAAATCATGAATTCCATACACATCATAAGACCACTGCTCCAACCGCTCTTTCAGTTCATTAAACAGCGTTACGTCATCTTCAATTAAAAGAAGTTTAAACAATAGCTACCACACTTTCTGTTTTTATACTAATTTTATAGCAATATCCTTTTATTTACCATATATGTTAGTAGATTCAGAGCTATCTTTTTAAAGTGTGAAAGAATAGCTCTCGCTGGGCATAGTTTATAAATATATATCGAACTCTAGTGAGAAAAGGAGAACTGTTATGAAAGCAATGGTGTGTATAAAGTATGGTAAACCAGATGTTCTTCAGCTTAAAGAAGTAGAAAAGCCTGCTCCAAAAGAGCATGAAATACTCGTGAAGATTCATGCAACCACGGTCACATCAGGCGACTGCAGGGTAAGAAGCTTTAATAGCCCACTATTATTGTGGCTTCCTATGCGACTGGTCTTAGGGTTACGAAAGCCTAGAAAACCGATACTAGGAGTAGAATTGGCTGGAGAAGTAGTGGAAGTCGGAAAGAACGTGACACAGTTCAAAAAAGGGGATCAGCTTTTTGCGATGACGGGCATGAAGTTCGGCGGATATGCAGAATATATTTGCTTATCAGAAAAGGGAACAATGGCCATAAAGCCAGAGAATATAACCTATGAAGAAGCCGCTTCAATTTCTTTTGGCGGTACAACAGCTTTGCATTTTTTTAGAAAAGGAAGAATACAAGCAGGCCAGAAAGTTCTTATCTACGGCGCTTCAGGCGCGGTGGGGACTGCCGCTGTACAGCTTGCTAGCTATTACGGAGCCGAAGTGACAGGTGTGTGCAGTGCTGAAAATAGCGAACTAGTAAAGTCTTTAGGAGCAGATCACGTCATCAATTATAAAAACGAAGATTTTATTAAAAGAAAAGAAAGGTACGACCTTATTTTTGATGCAGTTGGAAAACTCACAAAAAACGACTGCAAAGAAGCGTTAGCTCTAAATGGGCGGTTTGTTTCGGTCGAAGGGCAAGGAATTGTCAAAGTACAGACGGAAGATTTATTTTTTCTTAAAAAGCTGATGGAAGAAGGCCAGATCAAATCAGTGATTGATAGACGCTACTCTTTAGAACAAGTTCCAGCAGCTCATGAATATGTAGAAACTGGACGTAAAATAGGGAATGTAGTTGTTACATTAAAGAATTAAAAAAGAGAATCCTATAAAAGATTCTCTTTTTTACGATGTTAAATTTTACTCTCCGCCTTTAATCCAAAGTTCAAGCGGAAGCCCTACAAGGTCCTTTCCTATCCATTCTCTGGCAATATTATTAGAAGGGCCCATAGCAATGCCCGCTCTGGCATCTCGGAACAAACGTTCAATAGGGCCTTTTTTATAGCCGTATCCGCCGCTTACATCCAATGCAATTCGCGTTGCTTTGTTGGCTACTTCTGAAGCATGCACTTTAAATTCAGTCAGCGGGAGGGTAAGGACACCTTGTGCTTTTTGTTCAGCTTGTAAAATATCAAGCTGTTCTGCCAAGTCGATTTGCCATGGTTTCGTGCTTTCAATGAGGACTTTTGCTTCGGCAATCTGCTGGCGAATAACCTGATAGTCGCTAAGCTGGTTATTAAAATCGCGGTGAATCGTTCGCGTTGCATGGTTAACCGCAAGCTCTAGCGCATGTTCCGCTACTCCAAGCCAGGCAGAACCAAGGCCAATTAAATAAATAGGGGAAACGCCGTTTAAGACGATTTCTTTCCCTGTTTCTTCACTGCCTAGAAGATCTTGTTTTGGCACGTGTACATTTTTATAAGAAATCGGACCGCTGTGATTACCGCGAACGCCCAGTGCTTCCCAGGGACTTGCAGTAATGCCGTCTGATTTTCCGTCTACAATAAAAAAGCTAATATCCGTAGCCTCTTGTGCTTCAGGACTGCGTGTTTGGACGATATAAAAATCAGCTTGCCCGGCGCTCGTAGTAAATGATTTGTCGGCATTAACTACATAATCTTCGTCATTTCGCTGAGCTTGACTGAAGTTGTACCACCAGTGTCCTCCTGACGCTTTTTCGCTTGTAGAGTACGTACCAATCAGCCCTCGGTCAATTGGTTTTAACCAGCGGTTTTTTTGATCATCGTTCCCGTACAGCGTAATAGTTTGAACCGCTCCGACATGCATCACGTAAACTAAAGCAGTAGAAGCACAAGCTTTTGCAATTTCTTCAGCTACAATTGCAAAAGCCACGTGATCAAGCTCTAAGCCGCTGTATGCTTTTGGTACAAGAATATTTCCCCAGCCTGCTTTAATAAGCGCTTCTAAATTTTCTCGTGGAAAAATGCCTTCTTCATCTGTAAGGGCTGCATTAGGCCGGATCACTTTATCTACAAGAGAAGCGATTTTCTCGCGGATGGACGCGTAATAAGCGCGCGTTGATTGATTGTATACAGGACGTGCAGAAACTTCGACTGACATAACATACCTCCAAAAATTTTAATGTTTGTTACGATAAACTAATTTATAATGCACCAGCTTTTTCTTTTAGTTCCTGTTCTTTTTGTCTTACGAGCGGAATGATGGTTTCGCCAAACGTTTTGATTTCTTCTTCATAATGTAAAAAGCCTGTCAAAATAATATCCACACCAATTTTTTTCAGTTCGATAATTTGATTGGCGACTTGTTCGGCTGTGCCGATAAGGCCAGTTCGGAAGCCGTCATTATACTGAACTAAGTTTTCAAATGAAGAGTTTGCCCACATGCCTTCACCTTGAGGAGAAGCTTTGCCCGCAAATTTTACTTGGCTTTCAAATCCTTCAACGGCTTCTTTATCCGCTTGTAGAACAATTTCTTTTAGCACTTGTTTTGCTTCTTCTTCTGTTTCACGGACAATGACAAATCCGTTGACACCAAATTGAATATTGCGGCCATTTGCGTTTGCTTTTACATCTTCAATTTGCTTTTTTAAGTTTTCAATCGAGTTGCCGTTCATGAAATAAACGTCTGATACCCGGCCTGCCATTTCACGCGCGGCATTAGAGTTTCCTCCTTGAAATATCTTTGGCGGCTGAAGGGGCTTTGGTTTTAATGGTGCGTCATTTAATCGGTAAAAGTCTCCTTTAAACGTAGTCGTTTCGTTTTTCCATAGCTCTCGAAGCACGTTAATAAATTCTTCAGAACGGCGGTAGCGCTCATCATGATCTAGCCATGGTTCGCCGTAGCCGTTAAATTCGCCTTTAAACCAGCCGCTTACAACGTTCACAGAGACGCGTCCGCTGCTGATATGATCAATAGTCGAAATGATTTTAGCAAATACGCCGGGATGCCATAACCCGGGAAGAACCGCTGTAATAATGTTGATTTTTTTAGTAGTGGCGGCCAAAGCAGAAGCGAGAGTCGCAGCTTCTAGTTGATTTTCAGCTCCGTAGCTTGCAAAAAATCTAGTTTGCAAGAGAACATAATCAAAGCCCACCTGCTCGGCAATTTGCGCATACCGGCTGTTTGCTTCAAATGACCACTCTGTTTTTTGAGGAATGTTGGAAATGACAAGGCCTCCGCTTACGTTCGGGGCCCAATAAGCAAATTGCAAACTCATATGTAACGCCTCCTTAGTTAAATAGTAAAAATAAATGAGCTGGGTAAAACATTCATCTCCTTAAATGCCAAAGGCTCTTATCTCGCTTCAAGTTGAAGAGAAGATAAGAGCCTTCAGTAGCCTGACAGGCAGTACGGATGCTGAATGTACATATAGTTATATCACCAGTTATTCCGATAGTCAAAGTGAGTTTTAAGGAATTTAAAAAGAATGAAATCGTAATTAAGTTTAACTAAAGAAGGAAGAGAACATCTACTTTAACCAAAAAACAAACTTGACTTATAGGAATAGTGAGTATACTATTCAAATATGCTAAATAAATGAGAGGTCAACAGCTATTTTCTCTAAATAAACAGCTGTTTAAAAACAATCGACCAGACCACTGGAGATGCTTTGAACAATCAAAGCATCTCTTTTTATTTGTCGTAAAAAGGAGGAAGTATACGTTGAGTAAAAAAAGAAAGCTAAAGCTAGGAGCAAATATTAAAGGCCTTGGAAGTACGACGGATGGATGGAGACATCCGGACGTAGAACCTGATGCGAGCATTAATATTGAGTTTTATAAGAAACAAGCGCGTATATTGGAAAAAGGACTGTTCAGCTTTATCTTTATTGCGGATGGATTAGCCATATCTGAAAAGTCTATTCCTCACTTTTTAAATCGTTTTGAGCCAATTACGCTGCTGTCAGCTCTCGCTGCTTCTACGAGTCACATCGGACTAGTTGGGACGGTTTCAACAAGTTTCAGTGAGCCTTTTACAATCGCTCGTCAGCTGATGTCTCTTGATCATATAAGCGGCGGGAGAGCGGGATGGAACGTAGTTACTTCTCCGCAAGAAGGGGCAGCGCGCAATCACAGCAGAGGATATCTTCCTCTTCACAGCGAACGATACGAAATTGCAAAAGAGCATCTCGACGTAGTAAAAGGACTGTGGGATTCATGGGAAGACGATGCTTTTACTTATCAAAAAGAAACCGGTCAGTTTTTTGATCCAAAGAAAATGCATACGCTTGGATTTAAAGGCAAGCACTTTCAAGTTCAAGGGCCGTTAAATATTGCTCGTTCAAAGCAGGGACACCCGGTTGTGTTTCAAGCAGGTTCATCAGAAAGAGGAAGAGAATTCGGAGCGGAAAATGCCGATGCGATTTACACAAATGCAAATACACTAGAAGAAGCGCAGGCATTCTATCAAGATATGAAAAATAGAGCAAGAAATCAGGGAAAAACCCCTGAAGAACTTCTCATTTTTCCAAGTATTGATTTAATTATAGGAGATAGCGAGGAAGATGTAGAAAAAAGATATCAAGAGCTTGCCGCTTTCATTCCAATTGATCATGCCATTACATATCTAGCTCGGTTTTTTGATGATTATGACTTTCATCAATTTGACGTAGACGCCCCGTTTCCAGAGTTAGGGGATATCGGAGCAAATGCGTTTCAAAGCACTACAAATAAAATTAAACAAGCGGCGGCCGCTCGAAAGTTAACGTTAAGACAAGTGGCACTTGAAGCGGTTTTACCGCGTTCGCCGTTTTCAGGAACACCTGAGCACGTAGCGGATGAAATGCAAAAATGGCATGAGCAAGAAGCAGCGGATGGATTTGTGCTTCGCCCGTTTATGAGCAATACGTTTCATCAGTTTGTGGAAAAAGTGGTGCCTATTTTACAAGAGCGTGGCCTTTACGACACTTCATATGAAAGCAGTACGCTGCGCGGAAATTTGGACCTTTCCGTTCCACATAATCGATATAGTCAAACAAAGGAGGAGTATGTGTATGACAGTCAAATTAATCAGTGAATACAGCGTAACAGAAAGCTTAAAGAAGCAGGTAATTGACTGGAGAAGACATTTTCATCGCTATCCTGAATTATCGTTTCAAGAACACCGAACGTCTCAGTTTGTTGAAGATACGCTTCGTTCGTTTGGAAGCTTTATTATTACTCGTCCTACATCGACAAGCGTGGTGGCTAGATTAATAGGAAAAGAGCAGGGGAAAGTGGTTGCGATTCGAGCGGATATGGACGCGCTGCCGATTGAAGAAGAAAACCCGTTTGCATTTGCTTCGGTTCATAAAGGCGTGATGCATGCATGCGGACATGACGGTCACACGGCTATTTTATTAGGAGTAGCTTCTGTTCTTTCTCAGTTAGGAAATGAATTTAAAGGAGAAATTCGCTTGATTTTTCAACACGCAGAAGAGCTGCTGCCCGGGGGAGCGCAGGAACTTGTGAAAGAAGGCGTAATGGAAGGTGTGGATTATGTAATTGGCACGCATTTGAATTCTGGTCTTCCCGTCGGAGAAATCGGCGTGCTTGCAGGTCCTATGATGGCTTCGCCCGATACGTTTAATATATCAATTAAAGGGAAAGGAGGCCACGCCGCAGCGCCTCATGAAGCAGTTGATGCCATTGTTGTAGGAGCGCAAATTGTGACAAATCTCCAAACAATTGTTTCAAGAACGACGAATCCCATAGATAAATTAGTTGTATCGGTTACGCAATTCCACGGAGGAACTACGCATAACGTACTTCCTGATAAAGTGGAGCTTAACGGTACCGTTCGCAGCTTTGACGCAGCTCTACGAGAAAAAGTTCCGGCACAAATTGACCGGATTGTAAAAGGACTAACAGAAGCCTACGGTGCGGAGTACACCTTCACATATGAAAAAGGATATCATCCTGTCATTAATTCTGAAGAAATTACGCGTTTAATTGAAGAAACAGCTATCGAAGAATATGGAAAAGAACGGGTTAAAACGCTGTCTCCTAAAATGGGAGGAGAAGATTTTTCAGCTTATCTGCAGGAAACGGAAGGAGCATTTTTTAACATCGGAGCGCGAAATGAAGAACAAGGCATCGTGTACCCTCATCATCATCCGAAGTTTACGGTAGATGAAGCCTCGCTTGAAGTCGGAGTAAAGATGTTTTTGCACATAACTGAGAAGCTATTGGCCCGTTGAAAAAAGAGATTGAGGCAGCCCAATCTAAAGACGAAAAAAAGGGATAAAAGAGCGCGTATGGATGGCTTGCGACACCGCTGTTGCTTTCCGTGCAAGGCTTCGCTTTCCGCGGGAGTCTTCGTTTTGCCCTTCAATCAACAGCTAGAAGTGTCTAGATTAAACCTACGTTCGCCAGCACAATGAAAAGATCCGAACGGTTTATCGTTCGGATCTTCCTTCAACTAAACTAAGTTTGTCCCAGACACTCTTCTTTACGACATCTTACTTCGTCTCCTTATAATTCGTCGCAAATCCTGCTGCAATTAAACCAATCAGACCCAGCACTCCTACAATAACCGTTATGACCACTACGCTCACCTCAATCGGTCTAATAATACGATTTCATTTGTTTAATTTTACCATGATTCTTCATAGGAAAGAAGCTTTTCTTTTAAAGGCTCTAGCTTCTTGAATTTTTTATCATAGCTTTGCCGTTTTAACATGTCATTGGTTATTGCCAGAGCATCTTCTTTACGTCCTGCATACAAGTAGGCTTCAATGACTTCGTCAAACCCTTCTGAGTAAGGAAACTTTTCGTATTTTGCTAATTTAAATGATGCGTCGTAGTGTTTCGTTGCTTGTTCATATTGCTCTAATTTTAAAAGCATACGCCCGTTTGCTAAATGTAAATCAGCTCGTTCTAAATCGGTAAGGGTATGGAGTTCAATCCCTTGATTGCGTATATCAAGCGCATCTTCATATCGCTTTTTTTCTTCTAGCTCAAACGCTTTTTCGTAAAAATTGTCAAACTTCGTTAACGGTCTCCTTGATTTATAGAACTTGTAAATGCCGTATAGGATCAAAAGCAGTAACCAAAGCAATTTGTTCAACTCTCTTTCATCTCTTTATGTATAATATTTATATTAAAGGAAATGAAACTCAATTAATAGATTTAATGAAAGAAAGACGTTTGGAGGTATACGATGGTCATCAACCAGCAGGTCTACCATGTAAAAGGACTTCAGTACATCATCCGCTCAGCAGACGCTAGCGATGCAGACGAACTGTCTCACCTGAGAGTTCAGCTAGACGGAGAAACGGAAAACTTAGATCGTGAACCAGGAGAAAGGTATATGGACGAATTGGATTTTGAAAAACTTATTCAGCGCGACACGGAAAGTAAACGAAACTTATTTTTAGTAGCGATTGTACATAATCGAATTGTCGGGTTTTCAAGATGCGAAGGTAATGAGTTGAAACGATTTGCTCATAAAATAGAGTTTGGTGTGTGCATCGCAAAAGAATTTTGGGCATATGGAATCGGCAAAGGGCTTTTACAGCAATCCATACTGTGGGCAGATCGCGCCGGTATGAAAAAAATGACGCTGAATGTTTTAGAGACCAATAAAAAAGCAATTCGTTTATATGAGAAGTTCGGGTTTGAAGTAGAAGGAATATTAAAAAATGACAAGCTGCTGTCAGACGGCAAGTACTATAACACGGTGGTGATGGGCCGTTTTGCATAGCCTTTTACTAGCACTTTTTTATCGACCTTTTAAAAAAACACCTTTAAGCAATTATACTTAAAGGTGTTTTTTGTGTTGCTTATTTTACTAGAATGATGGTTAGTGATAGACCTCTCTTTTTTCACTAAAGCTTTGGTTGCTTTCAAATCCTTGTTTTTCTTCTTTTTCGACATCTGTGCCAATAGGCTCCCACTTAATAAGGACCGTTGCAATCAGTCCAATAACGGGCACGATTGTAAGGACTAGAAACGTCATATAGATCCCGCCAATTGAAAGTACAACCGGGAATAAGTAAAAACCTAAAATACTGCCGATACGCGTTGTTCCTTGCCCCCATCCAGAGCCTAGCCCTCTCAGTTCCGTCGGGTAAGAAAGAGTGGCCATGGTCATTCCTTGCGCTCCAGGGCCAAAAGATTGACCGAAAATAAACAAAGCAATAAATAAAATTGGCAGCGCAATAAAATGGGTATCTCCTGTAAGCCCCATCAGGACTAAGCTTAAAGAGCAAATGGTATAGCCTGTAATCGCAAGTTTTCTTATGCCGACTTGTTCAGTTAGTCGCGATTGTGTAAAGCCACCAATAATCCCGAATAAATTAAAGAAAAGAGTACCAATAATTGCATAAATTATTCCTTTGCCAAAAATAAGCGTGGAAATGGTTGGGATATAGAAGCCAACTGCAAAGTACTGCATACTTTGAGTAGCCGTAATGATAGAAGCTAAAAATGTTCGAGCCCGATACTTCCCTTGGAAAATCGCTTTGTAAGACAGTTTTTTTGAACGAGATAAAGGTTCTTCTTTTGCATTTTTAACTACTGTGACTTCTATGTTATAGGTTTTCTCTAACACTTTGACCGCTTCTTTAAGCGGAAGGTGATGAGCGGCCCACATCGGGCTTTCATCCATGTAGCGGTAGCGTAAAATTAACACGATTAGTGCAGCAACTGCTCCAAATCCTACCGACCAGCGCCAAATGTCTTCGTGCTGCCCCAGCAGATAAAAAGGAAGAACAACAAGTCCAGTAACAGTCGCAGCCACGTACCACAGTGGACACCACAAGTTCACGTATTGGCCTTTTTTCTTTAAATTACTGAACTCAGCAATAAAGCTGAGCGCTACGGGAACATCTAGCCCTACACCTACCCCCATTAAAAATCGAAAGATAAATAACCAAACTAGATCAGTCGCTAAAGCAGCGCCAAGAGCTGCGAACACCATAAAAAATAAATCAATTAAAAACATTTTGTTACGGCCGAATTTGTCGGTGTAATATCCACCTACAGTAGCTCCTAACAAAGCGCCAAAGGCCATAATAGCTGTAAGGCTTCCAAGACCCGCAGGAGAAAGGTTAAATTGTTCCTTTAATTGATCAGCTCCAATTCCGAGACTGGTAAAGTCATAGGCGTCGACAAAAATGCCTCCTAAAGCTACCAAAATGATTTTCCAGCTTTTAGACGTAACTGGATTTGAATTAACAAAGTTGATAATGTCTTGACGCGATTGAATTACATGTGTGTTACTGCTTCCCATTTCTTAACCTCCAATCTGCATGTAACCAATGTTAAAAAGGACGATCGCCAATAATGGCCGCGCGCTCAGCTTTTCGGCTATGCGGATAATAGTCAGATACAGCATAATGCTGTGTTGCACGGTTATCCCAAAAGGCAATTGAATTTGCTTCCCAACGAAACCGTACTTGGTATTCTGGAACATGAGCTTGCCTAAACAAATATTGAAGTAACTGTTCGCCTTCAGAATGTTCTAGACCTACAACATGAGTAGTAAAGGATGAATTGACAAAAAGCGTCTTACGACCTGTTTCAGGATGAGTACGTACAATAGGATGTTCAACCGCTGGAAACTCTCGTTGAAAAGCCTCTAGTTCATCTGGTTGTAATAAATGAGCGAAAGATGGAGTGAAGTCATGAATAGCCTTCAAATGTTCAATTTGTTTTTTTATGGACTCAGGTAAGTTGTCATATGCTGCAGCCATATCTGCCCAAAGCGTATCGCCGCCCACAGGAGGTACCTCAATCAATCGAAGTACTGAAGCTTTAGCAGGGTTTTCACGGAATGTGACGTCTGCATGCCAAACATTTTCAGAGCCTCCCTGTTTCTGATTTCTAGAGAACTGTACAATTTCTTTCGCTTGCTCTTGTGAAGCAGGTTTGTAAAAAGGGTGTACTTCAAGATCCCCCCATAGTTTCGCAAAAGCCAGATGCTGTTCGCTTGTAATTGCTTGATTGCGAAAAAAAAGCA
>Ga0209795_10000694_pt1 | contig 24143 bp, 20 predicted proteins | sample AgamicOrMarz_FD_187166 | JGI IMG/M metagenome (GOLD analysis project Ga0209795, IMG submission 187166) | Agave microbial communities from Guanajuato, Mexico - Or.Ma.rz (SPAdes) (version 2) | ecosystem: Host-associated > Plants > Phyllosphere > Phylloplane/Leaf | place: Guanajuato, Mexico...
CCGTCTTCGGAGACGCGAACCTGATCGGGCACGAACGGCTCGATCATTTTGTGCGACTCGGCCATGCGCCGGATCCACTTGTCGGATTTGATGGTCATAGGTGAACGCTGCTCGACGTGAATAACAGAGGTGTGACGGATAACCGCCCGGTGTGCGCCGGCCGCCTTGCGGCCGGTTTCGCGCATTGCCGTGACGGCGGGAAGGCTGCTAGCGCGCCCGGACGAAACCGCCCGCGAGTCCTATTGGCAATGAAGCCAGCCGGACGCCGCGACGAAAGGCGCTTATTTTACGCGATCACGAAGATGCTGCCGCGGATGCGGGCCACGAATGCGGACCACCAAGGCGCCGCGAATGGACAAGCGCGCGGCAACTGCCGACAAGCGCGCGGCCCGTCATGCGATCGTTCATTGCCGGATCGCGCCGCACGCGAGCGCCGGACCTGCGCCATGCTGCGGATACGCGTAAGGATCGGTGGGATCGCGATGCAGCAGAACCGCGCGTTGCAGGACCGAACGGATACCGTCGAGCGACACGTCCGGCGCCACGATGAAGCCGGTTGCCACGCCGTTCGCATCCGCATGAATGTTGCCGAGATCGCCTTCCACGCGCGCGCCTGCTTTCAGACGCTCGGCGGCCGGCGAGAATATCTGGCCGGCGCTCGAGCCGTCGGTCGCATTGCAGTCGCCGCGCTCGTGGACTTGCAGCGCGTGATCGCTATTGGGCGGCAAGCCCGAGAGGTTGTAGGTCACCTGCACGCCGTCCGAGCGCTCGATGAACGTCACGAGGCCGCGCGCCTGATTGCCCACGGTGGGCAGCAACTGCGCGTCGGCGCGCTTTTCCTGTGGTCTCAGGAACGCGCTGCAGCCGCATAACAGCACACTGCAGGCAGTCAGGACGATGAACGCATGCACCGCCTGCCCGTCGATTCGTTTTCCCATGCGATCCTCTTGCCGGCCTGGTGGCCGCCCCTGCGGCCGCCGAGCCGAACTTGTGAAGTCGACATGATACCGCGAGAGAAGGCGCAAATAGAGCGTTGCGCCCGCCGCCGCTCGGGCGCCTCAGGTGTTCTGGACCACGATGTTCGGAAACTTCGAGGTCATGTCGCGCGCCCGTTCCGCGATGTGCACTGCCATCTTCCGCGCAATCGTGCGATAGATCTCCGCGATGCGTCCCTGCGGATCGGCCACGACCGTCGGCCGGCCGGAGTCGGTCTGCTCGCGGATCGCAATGTCGAGCGGCAGACTGCCGAGCACGTCGACGCCGTATTCCTTGCCCATGCGCTCGCCGCCTCCGGCGCCGAAGATATGTTCTTCGTGGCCGCAATTCGAGCAGATATGCATGGCCATGTTCTCGACGATGCCGAGAATCGGAATGCCCACTTTCTCGAACATTTTCAGGCCCTTGCGCGCGTCGAGCAGCGCGATGTCCTGCGGCGTCGTGACGATCACGGCGCCGGTCACGGGCACGCGTTGCGAGAGCGTCAACTGGATGTCGCCGGTGCCCGGCGGCATGTCGACGATCAGATAGTCGAGCTCGCGCCAATTGGTCTGCCGCAGCAACTGTTCGAGCGCGGACGTGGCCATCGGGCCGCGCCAGACCATCGGATTGTCCTGTTCGATCAGGAAGCCGATGGAGTTGGCCTGCAGGCCGTGACCCGTCATCGGATTCATGGTCTTTTCGTCCGGCGATTCCGGGCGCCCCTCGATGCCGAGCATCAACGGCAGCGACGGCCCGTAGATGTCCGCGTCGAGTATGCCCACCGACGCGCCTTCGCTAGCCAGCGCGAGCGCGAGGTTGACCGCGGTCGTGCTCTTGCCGACGCCGCCCTTGCCCGACGCCACCGCCACGATGTTTTTAACGTTCGGCAAGAGTTTCACGCCGCGCTGCACCGTATGCGCGGCGATTTCCTGCGATACCTCGACGCGCGTCCCGGCCACGCCCGGCACGGCCTTCAGCGCATCGTCGAACTGCTTGCGGATCGCGTCGAATTGGCGCATGGCCGGATAGCCGAGTACCACCGCGACGCTAACCGTGTCACCCTCCACGGTTACGTTTTTGATGTTCCTGGCAGCGGCATACGGCCGGCCGGTGTTAGGGTCAGCGACGGCTGCGAGCGCAGCGTCGACCAAAGCCCGATCGATACTCATTGACACTCCGAGGGAACACTCGCGGCGCGGCGGAATCGAAGTCCCGTCCACGCGCCGGAATTTGCAAGAAATTGTTAGGCAGCATTGCGAAAACCGGGCCTGCCGGGCACCCTTCGGGCAGGCGGACGGCCGTGGGGCCGCATCGCTGCGCGCCAGGCTTTATTGTAGTGGCTCGCGTCGTGCGCTGCCGGAAGACCCTTCTTCACTGTCGGACCGGGACTGAAGAGCGGCCCTGGGTTGACGCCCGGGTTCCGTCTCGATGAGCAGTCTGCTTGGCTCCCGCCGCGTTCGCCGTCCAGGCTTGATCCAGACGCAACGCTGCGGAGTGCTTTACCTGCGCGCTTCATGCGCGTCATTCGCTTCACTCAAGAGGACTTAAAAATGAATGCAAAAATCATGACTCGCCTGGCTGTTTTCGCGGTTGCCGGCTCCTTGCTGGCAGGCTGCGCTAGCCAGCAAGGCACCAACACGGCCGTCGGCACGGGCGTGGGCGCCGGCACCGGCGCGGCGCTGGGCGCGATTTTCGGCGGCGGCAAGGGCGCGGCAATCGGCGCCGGCGTCGGCGCTGCGGTGGGCGGCATTACCGGCTACAACTGGCAATCCATTCACAACAAGCTGTCGGGCGCCACCAAGGGCACCGGCACGCAGATCACCGAGCAGCCGGACGGCTCGCTCAAGCTGAACATCCCGAGCTCGGTCACGTTCGACACGAACAGCTACGCGATCAAGCCGTCGTTCGCGCCGGTTCTGGACCAGCTCACGCAAACGCTGCAGCAGAATCCTGAAGTGATCGCGCAAGTGGTCGGCCACACGGACAGCACCGGCCAGCCGGCGTACAACCAGACGCTGTCGGTCAACCGCGCGCAAAGCGTGACGGGCTATCTGGCGCAACGCGGCGTCGCGCCGCAACGCCTGTCTGCAGAAGGCATGGGCCAGAACCAGCCGATCGCCGACAACAACACCGAAGCCGGCCGTGCCGCTAACCGTCGCGTGGAAATCTATCTGCGCGCCACGGCTCAGCACACGACGCAATAAGGACAGCGCGCGAAAGCGCAGGAGAAATGGGGCCGCAGGCGGGCCCCGCGCGCATGGCGCCGGGCCATGATCCAGCCGTAAAAGATGCATCGCGGGAAATCTCGCACGAGGACGAAAAAAATTTCGAACTCTCGCGAAAATCCGCTGTCTGTCTTTACGGTACGTGGCTGGCGAAGCCGCCGCGTCACCATTCTCCTCTTGTCGTTGTTGCTCCGGGGTTAATCGCCCCGGTTTTTTTTGGGCGCTCGCTTTTCGCATCGCCCGGTGCAGCGCGGCATGACTCCGGCTTCGCATCCCGCTCCGCGTCCGGCTCCGCGCGAGCCCGCGCCCGGTGGGCGTCCGCCTGCTAGAATCGACCTTTCGTCCCACCGCAGGCTCCCACCATCCTTATGTCAGCACCCGCTACCGATCTCATCGCAGGCGCGCCGTCGGGCCGCCGCCAGATTCTCGTCACGTCGGCCCTTCCTTACGCGAACGGGCAAATCCATATTGGCCATCTGGTCGAATATATCCAGACGGACATCTGGGTCCGCGCGCTGCGAATGCACGGTCACGAGGTCTACTACGTGGGCGCCGACGACACGCACGGCACGCCGGTCATGCTGCGCGCGGAAAAAGAAGGCATAACGCCGAAGCAACTGATCGACCGCGTGTGGCAGGAGCACAAGCGCGACTTCGACAGCTTCGGCATTTCGTTCGACAACTACTATTCGACCGATTCCGAAGAGACCCGCGTCCTCAGCGAGAACATCTACCTCGCGCTGAAGGAGGCGGGCCTGATCGACGCGCGCGACATCGAACAGGCGTACGACCCGGTCAAGGAAATGTTCCTGCCCGACCGCTTCATCAAGGGCGAGTGCCCGAAATGCGGCGCGAAAGACCAGTACGGCGACAGTTGCGAAGTCTGCGGCTCGACTTATCAGCCGACCGAGCTCGTCAATCCGTATTCGGTCGTGTCGGGCGCCACGCCGATCCGCAAGACGTCGACGCACTACTTCTTCCGCCTGTCCGACCCGCGCTGCGAGAATTTTCTGCGCGCGTGGGTGGGCGGCCTTGCGCAACCCGAAGCGACCAACAAGATGCGCGAATGGCTCGGCGACGCCGGCGAAGCCAAGCTCGCCGACTGGGACATCTCGCGCGACGCACCCTATTTCGGCTTCGAAATTCCGGGCGCGCCGGGCAAGTATTTCTACGTGTGGCTCGATGCGCCGGTCGGCTACTACGCGAGCTTCAAGAATCTCGCGCAAAAGCGCGGGCTCGACTTCGACGCGTGGGTCCGCAAGGGTTCGACGGCCGAGCAGTATCACTTCATCGGCAAAGACATTCTGTATTTCCACACGCTGTTCTGGCCGGCCATGCTCGAATTTTCGGGCCATCGCACGCCGACCAACGTGTTCGCGCACGGCTTTCTGACCGTCGACGGCGCGAAGATGTCAAAGTCGCGCGGCACCTTCATCACCGCGCAAAGCGTGATCGACACGGGGCTGAATCCGGAATGGCTGCGCTACTACTTCGCCGCCAAGCTGAACAGCACGATGGAAGACCTCGACCTGAACCTCGACGACTTCCAGGCGCGCGTGAACAGCGATCTGGTCGGCAAGTACGTGAATATCGCGAGCCGCGCCGCGGGCTTCCTGATCAAGCGCTTCGACGGCCGTGTGCAGGACAGCGCGATGCAGCATCCGCTGCTCGCTTCGCTGCGCGCCGCGGTCCCGCAAATCGCCGCGCATTACGAGGCGCGCGAGTACAGCCGCGCGCTGCGTCAAACCATGGAACTGGCCGACGCGGTGAACGCCTACGTCGATACCGCCAAGCCGTGGGACCAGGCGAAAGACCCGGCCAACGCCGTCGCGCTGCACGAAACCTGCAGCGTGAGCATCGAGGCGTTCCGCCTGTTGTCGCTTGCGCTCAAGCCGGTGCTGCCGAAGCTCGCCGAAGCCGTCGAAGGCTTTCTCGGTATCGAGCCGCTGGTGTGGGCCGACGCCAACGTGCCGCTCAGCTCCGCGCGCCCGATCAACGCGTACAAGCATCTGATGACGCGCGTCGATCCGAAGCAGATCGAAGCGCTGATCGCGGCCAATCGCGATTCGCTGCAGGCCACGCCGGAAACGGCTGGGTCCGCCGCGGACGCGAAGGCAAAGTCGAAGGCTGCCAAAGCAGCCGCTGCTGCGTCTGCGGCGAGTGACGAAACGCCAGGCATCATCTCGATCGACGACTTCGCGAAGATCGACCTGCGCGTCGCGAAGATCGTCGACTGCAAGGTGGTGGAAGGCTCGGACAAACTGCTGCAACTCACGCTGGATGTCGGCGAAGAGAAAACGCGCAACGTGTTCTCCGGCATCAAGTCCGCGTATCAGCCGGAGCAGTTGATCGGCAAGCTGACGGTGATGGTCGCGAACCTCGCGCCGCGCAAGATGAAGTTCGGTTTGTCTGAAGGCATGGTGCTGGCGGCATCGGCGGCGGACGAGAAAGCCGAACCGGGCCTTTACGTGCTCGAGCCGCATAGCGGCGCGAAGCCGGGCATGCGGGTGAAGTAAAACCGGCAGCGGGCTTTTCCGCACCACGCTCTCGCTCGACAAACAAAAACGGCACGTCCTCAAAAGACGTGCCGTTTTTTACGCCTGCGAAAAAGTCACCACTTGATCCGGTCGTAGCGCCGCGTGTAGAGCAACGTGAGGCCGTCGAACGTGCCGCCATAAGCCGCGACCGACCAGTAGCGCGTCAGATTGACCGTCGCCTTGATCGCGTTGCTCGCCGACTGCAAGCCCTGCTCATAGCCGATCACGAGCCATTCGTTGATCGCCTTCGACACCATCACCACCTGCGGATCGGTGAGCCCCACTTCGCTGTGTCCAATCGAAAACTCGTCGAGGCCGAAGGTCTGCGCAATCCGCTTGCCGCTCGCGCTGCCGAGCAACGCGAGCGCCGTCGTCATCGTGCTCTGCTGGCCGAGGTTATTGCCCTGGTCCGTACCGTGGCCGAACAGCAGCCATGAGAGCTTTTCGTTGTCCGGCACGTTCGGCTCGGACACGAGCTTCGCGACCGGGAACTGAACTGTGCCCGTCACCTGCACGCCCGCCTCGACCTGCTGATTGCGGCGCATGGCCAGAATGTTGAGGCCCGGATTCGCCACCGGTCCGTTGAATGTGAAGAAGCCGTTTTCGATGTTGAGCTTGCGGCCGAACGCGGTATACGTCGAGCCCGGCGTCACGCGGACGTTGCCGACCGCGCGCAGCGGCAGATTCGGCGCGCTCATCGCGGTGATGGTGCCGGTCAGGCCAAGATCCGCGCCTTGCCCGCGAAAGCGGAAGCTGTTGCCGAGACTGATGTCGATGTTCGCGCGCGGCGCGAACGGCCCGATCGGCTTGTTGCTGCCGGGTACCGGCCGCGGCCGCTCGCCGGCCACGGTGCCGTCCGGGCGCACCACGACCACGTCGTCGCCGAGTTTGGGCGCCGACTGCTCCGGCATGTCGAACAGCGCGTGATCGACGACAAACTTGCCGTTGATCGCCATGCCGCCCTGCGCACCCGCGTTCGCGACGGTCGCGCTGCCCGTCAGCGACAGATTGCGGTCCGGCGCGGCAAACAACTCGAGTTTGTCGGCGACGATGCTCGCCGTCAGATCCGGCTCCGCGCCGTCGAGGCGCACGCGGCCCGTGGCCCGCAAGGTGCCGCTCGCGCCGTGGAACTCGACCTGCTGGAAGTCCACGAGATTGTGCGACAGCGCGATCCGCACGATGCCGTCCTTCAACTGCACGCCCTGATCGACGAGCGTGGCCGACAACTCGTCGCCGAGCAGCGAGCCGGTCAGATTGGGCTTGGCCACCGTGCCGCCGAGCGCGAGCTTCAGCGCGAGATGGCCGTCGAGCAGATAACTCGGGCCGAACAGCCCGCCGGTGGTTTTCAGCGACGGCACATTGGCGCTCACATTGCCGCTGAGCGCGCTCTCTTCGTCGACGGTCAAGAAGCCGTCGCGCGCGACGAGCGTGGTGTGCGCATCCGCGTCGATCACGCCGATGCGGCTCGCCTGCGCGTGCAGCGTCGCATTCAGACGATTGCCGCCGCTGAACTCGGCGCGCGCGGCCATATCGGTAATGCCGAGCGATGCCAGCCCGCGGCCGATTTCAACCGTGACGTCGCCGCTGCGCCGCTTCAGTTGGATATGGCCGCTTGCGGTGCTGCCGAGCGCGAAGTCCCAGTCGCCGTCGAAGATCAGATCCGTCCTGACCGCCGGCGGCGCGCCGGTGATCTCGCGCCGCAGATCCTGCAGACGCGCGAGCGAAATGCCGGTCAGCGTGCCCGCCGATTGCGCGCGGCCGTGATCGAACGCGAACGACTTCAGGCTCAGCACCGCGCCTTCGAGCATGAGCCGCGTCGCGCCGAGCGTGAGGTGGCGCGGCCCGGCGCTCACGGCAAGCGGCGACTCGAGATTCAACGCGGGCGTGCCGCGGTTTTGCAGACGCGTCACCGTGCCGTCCCAGCGCGTGCCGTCGCGTGCTTCGGTGAGCTTGCCGTTGGCCGCGAGCGTCAGATCGAGCGGCCGATCCTGCAGCTTGCCGGTCGCGGCTGCTTCGAGCGAATGATTGGCGCGCGTGCCGGTCAGGCGCGCGGTGAGCGTGGCGAGATCGACGCCGCCGGCGCTCACGTTGCGCGCATCCGTCGTGAAGACGAGCGCGCCGTTCGCGCCGTCGCGCACTTCGGCGTGGCCTTCCGCGTGGCCGATGCGGTTGCTGCTCAACACGACGCTGTCGGCCTTGTAGTTCAGCGCGACGTTTGGATGGTCGAACGAGCCGGTGAGATCGCCGTCGGCGGCAATCATTCCGGCGAGGCCGAAGCCGAGGCGCTCGAGCGCGGGCGCGTCGATATGAAAACGCAAGCGGTCGCCGCGCGCGCCGAAGCTGCCTTGCAAGTCCACCTGATTGCCCGCCACCGACAGGTTCGCGCGGCTCGGCAGGATTCGCGAGCCGGCCAGTTGGATCGTGCCGCCGCCCGTCAGCGGCAGGCCGTCGTAGACGCTCGGGCCCAGTTTGAATTCGGCCTTGGTGGTGAAGCCCGGAGCCAGGACGCCGGTCGCGGACAAGGTGCCGTTGACCTTCGCCTCGATCTTGCGCGCGGGCGGCGCGGCGCGTTTCGGCGCGGGCGTCTTGCGCTGCATGACCTCACTTTTGACGACGGCCTTGCCGGTGTTCTTCACGGCGGCAGCCGCCTTGTCGGCCGGAGCCGCGCTTTTTGCGCCCGCGGTGCTGCCGGCTTCGCTGGAAGCTTCGGCGGCCTGCTTGCCTTTGGCTGCGCGCTGCGGTCCCGCGGACGCGGTGACCGGCGTGCGCGACGGCATCTGCGAGGTCAGCGTCAACGGGTCAAAGTCGGTCAGTTGCGCTTTCAGGTTGTAGCTGGAATTGGCGTCGTGCTTGAGCGCGCCGGACAGTTCGATGCGGCCCTTGCCCGAGGTGATGCGCACGTCGTTGAAGCTGAGCCGCGCCGGATCCATGGTGAGCTTGCCTTGCGCCCGCAACGCCGCTTTCGGGTCGGCGAGATCGAGCGTCACGCTCTGAATGTCGTCATTCAGACGGATGGCGATGGGCCCGGAAAGCTGCGTCGGCCGCACGGTCGCCTGGAGTGCGTTGAGGTCGAGGCCGGCGACCTGCAGGTCGAACTGCCCGCGCTTGCCGGTGAGCGCGCCGCCGCCTGTGAGCGTCGCGTTCTTCACGAGCCGGACGGCGAGGTTCGAGATGCGCTGCGCGTCGGCGTCGAGGCGCACGTCGGCGTTGGCGTCGATGAGCGGCAGCAGGTTCTGATCGATCGCGCCGGGACGCGCGTTGACTATGGAGATATGGCCTGCGACGGCGAACGGGCTCGGCGTTTTGCTGGGGCTCGGGCGATGGGGGGAGCCTGGGGCATGCACGGCGCCGTCACGGCCCGCTCCGCTGTTTGCGCTGTTTGTGCTGTTTGCGCTGTTTGCGCTGTTTGCGCTGTTTGCGCTGTTTGCGCTGTTTGCGCTGTTTGCGCTGTTTGCGCTGTTTGCGCTGTTCGCGCTGGTCGCGCTGGTCGCCGCCTTTCCGCTGGTCGCGCCGTTTCCGCCGGTCGCGCCGTTCACACTGCTCGCGCCCGCCCCCGCCCCCACCGGCTGCAACTCCGCCCTCACGGCCAGATCGGCGAGCGGCGCGCCCGGCGCGAACGCCTGCGGATTGACGTGATCGAACGTCAGCGTCGCGCGCTTGAGCGGCACCTCGGCGAACGGCGTCGCTTCAATTTGCGCGTGCCCGGCGAGCTTCATCCCGCTTGCGTCGAGTTCGGCGAGCACATTCTCCAGCGACCCGCTCAGATGCCCACCCACCTGCACGGCCTCGTCGTTGACCTTGCCCGAGTAACCGACATCGCCCGTCAGCGGAAACGGTTTGACGCCATCCAGTTTCGCCGACGCCGTCACCCCGCCGAACGGCGTATCCAGGCGCTCGATCGCGGCCTCGTGATGACGTCCGTCGCTGCGGCCATGAAAAGCGAAGTGCGAAAACTCGCTCATCGACGTGCCCTGGCGCAGCAGCAGGCTGTCGACTTGCACATCGCGGATCTCGAGCTGCATCGGCAAGCGCAGGTCTTGCGGCAGCTTCAGCGGTTCATTGCTGGTCGGCGACGATGCGCCGATGCGCGCGTCGATGGTGCCGACATGCAGATAGTCGATCGTGAAGCGCCACGGTTCGCGCGTCAGCCCCCAGCGGCCCGACACGCGGTCGATCTGAATGTCAGTGCCGCTCCCGTCCAGCGCGCGCCAGCGCACTGCGCGCAGCCGCACGCCGTTGGCCAGCGCGCCGCCTTCGAGCGTGCCGCTCAGCTTGCCGCCCAGCAGCCGGACCGCCGCGTGCCACGCGTACGCGGTGCCGCGCTCGGTGGTAAGCGCGCCGTACACGAGACCCAGCGCCAGAACGAGCAGCAACACCAGCACCGCGACCGTCCAGCCGAGCGTCTTCAGCAGCAGACGGCCGGCGCTTCGGCGCTTCGCGGGCGGCGGCCCCGGCGGCTGCGGCGCGCCGGGCGGCTCGTTGCCTGGCGGCGGCGCGGGAGGTTGGGCGGAAACGTCCGTGGTCATGCGCGGTTCGGGTAAAAGGAAGTTTCCATCAGAAGGCGATCCCAAGCGTCAGATAGGGCCGCACGCTTCGGTTGCGGATGCCGTAGGCCACATCGACGTTGACGGGGCCGACCGGGCTGCGCCAGCGCGCGCCGACGCCCACGCCCGGATAAAACACTCTTTCGCCCCAGGTGTCGGTCGCGGTGCCGACGTCGAAGAACGCGGCCGCGCCCCAGTCGTGCGTGAACCAGTGCTGATATTCCGCCGACCCCGTCAGCAGATACTTGGTCGGCAGCACGGAACCCTGAACGTTGTTACCGATGCTCTGGTAACTATAGCCACGCACCGAATTCGAGCCGCCCGCGCGAAACAGCAGCGAGGCCGGAATGCCGCTCGAACTGCCGCTCGTGAACACGCCGCCCAGTTCCGCGCGAAATACCACGAGGTCCTGCTTGCCGATCGGCAGGTACTGCTGGCCGCGCGCGTAGCCGCGGATAAACGTCTGGTCGGTCAGCACGCCCTTCACCGCGAAACCGGCCTCGACGTGGATCAGATTGCCTTTGCGCGGAAACAGCGGGTCGTCGGTATTGCGCCGGGTCCACGACCAGGTCGGCACCAGCGCGCGGCTCGTGGTCGGCGGGCCGACGTTCTGATCGAGCCGATCCTGGTAGAACAGGATCGCGTAGTTGTAGTCGATGAATTGCGACGTGCGCGTGCGCTGCACACCGCTGCGGATACTGTAGATGCGCGTGTCGGAAACATCCGTGGTCGTGTAGGAAGCGAGCACGCTATTGGTCCATGCGCGCGGGCCCGGCGGCATCGCAAGCTGGATCTGGCCGTATTGCTGCACCTGATCGACGCGGCCGTCGATGGTGAACGGCCACGCCTTGCCGAACGTATTCAGATACGAGTACGCGCCCTGCACGAGCGCGCCGTTATCGGTCGAATAGCCGACGCCGCCGCGAATACTGTTGTACGGATATTCCGACACCTTCACATGCAGCGGCGTTTCGGCCGGCTTGGCAGGGTCGCTGTCCACGTCGATCGCGACGCTCGCGTAGTACGGCGTGTTCTGCAACTGCCGCTGCAATTCGGTGATGCGCTGGACGTCGTAAATATCGCCGACCGAAATCGGATTGACGTTGTCGACGATCTGCTCCGGATAGCGCCGCGTGCCCGACACGTCGAGCTTGCCCATCGTGAAGGTCGGCCCGCTTTCATAGGCGACGGAGAGCTTGGCCTCGTGCGTGCGCGGATCGACGCGCGCCTCCGAGTGGTAAATCTTCGCGCCGAGATAGCGGCGCGCCTGCAACGCCTTTAGCGATGCGTTCTTCGCGTCGTCCCAGTCGCCTTGGGAAAACGGATCGCCTTCGTGCAGCGAAAACGCGAAGCGCGCGGTGTTTTCCTGCTCCGGGTCCTCGGTCAGCACCGGGCCGCGAAACGACAGCGAGATCGAACTGATGGTGGTTTGCGGGCCTGGATCGACGCTCACGGTGACGCGCTTCGCGTTGTCGACGGTGCGCACGTCGGTGCGCACAATCGGCGTGAAATAGCCCTGCGTCGCGGCGAGATCGCGTACTTGCTGCGGCGTCGCGGTGATCAGAAACTCGAACTGATCCTCGCTGATGTCGGGACGCTTCGCGAAGCGCGCAATATCCAGATGCTCTTCGAGGAGTTTGCGCAGCGAGCGCGGCGAGGCTTCCACGTCGACCTTGTAGCTCGCCGCCGCGCGCGCCGCGTAAGCGGGCCCGCCGGCGAGCGTCAGCAGCAGCACGGCGGCGGCAAGCCACGCGCGCAGCCAGCGCCGCAGCGCCGCGTTGCCGGCTAACGCGCGCTGCGGCGCTGCGCCCCGCGCGCAGCGTTCACCGCGCCGCTCTAGCGGCTTTTCGATCGCACACCCCGCCAAGCAGGACCTCCGGCCATGGTTGATGAATTTTTCGTTCGGGCGCGCAGCGCCGCCGAAGCTCGCTATTTGACCACATCGGCGGAAGCGCGCTATCTCTAAACGCACGCCCGAACACAAGCTCGAACGCGCTGCCGATCCCGCCGCAGACGCATCCAGCGAGGCGGACGCGCCCGCCTTTGACGCGTCATACGGCGCGCGGTTCCAGCCACGCATGCAGCGCGCAACATCGGCCACGATGCGTGCGCCGTCGACGGGGTTTTTCGACCGCGCGCGGCGCATGCGCTAAAATTGCGAAATAGATGCGGCATCCGCACGAAGACCAGCGAAGCCGCCGTTTCCCCAACCACGGACGTCGAGCCATGTATCAGTCGGACATCACCCAGTTCCTCAATCAGCTCAAGGAGCAGAAGCCTACGCTGGAAGCCGAGCAGCGCCGCGGCCGGGCGCTCTTGTGGGACAAGCAGCCGATCGACCTGGAAGAGCGCGCCGAGCAGAAGGCTTCGCGCGTCGAACAGACGCCTTACCAGTACTATCAGAACTTCTAAGCGCCCGGCGCAACCGATGAGCCACGCCGACGAGGCACACGGCGCGCCGCCGGATTCGTCCGACGCCGCGCTTGCCGCGCCCGCCACCGATTCGACGCCGGACACCGTCGACGGCATTGCTTTCGCGCGCCTGTACGGCGAGCCGCTCTTCAAGCTGCCCACTGACCTGTACATCCCGCCGGACGCGCTCGAGGTGTTTCTCGAAACGTTCGAGGGACCGCTGGATCTGTTGCTCTACCTGATCCGCAAGCAGAACTTCAACGTGCTCGACATTCCGATGGCGGATGTCACGGTGCAATACCTCGGCTACGTCGACCAGTTGCGCCAGACCAATCTCGAACTCGCATCCGAATATCTGCTGATGGCGGCCATGCTGATCGAGATCAAGTCGCGCATGCTGCTGCCCGTCAAGAAAGTGGACAGCGGCGAGGAAGCCGAAGACCCGCGCGCCGAACTCGTGCGGCGCCTGCTCGAATACGAGCAGATGAAGCTCGCCGCGCAGCGCATCGACCAGTTGCCGCAACTCGGGCGCGACTTCCTGCGCGCCGAGGTCTACATCGAGCAAAGCATCACGCCGCGCTTTCCCGACGTGAACAGCGAAGACCTGCGCGCCGCGTGGGCCGACGTCATCAAGCGCGCGAAGCTCGTCCAGCATCACAAGATTTCGCGCGAGGAACTGTCCGTGCGCGAGCACATGAGCTCGATCCTGCGGCAATTGCAAAGCGCACGCTTCATGGAGTTCGCCGAGCTGTTCGATACCGGCAAGGGCGTGCCCGTCGTGGTGGTGAACTTCATCGCGGTGCTCGAGCTGTGCCGGGAATCGCTCGTCGAAATTACCCAGGCGGAGCCGTTCGCACCGATCTATGTGCGCCTCGCCTATTTGCCGGCCTGAGCGTCGCTTTCGGGCGGAAGCGCGGCCGTTAGGCCGGCCGTTCGCCAGGCCGTTAGCGAAGTCATTCGCCGAGCCGCCAGCCAGGTCATTCGCCGCCGGGGCCAGCATGGAAACCGCGGCGCCGCACCTCCCCATTTCGAGTGGCCGATCAGGCCTCATTTCGGTGCGTCGCGCCGGCAAATCCACTACAATCCCGCGCTTCGAACCTGTCATTACCAGTGAGGCCGCGGGCCGCGCAACCGGCCAGGCCGTTGCGTCAACCCAGTCTCGCGCCGCGCGAGGAATCCCTGTCCGATCATGAAAGTCATCAGCTCGATCCATGAATTGCGCGACCAGTTGCGCGGCCAGAATCGCACGGCCTTCGTGCCCACCATGGGCAATCTGCACGAGGGCCATCTGTCGCTGATGCGCCTCGCGCGCCAGCACGGCGATCCGGTGGTGGCGAGCATCTTCGTCAATCGTCTGCAGTTCGGGCCGAACGAGGATTTCGACAAATATCCGCGCACGCTCGAAGCCGACATCGAGAAGCTGCAGAAGGAAAACGTCTACGTGCTGTTCGCGCCGACCGAGCGCGATCTGTATCCGGAGCCGCAGGAGTATCGCGTGCATCCGCCGCACGATCTGGGCGACATCCTCGAGGGCGAATTCCGGCCGGGCTTTTTCCAGGGCGTGTGCACCGTCGTGATGAAGCTGATGTCGTGCGTGCAGCCGCGCGTCGCGGTGTTCGGCAAGAAGGATTACCAGCAGTTGATGATCGTGCGCCGCATGTGCCACCAGTTCGCGCTGCCGACCGACATCATCGCCGCCGAAACCGTGCGCGATGCCGACGGCCTCGCGCTCAGCTCGCGCAACCGCTTTCTGCAGGCAGCCGAGCGCGCCGAGGCGCCGATGCTGGCGGCCGAGCTCAATCGCGTGCGCGACGCGGTGCTCGCCGGCGAACACGACTTCGCGGCGCTCGAGCGCGCGGCGATGGCCGCGCTGAGCGCGCGCGGCTGGCAACCGGATTACGTCGCGGTGCGCAAGCGCTCGAATCTGCTGCCGCCGGGTCCGCAAGACGCGAACGCCGAACTGGTCGTGCTGGCGGCCGCCAAGCTTGGGTCGACCCGTCTTATCGACAACCTCGAAATCTGAAATTGCCTTAGGCGATTTCACTGCGCCTACGAGTCACAAGGGATTGACTAGCCATGCAACGCAACATGCTGAAGTCGAAGATTCACCGCGTCGCGGTCACGCATTGCGAGCTGCACTACGAAGGTTCGTGCGCGATCGACGAAGATCTGCTCGAAGCGGCGAATATCGTGGAAAACGAGCGGATCGACATCTGGAACATCAATAACGGCGAGCGTTTCTCGACGTACGCGATCAAGGGCGAGCGCGGCAGCGGCATGATTTCGCTGAACGGCTCGGCGGCGCGGCGCGCGCAACTGGGCGACCTCGTGATCATCGCGGCCTTCGCCGTGGTCGACGAAGCCGAGCTGAAGGCGGGCTGGAAGCCGGACCTGGTGTTCGTCGACGAAAACAACAAGATCAAGGGTAGCCGCGACCACGTGCCTACGCAGAACTGGACCTGAGAAAGCTGCGGGCGGCGTCGCCCGGCCTAAGATTGCCGCGCCGCCCAGCCCCGCAATCGCTCAACCCTTCCTCGCGGCGCCGTTCGTCCACTCGATGATCGGTTGCCACTGCTCCAGATCCTTCTCCACGCGGCTTTTTGCGACGTCCCACAGCGTCAGGCCGTGCGCCGCGAGCTGCACGTAATTCTGCGTGTCGCGCAAATAGCCGAGCACCGGCAGCTTCAATCCCTCGACGAAACGGTGCAATTGCTCCGCGGAGCGCGTGCGCGCGTCGACCCGCATGCCGACCACGCCGATCTCGATCGCGCCTTTCCTGACGGCCTTCTCCTTGGCCAAGCGCTCCAGAAAATCCTGCGTGGCGAGGATGTCGAACATGGATGGCTGCAGCGGCACGATCACCTTGTCCGCCAGTTCCAGCGCGACGTTCATGCGATTGCCGTGCAGGCCGGCGGGCGTGTCGACGATCGCGTGCTCGAGCCCCTTCGGCGGCCTGGCGGGCGTCTCCGGGTTGACTTCCCACGTTTCGATGGCGGGCAACGTGTCGGGCCGCAACGACAGCCACGCGTGCGCCGACTGCTGCTTGTCCAGATCCGCGAGCGCCACCCACTCGCCGTTTGCGGCGAAATAGCCGGCCAGATTCGTCGACAGCGTGCTTTTGCCCACGCCGCCCTTCGGATTCGCCACCACGATTACCGTCATGAATACTCCCGGAAAGAAGGCTGGGCGCTGCCAGCCGGTTTGCCGCTGTGTGTCTTCAACTGTATGCGTCGGATTTTGCCCTGCTGCACTGCTGCCACGCCGATGTGCCGATGCGCCGGTTTGCCTGGGCTTCAGTCCGCGCGCCGATCCAGCCGTTGATAATATCGACAAATGCAGCGAGGCCGAAGCCCCCGAATGGCTAATCGGCGTCGTCCGTCAGCGAATCCATCCTTCGAGGAAGCCACCGCCATGAGCAAGCTCCGTCCGGAATACACCGTCGAACGCCTGCACGAACGCCAGCAGAGCAAGCTGCCCGGCTTGCTGGGCGTGCGTGTGCTGTCGCTGGATCAGGGCATGTTGAGCGCGGAATTGACCGTGCGCGAGGAACTGCTCGCGCCGAACGGCTTTCTGCACGCGGCCACGGTGATCGGGCTCGCGGACACCGCCTGCGGCTACGCGTGCCTCGCGCATCTGCCGGAAACGGCGCGCAATTTCACGACGGTCGAGCTGAAAAGCAACTTCCTCGGCACGGCCACAGAGGGCATCATCCGCGCGGTGGCGAAAGGCGCGCACCTCGGCCGCAGCACGCAGGTGTGGGATGCGACGGTCAGCGATGCGAACGGCAAGACGATTGCGTTGTTTCGCTGCACGCAGATCGTGTTGTATTGAGGGGTTGGAGAAGGAGCAGGCACGCGACTGTCGCGCTTGCGATGCAAAAAAGCACGCGACCTGACGGTGCGTGCTTTTTGAAATGCTGCTTGGATGGGCTCAAGGGGCGCCGGCTAAAGGCGGCGGCGCGCACGCCCCGCCGCACCTCAGGCAACCACTGCCCTCGGCGCCTTCACGCCGCCCAGCGCGAACGCGCCACTGCCCAGCAACGACTGCACGACGAGCGTCACCGCCCAGAACGCCGGATATTCCCAGCCGCCGTGCGGCGAGCCGAATCCCCAGCCGTTGTGCCAATGCGCGGACACCGCGCCGAGCATGAACGGCAGCAGCACGAGCGCGACCCAGCGCACCTGCACGCCCAGCAACAGCGCAATCCCGCCGATCAGTTCGACGAACGTCGTCACGTAAGCCAGCCATCCCGGCAAGCCGAACGAGACGAAGAACTGCGCGGTGCCGGGCAGCGTAAACACAAAAATCTTTTGCAGGCTGTGCGCGAGGTACAGCACGCCGAGGGCGACGCGCAAGATCAAAGCCGCCAGATCGGCGGAGCGGTTCGGGTTCATGACGAGTCCTTCGTGAGAGGTCGGAGACGGCTTGGACGAAGCCGGTCGATGTCCGCCACTCTATTCGAACCACCACGCACGAAAAACCGTCGATTTCGCTTTGATTATTTCCTGCCGCGATGCAATCGGCGGCCGCGTCCTTTCAAGCGCAACTGCCGTCAAGCCATCGCCGCCATCAATTTCCCGAGATCCAGGTGCTCCGCCAGCGTATCGGCCAGCCGATCCAGCGACGCTTCGCGCAGCGCCGGATAATCGATCGCCTCGGCATCGCTCAGTCCGGCCCACGCCAGGAGCGCCGCGCACGCGGCCGGCGTGTCGAACAGGCCGTGCACGTAGGTCGCGAGAATCTGGCCATCCGCTGAGACCGCGCCGTCGGGACGCGACTCGCCCGCTTGGCCGAGACGCAGCGCCGGCGAGTCGAGCGCAGGACCGTGCGTCTCTCCCATATGAATCTCGTAGCCCGCGACTTCGGGCGAACCAGGCAGCGCCAGGCGGCCGCTAACATTCTTGAGCGTCTTGTCGCGCGTCAGCACCGTCGAGTAATCGAGCCAGCCCAGCCCCGCCGACGTCCCCGGCGCGCCCTCCACGCCATGCGGGTCCGCCACCTCGCGCCCGAGCATCTGCATGCCGCCGCAGATCCCGATCACCCGGCCGCCATAGCGCAAGTGCCGCTCGAGCACCGCGTCCCAGCCTTGCGCGCGCAGGAACGCGAGATCGCCGGGCACGTTCTTCGAACCCGGCAGAATGATCAGATCCGCAGGCGGCGGCGCCATGCCGCTTCGCACGTAATGAAAATCGACCTGCGGATGCGCGCGCAGCGCGTCGAAATCGGTGTGATTGCTGATGTGCGGCAGCACCGGCACGACGACCCGCAACGTGCGAGCAGCGTCGCCGCGCTGCGCCGCGCGCAACTCCGGCGGTAGCATGTCCTCGGCGTCGAGCGTGAGGCCGTGCAGATACGGGAGCACGCCGAGCACCGGCTTGCCGGTCTTTGCTTCGAGCCAGTCGAGCCCCGGCTTCAGCAGTCCGATATCGCCGCGAAAACGGTTGATGATGAAACCGCGCACGCGCGCCTGCTCGCTCGCCGACAGGCACGCGAGCGTCCCGGTGAGATGCGCGAACACCCCGCCCCGGTCGATGTCCGCCACCAGCACGACCGGACAGTCGACCGCTTCGGCAAAACCCATGTTGGCGATGTCGCGATCGCGCAGATTGATCTCGGCCGGACTGCCCGCCCCTTCGACGAAGATCGTGTCGTACGCCGCTTGCAGCCGCGCATACGACTCGAGCACCGCCTCGAACGCGACCGGCTTGTAGTCGTGATACGCGCGGGCGTCGAGATTCATGCGCGCCTTGCCGTGGATGATCACCTGCGCGCCGCGATCGCTCGTCGGCTTGAGCAGCACGGGGTTCAGATCGGTGTGCGCGGCGATGCCGGCGGCCACCGCCTGCAGCGCCTGCGCGCGCCCGATCTCGCCGCCGTCGACGGTGACCGCACTGTTGAGCGCCATGTTCTGCGGCTTGAACGGCGCGACGCGCACGCCCGCGCGCCGCGCGAGCCGGCACAGGCCGGCGACGAGCGTGCTCTTGCCCGCATCGGACGTGGTGCCCTGGATCATCAGCGTGCCGCGCGGCATGAAGACGGCGTCATGCGGGATCGAATGAATGCTCACGGGAAGGTTGGATTCGGTGGGGAAACGCATTATCCCATCGCGCCGACCCGCGCTGCACGCCGGTACAATCACGCGATGATTTCCCGCGACCTCACCTTCGTCATCGGCGGCGCGCGCTCCGGCAAGAGCGTGCACGCGGAACAGCTCGCCAGTCAAAGCGCGCTGCCCGTCACCTACATCGCGACGGCACGCGTCACCGGCGACGCCGAATTCAGCGCGCGCATCGCGCATCATCGCGCGCGGCGTCCCGCGCACTGGCGCCTGCTCGAAGCGGACGTCGACCTCGCGGGCGCGGTGTGGAAGGCGGACGCGCCCGGGCATTGCACGCTGATCGACTGCCTGACGCTGTGGCTCGCCAACCTGCTATGTCCCGCCGACGGCGACGCGCTGCCGCCCGCTCAAACTCAGGCCCACATCGAAGCGCTCGAGGCCGCGCTCGCCAACGCTCGCGGCAAGATCATCGCGGTCAGCAACGAAATTGGTCTCGGCGTCGTGCCGCTCGGCGCGGCCACGCGTCTATACGTCGATGAACTCGGGCGGCTCAATCAGCGTATCGCGGCGCTCTCCACGCAGGCCACGATGATGGTCGCCGGCCTGCCGCTGTCGCTCAAAACCGCAGGCGGCGCGTGATGCTGTCGCTTCCTCTCATCGTGACGCTCGCCACCGCGGGCGTGGCCGTCGACCGTTGGATCGGCGAGCCGAGCGGCGCGCATCCGCTGGTCGGCTTCGGCAAATGGGCGGCGCGCCTCGAGGCGCATTACAACCGTGGCCGGCGCTTGCGGCTCAAGGGTCTGCTCGCGTGGTCGCTGGCTGTGTTGCCGCCGGTGCTGGTCGCCTGGTGGCTCGTCGCCGTGCTGCCGTTTTTTGCGGCGTGCGCCGTGCACGTCGCGCTGCTGTGGTTCGCGCTCGGCGCGCGCAGCCTGCACGATCACATCGAACCGATCGCGCGGGCGCTCGCGCAGCGCGACCTCGGCGAGGCGCGCTTGCTGACCGCGCGGATCGTCTCGCGCGAAACCGCCAATGCCGACGAAGCCGCGCTGTCGCGTGCCGCCGTCGAATCGGCGCTGGAAAACGGCAACGACGCGATTTTCGGCGCGCTCTTCTGGTTCGCCATCGCAGGTGGCCCCGGCGCGCTCGGCTTTCGCCTCGCCAACACGCTCGACGCCATGTGGGGTTATCGCACGCCGCGCTATTTGCGCTTCGGCTGGGCCGCCGCGCGCCTCGACGACGTGCTCAACTGGATTCCCGCGCGCCTCACCGCCGCGAGCTACGCGCTGCTCGGCGACACGCGCACCGCGTTGCGCTGCTGGCGCGAGCAGGCGCCGCGCTGGGACAGTCCGAACGCCGGCCCGGTGATGGCCTCGGGCGCGGGCAGTCTGAACGTGCTGATCGGCGGCCCCGCGGTTTATAACGGCATGCTCGAACATCGGCCGATGCTCGGCTTCGGTCATCCCGCGAAGGCCGCTCACATCACGGCCGCGCTGATGCTGGTCGAGCGCACGGTGATCCTGTGGCTCGCGGTGCTGATCGTGCTGGCCTTGCTGAGCGTGCCCCTGCATGTCTGAGCGAAGCGCCGAATCCTGCATGCGTCATGACGCGTCGCCCGACACGGCTTCTCATGCGTCGGCTGGCGCGCTCATCGTGCATGGCGGCAATCTGCACGAAGCGGCCGAGCGCTATCGCATTCCGTACGATCAGTGGCTGGATTTGTCGACGGGCATCAATCCGCACGGCTATCCGGTGCCGCCCGTTCCCGCCGATGCATGGCGCCGCCTGCCCGACGATGGCGACGACCTCGCCGCCTGCGCCGCGCGCTACTACGGCGCGCCGGACGCGGCGCACGTGTTGCCGGTGGCGGGAAGCCAGGCGGCGATTCGCGCGCTGCCGGCGTTGCTGCCGCGCGCGCAAGCCGGCGTCGCGGCGCTCACGTACAGCGAATACGCGCCCGCGTTCGAGCGGGCCGGGCATCGCGTCATGTCGCTAGATATTTCCTGCGACGTGCTGCCCGACACGCTCACGCATGCAATCGTTGTGAATCCGAACAATCCGACGGCCGAGCATTTGAGCGCTGCGAGGCTGCTTGCCTGGCATGCTCAACTGAGCGCGCGCGGCGGCACGCTGCTCGTCGACGAAGCGTTCGCCGATACGATGCCCGCCGCTTCGCTCGCAGCGCACGCGAATCGCGAAGGGTTGATCGTGTTGCGCTCGCCTGGCAAGTTCTTCGGCCTCGCGGGTGTGCGCGCCGGTTTCGTGCTCGCCGCGCCCGCCGTGCTCGACAGCCTGCGCCGCACGCTCGGCGCGTGGACGGTCAGCGGCCCCGCGCGTCATGCCGTGAAAGCGGCGTTCGCGGACCGCGCGTGGCAACAGCAGATGCGCTCACGGCTCGCCGCGGACAGCGCGCGTCTCGTCGCTCTGCTGCAAGCCCACGGCATTCGCACGCGCGCCACGCCGCTTTTCGCATGGACCGACGACGCACGCGCCGCGGCCTTGCATCAGGCATTAGCCACGCGCGGCGTGTGGACGCGGCTCTTTGCATCGTCGGGTAGCGTGCGGTTCGGCTTGCCTGCAACCGAAGCGGAATGGGCGCGGCTGCAAGAGAGCCTGCGCGCCGCGATCGATATGATCGGCGCTGCGGGCGCCGCCTGACTCTTCGACCGTTGCCATGCCGACGCGCCACCGAACCCGATCTCCCAACCGATGACTCAATCAGTGCGCCGTGCCCGCCTCACCTTCGCCGCCATGTTGATCACCGCGGCACTGCCGGCGCGAGCCGGCATCACCGTGACCGACGATACCGGCGCGGTCGTCACCCTGCCCGCCGCAGCACAACGCGTGATCAGCGTCGCGCCGCACGTCACCGAACTTTTGTATGCGGCCGGCGGTGGCTCGAAAATCGTGGGCGCGGTGTCGTACAGCGACTATCCGCCCGAGGCAAAGCAACTGCCGCGCGTCGGCGATAACAAGTCGCTCGATCTCGAACGCATCGTCGCGTTGAAGCCCGATCTGATCGTGGTGTGGCGGCACGGCAATGCGCAACGTCAGCTCGACCGTTTGCGCGAATTGCACATACCGTTGTTCTTCAGCGAGCCGCATCGCCTGGACGATATTGCCGTCTCGCTGACGAAGCTCGGCCAGTTGCTCGGCACCTCGTCCACTGCGGATGCAGCCGCGGCCGAGTATCGGCGCGACATCGCGAACCTGCGCGCGCAGTACGCGAAACGGCCGGCTGTGAGTGTGTTCTATCAGGTGTGGGATCAACCGTTGATGACGCTCAACGGCGAACACATGGTCAGCGACGTGATCGCGCTATGCGGCGGGCGCAACGTGTTCGCGGCGCTTCAACCGCTCGTGCCCACGGTGTCGACGGAAGCCGTGCTCGCCGCCAATCCCGAAGCGATCGTCACGGCCGCGCCCGGCGCGACGAAACCGGACACCGCGTTGCCGCAATTGAGCGCATGGCGCGCGTGGCCGCGTCTATCGGCGGTGGCGCACGACAACCTGTTCGCCATCGACGGGGATGTGATCAATCGGCCCACGCCGCGCATCGTGCAGGGCGCGACGCGGATGTGCGAGGACCTTGAACTCGCGCGCTCGCGCAGAAAGCAGAACGCGCAGTAGCGCTCGATGCGGGAAGCGCGGCAAAGCGTGAACAAAGCATCAGCAAGCAAACATCGCCAAGCGCTCACGCATTCCACTTCACGAGCGACCACGGCTCGCCGTCACCGCCGCGGCGCAGCCAGACGATGGCGCCGGTTTCAAGCGACCATCGCAAGCAGCGTTCGAGCGGCAGGTCGAGCGCCAGCGACGCAATCGCGCGCATGACGCCGGCATGCGTGACCACATACGCAGGCGAGAGCTCGCGCGTTTGCGCGTACGCGTCGAACCATGCACGCACTCGAACGACGAATTGCGCGACGCTTTCGCCGCCATGCGCTCGCGCGTGCTCGAAGTTCGAAGCCCAGTCGTCGAGCAATTCGCGATCGATCGAGTCCCAGCGGCGCTCTTCCCACGCGCCGAAATTCATTTCCTTCAGCCGGTCGTCGTGGCTCAGCACGCAGCCGAAATCGTTGGCCATTTCGACGGCGAGCGCCGAGCAGCGCGTCAACGGACTCGACATCACGACGCGCGGCGCGGGCACCTGCAAACCGGCAAGCCTGAGCGCAAGCGCGGCCGACGACACATCAGCCGCCTCGGCGAGCGCCACATCGCTGTGGCCGTAGCACACGCCCGCGTCGAGCGCGACTGCGGGGTGACGGATCAGAACGAGGTCCATGCGAGCCCCACCAGATAGATGCTCAGTTCAAAGATCTGCTGCGCAAAGCCGAGGCAATCGCCGGTATAGCCGCCGATGCGCCGCACGAAGTAGCGGCCCATCGCAAAGCGCAGCACCAGCAGCACGGCAAGCGTCGCGCAGGCGAAGCGCCAATCGGGCATGAGCAGTCCGTGCGGACCATCGGGCCACAGCAGCCACGGCAATCCGAACACCGCCACGCACAGCAGCGCGATGCCGCTCAAGCGTTGCGCGACCGGTTTTGCCTTGCCCTCCGCGCGCACGTAGTCGAGCGTCGCCAGATAGCTGATCGCGCATGCACGGCTCGCCGCATGGGCCGCAATCATCAGACTGGCGGCGCGCATCGGCGGCAACGCGGCGAGCGTCTGCCACTTGAGCGCGAGTGCGATCACCAGCGCGATTGCGCCGAATGCGCCGATGCGCGAGTCATGCATGATGCGCAAAACATCGTCGCGCGCATAGGCGCCACCGAACGCATCGACGCAATCGGCGAGACCGTCCTCGTGAAATGCGCCGGTAACCAGCAACGTCGACGCCATCGACGGCAACACCGCGACGCCCGCCGGAAACACACGCAGCGCAGCGAGATAGACGAGCGCGCCGACGCCGCCGATCAGCGCGCCGACGAGCGGAAAGTAACGCGCCGCCGCATTCAGATAATGCGGTTCATAGCCGACCCATCGCGGCACGGGCACGCGCGTGAAATAGCCGAGCGCGGTGAAGAAGTAGCGCAATTCCGCCAGCGGGTTCATGGGTGCGTCGTCGCGTGCATGGGTTTGAAAAGCATGCCGAGGATCGCTCAGGCGTCGCGATTCGCGACGCCTGCCGATTCGAAACTCGCCATCTCGTTGATGAACGCGCAGGCCGCGCGCAGCAGCGGCACGGCGAGCGCGGCACCGGTGCCCTCGCCGAGCCGCATGTCGAGCGCGAGCAAGGGCGTGGCGCCGAAATGATCGAGCATACGCCGGTGCCCCGCTTCATTCGACGCATGCGCGAACACGCAGTATTCGCGCACGTTCGGCGCAATGGCGTTTGCAACCAGCAGCGCCGAACTCGCAATGAAGCCGTCGACCAGAATCGTCATGCGCG
>Ga0209795_10000695_pt1 | contig 24129 bp, 19 predicted proteins | sample AgamicOrMarz_FD_187166 | JGI IMG/M metagenome (GOLD analysis project Ga0209795, IMG submission 187166) | Agave microbial communities from Guanajuato, Mexico - Or.Ma.rz (SPAdes) (version 2) | ecosystem: Host-associated > Plants > Phyllosphere > Phylloplane/Leaf | place: Guanajuato, Mexico...
GTAAACAAACAAACTTTGCATCTACAGGTCGATGCATAACACCTATAATATGTGGTATAATTTCTCCAGAACGTCTAATAATAACACTATCTCCAATCATAATACCTAAACGTTTTATCTCATCTACATTATGTAATGTAGCTTTACTTACTATACTATCTTTAAAATTTATAGGTTTAAACTGTGCTACTGGTGTAACAATACCGGTACGTCCAACTTTAAATTCAACATTTTTTATTTTTGTTATTTTTTCTTTTTGCGTAAATTTATAAGCAATTGCCCAACGTGGTGCTCTAGATGTAGAACCTAATAATTTCTGTAGTTCTAATGAATTAACCTTAATTACGATACCATCAATATCAAAATCTAGATAAAAACGTTCATTATATATATATTTATAAAATTTTATTACATCATTACTACCTTTACAGCATTTAATAATATTACTTACAGGTATCCCCCATTCTTTAAATTGCTGTAAACATTCAAAGTGACCATTAGGTATATTTCCACCTTCTAAAATACCAAATCCATAACATAAAAAACTTAGATTGCGTTTAGCTGTAATAGATGGATCTAATTGACGTAAAGAACCTGAAGCAGTATTACGTTTGTTAGTAAATACTTTACCTCCTTTACGTCTTATTTCTTCATTTATAGAAATAAAACTTTCTTTAGAAATAAAGACTTCACCACGTATTTCTATACGTTTAGGTATTTTTTTATTTTTATCTTTAATTGTTAACGGAATTGTTTTTATAGTACGCACATTAGAAGTAATATTTTCACCAATAGTACCATTACCACGAGTACTAGCCATTTTTAATTCACCATTTTCATATAGAATACTAACTGCTAGACCGTCTAATTTAAGTTCACAGCAATATGTAAATTCACTATCTATTTTTAATAAATCGTGTATTTTTTTATCAAATGAAAAAAAATGATCATCTTTATAGATATTATCTAATGACAGCATAGGAATTTTATAAATAAATTTTTTGAAAAATTTTTGTGCATTTCCAGTAACTCGTTGTGTAGAAGAGTCTATAGTACATAAATCTGGTCTTTTTTTTTCTAGTCCTTTCAATTCAGCTAATATACTATCATACTCATCGTCTGATACTTCAGGTGCATTCTTAACATAATATAGAAATTCCAAGTAACGTAACTTCTTACGTAAATTAAGAATTTTTTTTTCTATTTTTTCCATAATAAAATTTATTTTAAAGTAAATAATATATAAATATTTAAAAATTTTAATAAATTTAATTTTTTTTTGAATTATTATCTATATCATTAAATTGAATACGTATAGGAGTACCAATTATTTGTAGTGATCTCTGGAAATATTTAATTAAGTATCGTTTATATGATTCAGGTATATTATTTACTTGTGTACCATGAATAACAATTAAAGGTGGATTATAACCTCCAGCATGGGCATATTTAGGTTTGACTATTTTACCATGCACTATTGGTGGATTATTTTTTTTAATTGCCATATACATAATACGATTTAATAACCCTGTATTTATATGCTTAGTAGCACATTGATAAGCTTCATTAATAGATATAAATAATTTTTTTAAACCAATGCAGTAAAATGCAGAAATAAAATTTACTCTAATAAAATTAATGAAATATAAACGTTTAATTATAGTATTTTTTATTTTTTTGCAATTTTCTTTATTTATTGTATCCCATTTATTAACTACAATAACCAAAGATCTACCCTTTTTAAGAATAAAAAATAATAAAGATAAATCTTGATCTACAAGACCTTGAATTGGATCAATAACAAGAAGTACAACATTAGAATCTTCTATTGCTTTAAATGTTTTTATTAAAGAAAATTTATCTACTATATTTTTTAATTTTATTTTTTTTCTTACGCCAGCAGTATCAATTAAAAGATACTCTTTTGAGTCATATACCATAGGTATATAGATACTATCACGTGTTGTACCTGGTAGATCGTATACTATTACACGATTATTTCCTATAATACAATTAATAAGAGTTGATTTTCCAACATTAGGACGACCTACAATAGCAATTTTAATTGCAGAATCTATAAATATATTTTTATTAATTTCTTTTTTTTTAAATAAATTATTATCTTTTTTATTATATATATTTTTAAAAATTAAAAAAATATGCTCTAAAAGAGCATTAATTCCATTTCCTTGAGAAGCAGTAATTGAAAATATATCCCCCATACCTAGTGAATAGAAATCTGCTATATAACTCATATTTATATCAAGTCCATCTATTTTATTAGCTACTATAATAGTTTTTTTTTTGTATTTACGTAAAATATTAGCAATTTCTTTATCTTCTGCTAATAAACCTGTACGACTATCTACCATAAATAATATAATATCGGCATCTTTTATTGCCAACATAGATTGATAATTTATTTTTTTATAAAGGTTTTTTTCTATTTTAGAAATATTAACAATACCTCCAGTATCAATTAAAATAAATTTATTACCTTTCCAATAAGCACTACCATATTTACGATCACGCGTTAATCCTGCTTCTACATTAGCTACTAATGCGTTATTTGTATTAGTTAATCTATTAAATAGAGTAGATTTACCAACATTAGATCGTCCTATGATTGCTATTACAGGTATCATATTATATCTCACTTTATAGTTATTTATTTTTATAAATACATGCGTATATTATGCCATTTTTTGTCTCTACTACTAAATTAGTATTAGCTATGATAGGAGTACTAATAAAACCTGAACTATTTAATTTTAGCTTATTAACTAATATACCATTATATGGATTTATCCAATGTAGATATCCTTGTAAATCTCCAGTTATAATATATCCTTTATATAGCACTATAGATGTTATATTACTATGTAAATATTTTTTGCACCATAAAGGCATGCCATCATAAGTATTTATAGCAATTAAGAAATCATTTTGATCTATAATATATAGAGAATTTTCTTTTACTAATAAATTAGTAATAGAACCAATTTCTTGAGACCACATTATTTGACCAGATCGTAGATCCATAGCAGCTATATTTCCATTATATGCAATAGCATATACTATACCATTTACTATTACAGGAGTAGAATGAATATCATTAATGCGTGTTATTTCTGTTATTCCACTAGGATAAGATATATGTTGTTGCCAAATTATCTGACCATTTTTAAGTAGTATAGAACTTATTATTCCATTATCTCCACCTATAATAGTAGTACCAAAAATAATAGTTGGTGTAGATTCACCGCGTATAGTAATATTTTTTATATCTAAATTAACAATCCATTTTATTTTACCATCATATGTATTTAATGCCTGCAGTATACCATTACTGGTATGTACTAAACATAAACCATAACTACTAACAATTACTGGTGTTGATAATACTTCTCCAGCTACGTTACTTTTCCATAAAATATTACCATCTTTTATGTTAAGAGCATAAACTTTAGCTCTTTCGCTACCTATATATAATTTTTTATTTGATGCAGTAATACCACCTGATAGTAATGCAGAATTATTTTTATACATAATTCCTGTAGATATAGATAGATCTTGTATCCATATTTTTTTTCCATTTAGAGAATTTATTGCTTTTACTACTCCATACCTATCTGCAGCGAATATTAACATACCTATATTGGCTGGATGTAGATAGGAATAATATTTACCTATACCTTCTCCTATATATGAATTCCATAAAATAATAGGTTTTAATTTTTTTTCAATTTTGTTAATTTTTTTTGATATTATAAGTACAATATTTTTTTCTTTTTTATTTAAAGAGGTGCATCCAATTATGATACAAATAATCATATAAAAATATAATATATAAATTATGTTACGCAATTATGTTCTCTTTTTATATTTTATAAAAAAATATATATTTATTTTTTAAATAATGATGATAATCTATCTGTAATAGTTCTTTGCTCTATTATTTCTTGATTACCGCTAGTTAAATCTTTTAATACAACCTTTTTAGTAGAAACTTCATACTCACCTAATACAAGTGCTATTCTTGCACCATGTTTATCAGCTAAACTAAATTGTTTACTAAAATTTCCATAACCTACGTTAGTCATTAATCGTAGTTTAGGAAATACATCTCTTATTTTTTCTGCTAGCAATATTGCTGCTATTTTTACGTTATCACCTACAGCGACTATATAAGCATCTACTATTTGTTTTTTTAATACTGATGGATTAAATTTTTTTAATATCATCATCAAACGTTCAATTCCTATTGCACATCCAATAGCAGGTGTATCTCTTCCTCCTAGTTGTTTTACCAAACTGTCATAACGACCACCAGCACATAATGTGCATTGTAAAGTACTAACCCATTCGAATACTGTGTAATTATAATAATCTATACCTCGTACTAAACGAGGATTAACTATATATGATATATTTGATAATTCTAAAATTTTACATAAATCATCAAAATGTTTTTTAGCATCATCTTCAATATAATCATATATTAAAGGCGCATCGTTAAGTAATCTATTGATATTAGCATTTTTACTATCTAATATTCTAATTGGATTTTTATACATACGTCTAATAGAATCTTTGTCTAAAATATTTTTATGTTTATCTAAGAAAGATACTAATGCTTTACAATATTTATTTCTAGTATTTAAAGAACCAATAGAGTTTATTTCTAATGATATATACTTGCTAATACCAAGTATTTTCCACCATCTAGCAGTAAGCATAATAAGTTCTGCGTCTATATATGGTCCTTTATTGTTAAAAACTTCAATACCTAATTGATGAAATTGGCGATAACGTCCTTTTTGTGGACGTTCATATCTGAACATTGGACCAATATACCATAAACGTTGTTCATTCTTATATAATAATCTATGTTGAATACTTGCACGAACACAACCTGCTGTTCCTTCAGGACGTAGAGTTAAGCTATCTCCTTTATTATCATTAAAAGTATACATTTCTTTTTCTACAACATCTGTTAATTCGCCAATAGCTCGTTTAAATAATTTTGTATATTCAACAATAGGTATACGAATTTCACTATATCCGTAACTTAATAATACATTTTTAAGTTTTTCTTCAATATATTGCAAAAAATAAGTTTCTTTTGGTAAAAAGTCATGCATACCACGAATAGACTGAATCAATATTTTTTCCTATTTTATTAAAAAAATTTTATTATCTTATAATACTATAAATTATTTAACATGTTAATTTACAGAATGCTGCATTAATATTATTTATTAAATAAATAATATATTATTATTTTATAAAAAAAATTATAAATTTTATTATTGAATTAATATTATTAGTATGTAATACTATAGCAATTAATATATATATTATTTATATTTAGTAATTATTCATATATCATAACTTCGTTATTACAGGTACTATAGATATTTTATTATTAATATATTATAAGATATAAATAATTTTTATATAATTTTATTGTTAAAAATATTACTATAAGTAGTATATAATTTATAATTAATAGTATAAATATATTAAAAATTTTTATATTATGTATAAATTTTTTATTTTAAAATAAATAATTTTATGTTATATTATAAAGATAATTTTTTAATACTAATTTTAAATATTTTTACGTAAACTTAATATTATATTACTAATATAAGTAATAGTATAATCAATTTCTTCTATTGTTGTAAAACGTCCTATACTAAATCTTAGTGAATTATAAGCTAAATCTTTATTTAATCCAATACCTAACAACACATATGAAGGTTCTTGGGTAGAAGAAATACATGCAGATCCTGAAGATATTGCAATATCTTCAATTCTATTAATTAATGATTCTTCATTTAATAATCTAAAACTAATATTTAGGATTGTTGCAACACTGTTATTTAGATCACCATTAACTGTTACTCCATTAATTTTTTCATTTAATCCATTCCATAATTTATCACGTAATTTTTTTATACGTGGTATTTCAGTATCCATCTCTAGTGCCGCTATAGAATATGCTTCACCCATACCAACTATCTGATGTACTGGTAAAGTTCCTGAACGTATTCCAAATTCATGACCACCACCATGCATTTGTTTTTTTATTTTTACTGATCTACGTATATATAAACAACCAATACCTTTAGGTCCATATAACTTATGGCTACTAAATGACATTAGATCTACTGGTAAATATGATAAATTTATAGGTAATTTTCCTACACTTTGTGTAGCATCTACATGTAAAAGTATATTATAGCTATGACATAGTTCACCAAATGCTATAATATCTTGAATTATACCTATCTCATTATTAACATGCATTAAAGATACTAAAATAGTATCTTTTCTTAAAGCTTCATAAATTTGTTGTAATAAAATTACACCATTATTTTGTGGTACAATATAAGTTATTTTAAATCCTTCTTGTTGAAGATACTTACAAGTATCTAGTACTGCCTTATGTTCTGTTATACTTGTTATAATATGGCCTTTTTTATTACTAGAATAAGCTACCCCTTTAATAGCTAGATTATCTGATTCAGTAGCTCCAGAAGTAAAAACTATCTCACGTGGATCTGAACCTATTAGCGTAGCTATTTGATTTCTAGCAATATCAACAGCTTCTTCTGCTTGATATCCATAAAAGTGAGATTTAGAATCAGGATTACCGAAAATACCATCTATTGTAAGATATTTATACATTTTATCTGCGACTCTAGGATCAACTGGTGTTGTAGCTGAGTAATCTAAATATATTGGTAACTTCATAGTAAATATATTCCTTATATAATATTATTAAATTATATGTTATAATTTTTTATTAAAATTATCTAATAATTTACTTATTTATATAGTTATAGTATGTTATAAATTATATTTTTTATTAAATTTAAATGGACGATATATATGCATCCTATGCTTAATATCGCTTTTCATGTAGCAAGAAAAGCTGGGAATTTTATAATAAAAAATTATGAAAATAAATTTTATCTTAAATCAAATAAAAAAAAAGAAAATTTATTTATTAATAATATTGGTAAAAAAGTAAAAAATTTAATGATTGATATAATTCATAAATACTATCCTAAACATAATATTTTATGTAAAGAATTCATTTCTGATAAAAAAGAAGAGATAAATATAAATACTGATGATGTACAATGGATTATAGATCCATTCGATAGTACACTTAATTTTATTAAGTTTTTTCCTCATTTTTCTGTTTCTATTGCTGTATTAGTTAAAAGAAAAACTGAAATAGCTGTAGTATATGATCCAATACGAAATGAACTTTTTAGTGCAACACGTGGTCAAGGTGCCCAGTTAAACGGATATAGATTACGTTGTAATATGTTTAATAACATAAATACTACTATTTTAGTAACTGGATTATTTAGTAATTATCATGTAGATTATATAAATTTATTAGTAAAAATTTTAAAAAAATACTCTGATTTTAGATATACTGGTTCTAAATCTTTAGATTTATCTTATGTTGCTGCAGGAAGAGTAGATTGTTTTTTTGATATAAATATAAATAAAAATAATTTTATTTGTGGTAATTTACTAGTAAGTGAAGCTGGTGGTATATTTAATTATTGTTGTGTTAATGATAATATACCTTTAAACTATGTTGTTGCAGGTAATAATCGTATAGTTCAAAATATGCATTCTTTAATGCAAGATTATTTAAAAAAAAATAATTAATTATATACAATATTTTTTTAATAATTATCTAATTTTTTTAGACGCACGGATACTACTGAAAAATTCTATAAGCTGTAAAGAGCACTCTTTTTCTAAGATACCAGATGTTATTTCTATATTATCATTACCATATTTATTATGGAATATATTTAATAATGATCCAACAGCACCTTTTTTATTATTTTTAGCACCAAAAACTAATCTTTCAATGCGTGCATGAATAATAGCACCAGCGCACATAATGCAAGGTTCTAATGTTATATATAAAACTGATCTCAATAATCTATAGTTTCCTATAAAATTACCTCCTTGTCGTAAAGATATTATCTCTGCATGGGCCGTTGGATCATTTTTACTTATAGAACAATTCCAACCTTTACCAATAATAACATCATTCATTACTAATACAGCACCAACAGGTACTTCACCTGCAATTTTTGCACGTACTGCAAGTTCTATAGCTTGTTTCATCCAACATTCATCATTTTTTTTATTCATTATTTTTTTATAATAATAATGGAGAGACAGGGATTTGAACCCTGGAAAGAATTTCTCCTTTAACGGTTTTCGAGACCGTCCCGTTAATCCACTCCGGCATCTCTCCTATTATAGATAGATTATATATATTAAAATATATAATAAAAATTATTTATTGTATTAAATAAGTTGATTATTATTATATCATATGTTATTTTTTAATATACATTCCTCTGTAGTTCAGTTGGTAGAACGGCGGACTGTTAATCCGTATGTCACTGGTTCGAGTCCAGTCAGAGGAGCAATTATATGATTAAATATATATTAATTATTATTTATTCTATATATAGAATAAGTTTTAAAAAATTTTAATATAAATTCTATTAACAAAATAAAAATTATAATTATATGAATAGATATATAAAAAATATATTAGTTACTTGCGCTTTACCTTATGCAAATGGATCAATTCATATAGGTCATATGTTAGAGCATATTCAAGCTGATATTTGGAGTCGTTATCAGCGTATGCGTGGTAATAATGTTTTTTTTATATGTGCAGACGATGCACATGGTACTCCTATAATGCTTAATGCACAAAAATTAGGTATTTCAGCTAAAAAAATGGTTGATGAAATCAACTATGAACATAAAAAAGATTTATCAGGATTTTTTATTAGTTATGATAACTATTACTCTACTCATAGCGATGAAAATAAAGAACTTGTTATACTTATTTATAATCGTTTAAACGAAAAAGGTTTTATTAAAAAAAGAATTATTTCACAACTTTATGATCCAATAAAAGGAATTTTTTTACCAGATCGTTTTGTTAAAGGTAAATGTCCTAAATGTAATTCACCTGATCAATATGGTGATAACTGTGAGATATGTGGTGCAACTTATAGTTCTACTGAACTTGTTAATCCTAAATCATTACTATCTAGTGCTATACCAGTAAGACGTGAATCTGAGCACTTTTTTTTTGATCTTCCTTATTTTACAGAAATACTTAAAAAATGGTACAAATCAGGTTCTATACAAGAACAAGTTTATAATAAAATGCAGCATTGGTTTTCTTTAGGTCTAAAAGAATGGGATATTTCTAGAGATGCACCTTACTTTGGTTTTAAAATACCTAATTATTCAAATAAATATTTTTATGTATGGTTTGATGCACCTATTGGTTATATTAGTGCTTTTAAAAATTTTTGCGATAAAAAAACTGATATATGTTTTAATGATTTTTGGAAAATAGATTCTAATGCTGATATATATCACTTTATTGGAAAGGATATTGTATATTTCCATAGTTTATTTTGGCCCGCTATATTAGAAGGAAGTGATTTAAGAAAACCAACAATGTTATGTGTACATGGTTATGTAACAGTTAATGGTACTAAAATGTCTAAGTCACGTGGAACTTTTATTAAAGCTAGTACTTATTTAAAATATTTAGATGCTGATTGCTTACGTTATTACTATGCATCTAAATTATCATCACGTATAGATGATATTAATCTTAATATTAATGATTTTATTCTAAAGGTTAATTCAGATATTGTTAATAAAGTTGTAAACTTAGCTGCGAGAAATGCTAGTTTTATTATTAATAGATTTGAAGGTAAATTATCAGATACCTTATATGATATTAATTTATATTTAAAATTTGTTAATGCATCTGTAAAAATAGGAGAATCATTTAATAGACGTGAATTTAATCATGCTATTCGTAATATAATGGAACTAGCAGATATTGCAAATTTATATATTGATAAGCAGTCACCTTGGTTAATTGATAAAAATAATTATAAAAAGATACAATCTATATGTTCTATGGGTCTTAATCTTTTTAGAATAATTATGATATATTTAAAACCTGTTTTACCTTCTTTAACAAATAGAACAGAAAAATTTTTAAACACAAATCTTACTTGGGAATCTATTAATACACCACTTATTAATCATAAAATTAATAATTTTAAATCACTTTTTAATCGTATTGATATTAAAATTGTAGAATCTATGTTAAAAACAGCTATTAAAGAAAATTAACTATTTAGTATTTCATCATATTATTTAATATATTTATGTTATTCTATAATATAATTAATAAAAAAATAAAGGATAAAAAATATGTTTATTATACATGCAGAAATACGTAAAAAAAAAGGAAAAAGTGCTAGTAGAAGACTTATTTTTAATGAAAAAATACCAGCTATTATATATGGTTGTAAAGAAAAACCAATATCTATTGAAATTTTTAAAGATGAAATAATAAAATTACATAATAAAGAAGAATTTTATAGAGATATTTTAATAATTGTTATTAATGAAAAAACAGAATATAAAGTTAAGGTAAAAGAAATACAACATCATCCATTTAAAAATAAAATAATTCATATTGATTTTATTATAAAATAATTTATATATATATATAATATATTTTATTTTTTAATTAATTTATGGTTCAATAACTCGCTGTAAGCTTACTACATGTTCATCTTCAGTAGTTCGTATTAGCATAACACCTTTAGTATTACGACCAATAATATTTACTTCTAATACACGAGTACGTACTAAAGTACCAGTATTTGTAATCATCATTATTTGATCATTATCTTCTACTTGAACAGCTCCTACAACTTCTCCATTACGTTTATTTACCTTAATAGATATAACTCCTTGAGTAGCTCTAGATTTAGTTACATATTCTTCTATTGAAGTACGTTTACCGTAACCATGTTTAGTTACTGTTAATATAGAACCTTTACCATGTGGTATAATAAGTGATACAACACGGTCTTTTTTAGATAAATTTATACCACGTACACCTGAAGCAGTACGACCAACATTACGTACTTGATTTTCAGAAAATCGTACTACTTTACCATAAGAAGAAAATAGCATTACTTCATTATTACCATTAGTTAAATCAACACCTATTAACTCATCACCATCATTTAAATTTACAGAAATAATACCTGTACTACGTGGACGACTAAACTCAATAAGAGATGTTTTTTTAACAATACCACTAGCAGTAGCCATAAAAATATAATTTCCTTTTTCATATTCATGTACTGGTAAAATAGCAGTAATACGTTCTTTTGCTTCAAGAGGTAGTAAATTTATAATTGGTTTACCACGAGAATTACTACTTGCTTCATGTAATTGATAAACTTTCATCCAATACATACGTCCACTATTAGAAAATAGTAGAATAGTATCATGAGTATTTACAACTAGTAGTCTTGAAATACAATCTTCTTCTTTTATTTTAGCTGCTGATTTTCCTTTTCCTCCCCTACGTTGTGCTTCATAATCAGTTATAGGTTGATATTTAACATATCCTTGATAAGAAAGAGTAACTACTACATCTTCAGGATTTATTAAATCCTCTGTTTTAATATCATTAGTATTAATATTTATTTTAGTTAGTCGTTTATCATTATATTGTTCTTTAATAAGAATTAATTCTTTACGAATAATTTCATTAAGAAGTTCTGAATCTTTTAAAATTAATTTAAGATCTTTAATTTTATTTAATAAGAATTTGTGTTCATCTAATATTTTTTTATGTTCTATAGAAGTTAATTTATGAAGTTTTAAATCAAGAATTATCTGTGCTTGTTTATCTGTAAGATAATATTTATTATTATCAATAAAAAATTCTAATAATTTTAAATTATTGCTATATTTAAGATTATTATTTTTTAATGTCCAATATTTATTTAATAATTTATTTTTAGCTTCTAATAAAGAAGTAGATTTTCTAATTATAGATATAATTTCATCTATATTAGTTAATGCTATAGCTAAAGCTTCTAAAATATGTAAATTATCCTTTGCTTTATTTAATTCAAATATTGTACGTCGTGTTACTATTTCTCGTCTATGATATAAAAATGCTGATAAAATATCTTTAAGATGTAATAGCTTAGGTTGTCCTTTATATAAAGCAACCATATTTATACCAAATGTAACTTGTAGTTGAGTTATAGAGTAAAGATTATTTAATACTATTTCTCCAATTGTATCTTTTTTTATTTCTATAACAATACGTATACCATCTTTATCTGATTCATCTCGTAGACCACTAATACCTTCTATTTTTTTTTCTTTAACTAAATAAGCAATTTTTTCTATTAGTCGTGATTTATTTACTTGGTAAGGTATTTCTTTTACTATAATATATTCACGTCCATTTTTATTATCAAATTCTATTTCTGCATAAGCTCTAATATAAATTTTTCCTTTTCCTGTACGATATGCATCTTCTATACCTTGTTTGCCATTAATAATAGCAGCAGTAGGAAAATCAGGTCCATGAATATATTTCATTAGTTCTTTTATACTGATATTATCATTATCTATATATGCTAAACAACCATCTATAACCTCGGATAAATTATGTGGTGGAATATTAGTTGCCATTCCAACAGCTATACCTGATGAACCATTAACTAAAAGATTAGGTATTCTTGTTGGTAAAATATTAGGTATTTGTTCATTACCATCATAATTAGGAATATAATCAACAGTATTTTTTCCAATATCATATAAAAATTCTTGAGTAATTTTTGCCATTCTTATTTCTGTATAACGCATAGCTGCTGCTGAATCACCATCTATTGAACCAAAATTACCCTGACCATCTATAAGCATATAACGCATAGAAAATGGTTGTGCCATACGTACTATTGCATCATAAACTGCAGTATCTCCATGTGGATGATATTTACCTATAACATCACCTACTATACGTGCAGATTTTTTATAAGGTTTATTCCAGTCATTACCTAATATACTCATAGCAAATATAATACGACGATGTACAGGTTTTAATCCATCTCTTATATCTGGTAATGCTCTTCCAATAATTACTGACATAGCATAATCTAGATAAGAACTTTTTAATTCTTCTTCTATATTAATTGGTATTATTTCTAGTGCTATATCGTTCATTAAAAAATTATCCTTAATTTTAATTAATTAAAAATATTATATATTACTTTTTATAAATTATTTATAAAAATATTATTTTATTTATTTATAATTTAGTATAAAAATACTAAAAAAGTATCTATATAAAAAAATATTTAGGATAAAATATCTTAGTAAGATATAATCCATCAGCACTAACTATATAATTAGAAAATTTATTATTACGTAAATATAATATTTTTTTTATCCAAATTTCTGGTTTTTTACCAGAACCTATTTCTATTAATATACCTATAATATTACGAACCATATGATATAAAAAAGAATTTGCTTTAATATCAAATATTATATATTTTCCTATTCTTTTTACATATATATAATGTATATTACGCCATGGTGTATATGATTGACAATTTATAGAACGAAAAGAAGTAAAATCATGTTCACCAATAATATATTTACCTGCACGTTCCATTAATTTTGAATTTAATTTATTAATATAATAATGTTTAATACCATTATATAATATAGAAGAACGAATTTTATCATTATATATAATGTAACGATAATTTCTAGCAACAGCACTAAAACGTGCATGAAAATTATCTTTTACATTAGATATCCAATGTACAGATATATCTTTAGGAAGATTAGAATTAATTCCCATAATCCAATTTATATTTTTTATATATTTTTTAGTTTCAAAATGAACAACTTGACCAGTAGCATGTACTTTAGTATCTGTACGTCCTGCACAAAAAACATTTATATTTTCATTAGCTACTATAGAAATTGCATGTTCTAAACATGATTGAATTGTTGGTAAATGTATTTGACTTTGCCAACCATAATAGTTATTACCATTATATTCTAATCCTAATGCTATTTTCATAAAAAAATAATATATAAAATTAATTATAATATGTATATATATTAATTAAAAATAATTTTAAATTATTTAAATAAAAAATAATATATACTATAATTATTTAATAATAAAAATATATTTAATATATATTGTCTCTGTAGTTAAATGGATATAATAAGCCCCTCCTAAGGGCTAGTTACAGGTTCGATTCCTGTCAGAGATAAATAAATTATAAATAATTTAAATATAAAAACTTACATATTGAATATAATTAATATATATATTTAATTAAATTAATAATTTATTTTTTTTTATAAAATCTAATAATTGAGAAATACGTTGTATAGTACGTTCTTTACCAATAGTATGTAAAATTATATCTAATTTAGGTGATTTATTATAACCAGTTATTGCTATACGTAATTGCATATTTATTTTACTTAAATCTAAAAAATTTAAGTTATTAGCTATATTTAATATATTTTTATTTATTTCTTCAATTGTCCATTTTTTAATTTTTTTAAAAATAAATTTTATTTTTTCTAATATTTCTATAGATGAAGAATCAAAATATTGATAAATAATTTCATTATTATAATCTATTTTTTCTTTATAAAAAAATTCACAATTTGTAGAAATTTCTTTTAAAGTTTTACAACTTTTACCTAAAATTTTTACAATTAACTCTAATTTAGGACCAATACTTATATCAATATTTTTATTTTTTTTTATATGCCAATATAAATGTTTAGCAACATATTCATTAGATAAATTATTAATATAATAATTATTTAACCATAATAATTTATCTTCATTAAAAAGACTAGAAGATTTAACAAAAGAATTTAAATTAAATAATTTAATCATTTCTTCTTTTGAAAAAATTTCTTTATTTCCATAAGACCATCCTAAACGTATTAAATAATTTAATAATGCATCTGGTAATATACCATCTTCACGATATTTCATAATTCCAATATCACCATTACTTTTAGATATTTTTTTTCCATTTTTATCTTTTAAAAGAGATAAATGAGCATATTCTGGTATTGGAGCATTTAGTGCTTTAATTATATTAATTTGACGTGGAGTATTATTAATATGATCTTCACCTCGTATTACATGTGTAATTTTCATATCAATATCATCAATAACTACACAAAAATTATATGTAGGAAATCCATCTGTACGACGTATAATAAGATCATCTAATTCAGTATTATTAAATTTAATTAAACCTCTTATTTTATCATTAAATATTACAAAACCTTCTTTAGGATTACGAAATCGTACTACAAATGGTTCATTTTTTTTATAAAATTGATTTTTATTACGACAATAATTGTCATATTTTGGTTTTTCTTTTTTTAGAATTTGTTTTTTTCTTATATTATCTAATCGTTCTTTTGAACAATAACATTTATATGCTTTACCTTCTTTTAACATACTATCAATAATAATATTATAACGATTAATACGTTTTGTTTGAAAATAAGGACCTTCATCCCAATCTAAGTTAAGCCAATTCATTCCTTCAATAATATTATCTATAGCTATTTTTGTTGAATTATATGTATTAGTATCTTCTATACGAAGTATGAACTTACCACCTTGGTTACGTGCAAATAACCAAGAATATAATGCAGTACGTATTCCACCTATATGTAAATTTCCAGTAGGACTAGGTGCAAATCTAGTTTTAATTATCATAATTAAAAATATTTATATATATAAAAAAATTATATTTTAATATGTATTTTATAAATATCAAAATTTTATTTTTATTTTTTAAATTAAAATCATTGACTAATAATAGTTGTTATTTATAATCTTTTTATTTAGGGTGATTAGCTCAGCTGGTAGAGCACCTCCCTTACAAGGAGGGGGTCGGCGGTTCGATACCGTCATCACCCATTTATAATGGGTCGTTAGCTCAGTTGGTAGAGCAGTTGACTTTTAATCAATTGGTCGCAGGTTCGAATCCTGCACGACCTATAAAATATTATATTTATATTTTTTAATATATAAATTATAAATATTTTATTAATTATTTAATTGAAAGTTTAATTTTATTAAACATAAAATCAATATCATTATTATATCTTAATTTTATTGCTATATCTATAATATTTTTATTTAAGTTAGGTGCAAATAAATTTATAAAATCATACATATAATTACGTAAAAAAGTATTACGTCTAAAACATATTTTTGTTGTGCTTTTTGCAAATAATTTATTTGTATTTATTTTTACTAAATATATATCAATTTTAGGATTAAATGCTAAATTAGAAATTACACCAATACCAAGACCCATACGAACATAAGTTTTAATAATATCTGCATCTGTAGCTGTAAATACAATATTAGGAGTTAATCCAGCTTTATTGAAAGCTATATATAATTCAGAATTTCCAGTAAATCCAAAATTATAAGTAACTAATGGATAATAAGCTAATTCTTCTAAACTAATTTTTTTTAGATAAAGGATTATTAGACATTACTAATATAATTCTATTCCAATGATAACATGGTAGCATAATAAAATCATCATAAAGATGAAAAGCTTATGTTGCTATTGCAAGAGAAGTTAGTTCTTTGCTAATTGCTTCTGAAATTTGATTTTGTGATCCTTCAAATATATGTAAAGAAACTAATGGATAACGTTTATTAAATTTTTTTATTACTTCTGGTAATATATAACGAGCTTGAGTATAAGTTGTAGCTATAAAAAAAGAACCTTTATCAGAAATAGTATGTTCATAAGATATTGTTTTAATAGCATTAATTTTAGATAATATTTCACGAGCTATAAAAATTATTTTTTTCCTATAGGCGTTATATTAGTTATATTTTTACCTATTCTAGTAAAAATTTCTATACCAAGTTCATCTTCTAACATACGAATTTGTTTACTTATTCCTGGTTGAGATGTATATAATTTTTATGCAGTTAAGGATATATTAAGATTATAATTAATAACTTCAATAATATAACGTAATTGCTGTATTTTCATCTTTATATATCCTTATTTTAAATAATATTATTAAATTTATATAATAATATATTTAAATAAAAAATAATTTTTTTATGTTAATAAAATGATATATATTTATTTTAAAAATAAATTAATAAGATTATAAATAATTTAAAAAATTTGTTAATTATAAAAAAAGTTAATATTAACATGTTATATATGGAAAGCTTTAGATGTTTATTTATTTAAAAAAACTACCTTTAGTATCTAAAGTAGATAAATATTTATTAGATATAGAAAATAGTTTTAGTAGTTATATATTTTATTATTTTATACTTTAATGTATATCATTAAATTATATAATATTAGCATTAGGACCTAATAATTGTATAATTGCTTCTATATTATGATTTTATGGTTTATATTTTAATTATTTAGTAGAAGATTAAAGAACTAAAGGTATTAAAAATAATAATAAATTATATACAGTATTTTATATATTACGAAAATATTAAAAATAAAATTTAAAAGAGAGATATTAAAATAATATGACAATACTTAATTCATATTTTGGAGATTTTGGCGGAATGTATGTACCGCAAATTCTTGTATCTGCATTAACTGAATTAGAAGAAGCTTTTATTAGTTCTAAAAATGATTTGAATTTTCAAAAAGAATTTAAAGAATTATTAGTTAATTATGCTGGTAGACCAACTCCTTTAAGTTTATGTAAAAATTTAACTATTGGTACAAATACTAAAATTTATTTAAAACGTGAGGATTTATTACATGGTGGAGCTCATAAAACTAATCAAGTATTAGGACAAGCATTATTAGCTAAACGCATGGGAAAAAAAGAAATAATAGCAGAAACTGGAGCTGGACAGCATGGAGTAGCATCAGCTATTGTTTCTTCTTTATTAGGTTTAAAATGCAGAATTTATATGGGAGATAAAGATATTAAACGTCAATCTCCAAATGTATTTCGTATGCGTTTAATGGGTGCTACTGTTATTCCTGTTAAAAATGGTTCTGCTACTTTAAAAGATGCATGTAATGAAGCTTTAAGAGATTGGTCTAGTAGTTATTCTAAAGCACATTATATGCTTGGTACAGCTGCAGGTCCACATCCTTTTCCTACAATAGTTCGTGAATATCAAAAAATTATTGGTGAAGAAACTCGTGAACAAATACAACAACATGAAAAATGTTTACCTGAAGCTATAATAGCTTGTGTTGGAGGTGGATCAAATGCTATAGGTATATTTTGTGATTTTATAAATGAACCTACTGTGCGTCTTATAGGAGTAGAGCCTGGAGGTCTTGGTATAGAAACAGGTAAACATGGTGCTTCATTAAAACATGGTAGAGTAGGAATATATTTTGGCATGAAATCTCCTATGATGCAATCTATAGAAGGTCAAATTGAAGATTCTTATTCTATTTCTGCTGGTTTAGATTTTCCATCAGTTGGACCTCAACATGCTTATCTAAATAGTATTGGTAGAGCTGAATATGTTTCAATAACAGATAAAGAAGCTATAGAAGCATTTAAAAAATTATCTTTTTATGAAGGTATTATTCCTGCTTTAGAATCATCTCATGCTTTAGCTTATGCATTAAAATTAATAAAATTAGAACCGAAAAAAAAACAAATATTAATTGTTAATTTATCTGGTCGTGGTGATAAAGATATTTTTACTGTTCATGATATTATGAAAGAACAAGGAGAAATATAATAATATGAAACGTTATAAAAAATTATTTCATAATTTATATGAACGTAAAGAAGGTGCATTTGTACCTTTTGTAATTTTGTCAGATCCTAATCCTAATTTATCAATACAAATAATAGATACATTTATTGATTGTGGTGTTGATGCTTTAGAATTAGGAATACCTTTTTCTGATCCACTTGCTGATGGACCTATTATTCAAAATGCAAATTTACGTGCTTTTAAATCAGGTATTACATTAATTAAATGTTTTGATTTACTTAAAATAATTAGAATTAAACATCCAAAAATACCTATTGGTCTTTTAATATATGCTAATTTATTAATAAATTATGGAATAGATAAATTTTATTTACATTGTTCTAATATTGGTATTGATTCTGTATTAATTGCAGATATTCCATTTGAAGAAAGTAAAATATTTCGTAATACAGCATTAAACTATGGAATTGCTCATATTTTTATTTGTCCTCCTAATGCTTCTGATAATTTATTACGTAATATAGCATTATATGGAAGAGGATATACATATTTACTATCAAGATCAGGTGTTACTGGTAATGATAATTATACTGATATTTCAGTTAAATATTTATTAAATTCTTTAAAAGAATATAAAGCAGCTCCTGCTTTACAGGGATTTGGTATTTCAAAATATACTCATGTACGTAATGCATTATATATGGGTGCAGCTGGTGTTATTTCTGGTTCTGCTATAGTTAGTATTATTGAAAATAATATTAATTATCCTTCATCAATATTAGATAATATAAAAAAATTTATTATTAATATGAAATCAGCTACTTATTTAAATAGATAAATATATTTAAAAAATATATATATTAAAAGTAATATTCTATTTAATTAAATTATTATAATAATTATTTAATTTATTTATATTAATAAAATATTAAAACTTTTTCTTTACTCAGTATTTTATATTTTTAGTATAGGATATTTTTTATATGAAAACGTTTTATACCGTTATAAATTTAATTATTTTTTTTAGTTATTGGTTAATAATTTTATATATAACAATACGTATATTAATAAAACATCGTTCTACTGCACCTACTGTTATGTCTTGGTTATTAGCAATATATATTATTCCTTTTATAGGTATTATTGCTTATATTTTATTAGGTGAATTAAATATTGGAAAAAAAAGAACAGAACGTGGTAAAGAAATATGGTTATCATGTATAACTAAGTGGATAGATAATAATAAAAAATATAAAAATAATTATACTATTAAATATAGTAAAGTAGCTAAACACATTTTTAATTTATGTAAATACCGTCAAGGTATAGATGGATTAACAGGTAATGATATACAACTATTAACTAATACAAATGATACAATGAAATCAATTATACGTGATATTAATATGGCTAATAAAAGTATTGATATTGTTTTTTATATTTGGAAAATAGGAGGAATAGTAGATAAAGTAGCAGAATCATTAATTGCTGCAGCACGTCGTGGAGTATATTGTCGTTTAATGCTTGATTCAGCTGGTAGTATTAATTTTTTTCGTACAAATTATCCTAATATTATGAAAGCAGCTGGTATAAATGTAGTAGAAGCTTTACATGTTAATATATTAAGAATATTTTTTAGACGTATAGATTTACGTCAGCATCGTAAAATGGTAATTATAGATAATTATATTTCTTATATAGGAAGTATGAATATGGTAGATCCTTTATTTTTTAAAAAAAAATCTGGTGTTGGACAATGGATAGATATAATGGCTAGAATAAAAGGATCAGTTACTACTGCTATGAGTCTTATATATGCTTGTGATTGGGAAATTGAAACAGGTGAACATATTATACAAAATAATTATAATAAAAAAATTTTTTCTTTAGGAAAAAATAAAGATAATTTATGTTATACTTATGCTGTTCAAGTTATAGCTTCTGGTCCTGGATTTCCAGAAGGTGTTATTCATCAGGCTTTACTTACATCTATTTATGCTGCACATAAACAGTTAATTATTACAACACCATATTTTGTACCTAGTCATGATTTATTACATGCTATTTGTACAGCAGCACAACGTGGTGTAAAAGTACATATTATTATACCACAAGATAATGATTCAATCTTAGTTAATTGGGCTAGTAGAGCTTTTTTAACAGAATTATTAGATTCTGGTGTTTTTATACATCAGTTTAAAGGTGGTTTTTTACATACAAAAAGTATTCTTGTAGATAGACAACTTAGTTTAATTGGTACTGTTAATATAGATATGCGAAGTATTTGGATTAATTGTGAAATTACTATTGTAATAGATAATAGTAAATTTGGAAATATTTTAAGAAGAATACAGGAAGATTATATGTCTAGTTCAAAAATTATTGATGCTATTACTTGGTCTAAAAGACCTTATTGGCAAAGAATTATAGAACGTATTTTTTATTTTTTTAGTCCATTATTATAAAATAAATGAAATTTGTATCTTTTAATATTAATGGATTACGTGCACGATTTCATCAAATTGAAAAAATAAAAAATATTTTAAAAGCTGATGTAATAGGTTTACAAGAAACAAAAGTACATGATAATTTTTTTCCTATACAAAAAATATCACTTCTTAATTATAAAGCATATTTTTCTGGCAAAAAACAATATTCTGGTGTAGCACTATTATCTAATAAAAAAACCTATTAAAATAATAAAAGGATTTGAACCAAATAATATTGATAAAACATGCAGAGTAATAATTGCAGATTATATTACATCTTATGGTAAATTAACTGTAATTAATTGTTATGTACCAAATGGTGAAAATCGTTTTAATATTATAAAATTTAATGAAAAAAAATATTTTTAAATAAATTAGAAAATTTTTTAAAAAAAAATTATGATTGTAATAATTCATTAATATTAATTATGGGAGATATTAATATAGCTGTTAATGATATTGATATAGATATAGGAAAAAATAATTATAAAAGATGGTTATATTTAGGTAAATGTGGATTTTTACAAGAAGAAAAAGAATTGATAAAAAAAATATTTAATTTAGGTTTTATAGATACTTATCGTTATAAAAATTCAAAAATAAAAAATTATTATTCTTGGTTTGATTATAGATATAATAATTTTAATAAAAATATTGGATTACGTATAGATCTTTTATTAGCTTCAAGACCATTAGCTAAATTAATAAATAACACAGGAATTGATTATTCTATTCGTGCAATGGAAAAACCTTCTGATCATGCTCCAGTATGGGTTGATTTTAATTTATATTAAAAATATATTTATTATAATGGATAAATTATGAAATTATTTTTTTTAATTATTACTTATATATTAAAAATATTTTTTTATTTATTTAAATATATAATTAAATTAATAAGAAATTTATTTATAATATTTATTATTACTGCTGTAATAGTTATATCTATAAAATTTTATTATGTAAAAAAAATTATTACTAAAGGTGCTTTAGTTATGAATTTAACTGGTACTATAGTTGATAAAGTATATTTAAATAATAAATTATATTTTGGATATGATTTTATAAATAAAGTAAATAATTCATTATTTAAAACTCAATTTTTAAATTAGTAGATATTTTGCGTAAAGCTAAATTTGATAATAAAATAACTGGATTAGTAATTTATTTAAATAAATTTACTGGATCTGATCAAGTAACTTTAGAATATTTAGGAAAAAGTTTAATTGAATTTAGTAATAGTGGAAAACCTATATATGCTATAAGTGATTATTATAATCAATCTCAATATTTTATTGCAAGTTATGCAAATAAAATTTATTTAACACCTCAAGGTTCAGTAGATTTACATGGTATTTCTAATATTAATATATATTATAAATCTTTATTAGATAAATTGAAAATAAATACATATATTTTTCGTGTTGGCAATTATAAATCAGCTGTTGAACCATATTTGCGTGATAATATATCAGAGGCTGTACGAAAATCTGATACGATATGGTTAAATAAAATATGGAAACAATATTTAACTATTATTTCTAAAAATAGATTTATAAAAGAAAAAAAAATATTTCCAGGATCATTAAAAATATTATTAAATATTCGTGCAGTAAATGGTGATATGTCTAAATTTGCAATAAAAAATAAATTAGTAGATGAAGTATCTTCAATTTCTGTTATTGAAATGAAAATGATAAAAAAATTTGGTTGGAATAAATATTTAAATTCATTTAATTATACTAATATTGATAATTATATTATTTCTAATAATATAAATAAAAAAATAGATAAAATAGCAGTAATATTTGTTAATGGTATTATAATAGATGATAAAGAAACTACTGGAACTATTTTTTATGATTCTATCATAAAAGAAATTAGGAATGCATATTTAAATCCTAAAATAAAAGCTATTATTTTTAGAGTTAATAGTCCTGGAGGTAGTGTAAAAGGATCTGAAATAATTCGTAATGAATTATATAATGCACGTGCTAAAGGTAAACCAGTAGTAGTATCTATGGGAGGTATAGCTGCTTCAGGTGGTTATTGGATATCTACTCCAGCTAATTATATTATTGCAAGTCCTAGTACTATTACAGGATCAATTGGTATATTTGGTGTTATTAATACATTTGAAGATATTCTTGATTCATTAGGTGTTCATTATGATGGAGTTTATACTTCTACTTTAGCTAATTTAAACATAACAAATAATTTACCTAAAGCTATTTTACATAAAATGCAATTAAATATTGAAAATAGTTATCATAATTTTATATCACTAGTAGCACAGTCTCGTTATAAAACAACTTATGAAATTGATAAAATTGCTCAAGGATATATTTGGACAGGTAATGATGCATTGAAGAAAGGTTTAATAGATAAATTAGGTGATTTTGATGATGCTATTAGTAAGGCTGTTGAATTAGCAAATATAAAAGAATATAAATTAAAATGGTATTTAAATAATAAAACATTAAAAGAAATATTTTTTAATTATATAAAAGATTTATATATTAATAATATATTAAAAAATTTTATAAATATAAAAAAATTTTTTTTATTATATATAAATAATAAAAAAAATAAATATGCATTATGTATTATAGATAATAAAAATATATTAAAATAATAATTTTAATTATTAAAAATAATAAAAAATATTTATTATAATATAATTATTATATTTTATCATTTTTAATGATATGCTCAAAAAAATTTTTTTGTTAATACATAAACGTATATTTTTATTTTTATTAATATTAATTTCTATTTTTTTTGAATTAATTGTACTATATTTTCAATATATAATATATTTTTCTACCTGTGATTCTTGCCAAGAAACTAAATAATAATAAAATAAAATAAAAAATATTGGCAGAAACAAAAACAAAAAACAAAACAAATGGAATACAGTTGATAGGCCGGAAGTTAAGGGAACAGGATGAT
>Ga0209795_10000696_pt1 | contig 24047 bp, 18 predicted proteins | sample AgamicOrMarz_FD_187166 | JGI IMG/M metagenome (GOLD analysis project Ga0209795, IMG submission 187166) | Agave microbial communities from Guanajuato, Mexico - Or.Ma.rz (SPAdes) (version 2) | ecosystem: Host-associated > Plants > Phyllosphere > Phylloplane/Leaf | place: Guanajuato, Mexico...
ACGACTTTGATTAGGCCGAACAAGATCTGGACGATCATGAACTACACCAGAAACAGAAGGATCAATAGCAAAAGCATTTACTTCTGCATAATTACCAGTCTCTAAAAAAGGCAATATCGATTGGCCCGACTGTTCAAGAGCTGAAGCATGACTATTACTATTAAAAAATACACCTACTATGCTAAATATAATTGGGCCAAATTTGAACTGAATTTTTTCAGCGAAAAAATATTTCTTTCGGTTATTTTCAGTAGTATCTTTCACTATTTGTATATGAGGCAGTAATTCAGCACGTTCCTTGTTTACATTTTTTTCCATTATTAATCCTTAATTCTTGAATTTTAATTTTTGTTAAATTATCGATTCCTAGTATTTTTAATTACTTACAAGTTAAGCCTATTTACTCAAAATAAACTTAACTTGTTTATTAATCTAAAGAAATATTAAGACTCATAGTTGATATTAGTTGCTAACCAACCATCCCAACGTTTTGTCCAATATAAGTCGTGAAGTTTAGCTGCTAGAGAATTTTCGTTGGTAGGTGCAATGGGTAAAACCACCTCATCAACTGTTTGAATAGGCATAACACCACCAGCTGAGCTTGAAGTGAATGCTTCGTCAGCTTCCAAAAGCTCTTCTTCTTTCACTTTTGTTATATGTGTTTTCACACCTAATTCATTAGCCAATTCAATGACAGTTCTTCGAGTAATACCTTCCAAACATCCTGAATCTGGCGTATAAATTTCATTATTTTTTACAGCAAAAATATTGGCGCCAGCAGCTTCAGTTAGATAACCGTTACCATCAGTTAAAACAACCCAATCTTTGTCTTGACTACGAGCTTCGTAAAGACCAAGTTTCATGTCCATCCAATGGAAATTTTTAGCTGTTGGATCTACAGCTTTTTCAGAAATACGATTGTAGTGTTTACTAATTAATATTTCTAAACCATTTGTTCGGCGCTCATCATCTGCTTGGAAGAAGTATGGTGATACAAAAGCGAACATAGCGTTTTGTTGCAATACAGGATTTTTTCTACTCGCACTGCTTAAAGGCCCTCTAGTTACGGCCCACCAAACATAAGCATCTTTTAAACCTGTTAATTTAACGAGGTTTGTAAGAATTTCTCTAACTTCTTCGCGACTATACGGATTTTCAAGAAAGAATTTTTGACATGATGCTTCCATGCGATCCAAATGATCATCTAAACGGAAAAAAGCACCTCTAGAAACAGTAACTACATCATATGCGGCATCTGCATGTAAAAAACCCGCATCCATTAATGGGACAGATGCTTCTTGTATTGGTACGTATTGTCCATTACAAAATGCACTTCCATAAGAATATTGCTCTTCATGTTCTGCACGCTGATGCAATTCATGTTCAGCCATGATTTTTTCGACTTGTATAACCATTACAACTTCCTTTTGTACAACACATTTAAACCATAATTAATATTGCTTAAGTAAATTAAAAAAGCAATATTTTTATTAAAAATGCATTTTAATCAATAATACATATAGTTTAATGTTACAAAAAATTTCAGCAATATGAGAGTTAATTACTCATATTTCTATTTTTTTTAAATAAATTCAATAAAAATAAATACATACATCACTTTATACGAAAAATATATAAATTTAAAAATAGACAAATAAAATCAGCATCTTAAAAAAAATAAGTGTAGGTAATTAATTATTTATTATATTTTTCAGATAATTATATTTATCAAAATTTTATTAAAACTACGGAGTTCAGTAATGTCCTTGAATCATTGACGCTATGTAATTGGTAATTTAATAATAAAAATAAGCCTTTTTTCATTTATCAGAGCAGGCTTATAAACCTGAATAGACATATAGGAATTAGGCTTTTGTTCATCAGGATCAAGGAAGAATGAAGATTAAAAATCAACATCTTAGAAAATCTAAATGGTGCTCAATTTAGTGAAGTTATGCAAAGAGGAAAAGATATGAGTTCATCAGATCAAACTGCTATTACAGATGTTTTAATTATTGGTGCAGGGATCGCAGGTATTAGCGCTGCTTATCATTTAAAGAAATATAGACCACAATCGACATTTAAAATATTAGAAGGACGTGATGAAATTGGCGGGACGTGGAGTTTGTTCCGCTACCCTGGTATCCGATCAGATTCAGATATGCAGTGCTTTGCTTTTGGCTTTAAGCCATGGACTAGTGAAAGAACTTTTGGTAGTGCAAAAATGATATGTGATTATCTGAAAGAAACAGTTTCAGAGAATGATATTGAGCCCCATCTTTGTCTTGGGCATTCTGTAACAAGTGCAGAGTTTTCATCGGATGAAGGTATTTGGACAGTCAAAGTTAAACAGAAAAATCAAAAAAATATCACCACTTTGCATTCCAGATTCCTAGTTCTGGGCACAGGTTATTATGATTACAACGCTGGCTACACACCAGATTTCAAAGGAACTGAAGACTTTCAAGGTCAAATCATTCATCCTCAACATTGGCCTGAAAATCTAGATTATACGAATAAAAAAGTAATTGTTATTGGTAGTGGCGCTACTGCAGTGACATTAATTCCAGCTATGGCTGAAAAAGTTAAACATATCACTATGCTTCAAAGATCTCCGAGCTATTTAATGGCTCTTCCTAGCGTAGATCCTATCGCTAATACTTTAAATAAACTTTTTTCACCAAAACGAGCTTTTGATTTAATTAGAGGTAAAAATATTAAATTAAGTAGAGCAGTTTATAAATTAAGCCGTCAATTTCCGGGTGCTATGCGCCGCTTATTAATTGCAGATGTACGAAGAAAACTACCTAAAGGCTTTGATGTATCTACTCACTTTTCGCCAAAGTACAATCCGTGGGACGAACGTCTATGTGTAGTACCCGATGGAGATATGTTTAAAGCAATTTCTTCTGGAAAAGCATCAGTTGTAACTGATCATATCGATAAATTTACCAAAGAAGGTATCTTACTAAAATCTGGGAAAGTATTAGATGCCGATATTATTATTACAGCTACGGGTTTAAATGCTATGCCATTTAGCCGTATTCAATTAACTGTAGATGGTAAAGCAATAAACTATCCAGACACTACAATATTTAAATCAATGATGTTGTCAGATGTACCTAATTTTGCATTTGCATTTGGCTATACCAACATCGCTTGGACGTTAAAAATTGATCTTATCTGGAGACACTTCTGTAGACTTTTAGATTACATGGAGAAGAATCAATATGGAATTTTTACACCAGTCATCAGTAATAAAAATATGAAACGTGTGCCATTTGTCGATTTGAATTCCGGGTACATTCAAAGAAGTATTGCACAATTTCCAAAGGCAGGTGCGGAAGGCCCATGGACTTTATTTCAGGATTATGAGTTTGATCTTGAAAGACTTGATAAGGGACCTGTATTTGATAAGGAATTACAATTTAGTCAAATCACACCAAAGAAAAAGTTGACTATAGTTAACAACCCATCATCAGAAGAAGCGAAAGCACAAGCTTAATCATATGATAAAAATTTCAGTCTCTTATTTAAATATAGATTAATAAGAGACTGAATAAAAAATGGAAAAATATTATGGAAAATATCAAATTTACGAGTAAGGGAATTACATGTTCAGCATGGTATATTCCTGCAAGTACCGATAAGTATATTAACTCAAAAGGTAGACCATGCATTGTCATGGCGAATGGTTTTGGTGGTACTAAAGATACAGGTTTATTAAATTTTGCAGAACCCTTAAATAAAGCTGGTTTTGATACATTTATTTTTGATTATCGTGGTTTTGGAGAATCTGGCGGCTATCCAAGACAAAATGTTTCCTATAAAGCTCAACGTGAAGACTACCAAGCTGCAATTAGAACTGTACGAAATCTGCCTTATGTAGATCGAAATCGAATAGTACTTTGGGGTACATCTTATTCTGGTGGTCATGTTATTACTGTTGCAGCGCAAGATCAAAAAGTTTCAGCTGTTATTTCTATGAATCCAGCAACAGATGGTTTAGCAGCTCTTTTTCAAGTTTTCCAATATGGCGGTTTCAAACAATTAACAACTGCTATAGCTCATGGTTTGAAAGATCAATTTAGAGCAATTATGCTACAAGATCCGCATACTATTCCAATTGTTGGGCAACCTGGGACGGCTGCAATGATTAGTACCCCTGGTGCAGAAGAAAATTATAAATCAATGGCTGGCCCGACGTGGCGTAATGAGGTCTGCGCTCGAGCAGCCTTAGAAGTAACTAGAAACCGACCTATCTCTTTTGCTAAAAGTATAAAATGTCCAGCTTTAGTACAAGTAGGAGCCAATGATCAAATTGCTCCACCCGATGCTGCCAGAAAAACTGCAAACTTAATGAAAGGTCCTACCGAATTAATTGAGTATCCAATTGATCACTTTGATTTTTACGCCAATCCATGGCAAGAAAAGTTACTTAATGATCAAATTAACTTTTTAGATAAACATCTAAACTCAGCTGTTAAAAATAATTTTAATTAAATTAAAAATTATGCAATTCAATAATAGTTGAATTGCTTTTTTTATAGAAAATATTTTATACAAAATTCTACCTATACTTATTCCCTCTTTTTCTAGTCTATATTTTAATAACATCAACCTAGCTAGTTTACTCTCAAAATGGAAATAAAATTTAAGATTGAGAATATATTAAAAAACCCAATAAAATATAATAGTTATACTTTATTGGGTTAAAATATTTAAGTAAATATTTTATCTTTTCTTTCTAATTTCTTTGAGTATTTAGTAAATCAAGAGGATTCATCATCCTGCCTTCATGCTCCACAAATCCTACAAACGTACTACTCATATTCCAGCCTAATAAACCTTTTAATTCATCTGAAAAATTACTCATTGATTCAGGTGACATAGAAAGATAGTGGTTTTCCTCTTGTCTTAAAAAAGCTAAATCATAAGACATCGTTAAACCAATCCGAGGTTCATTGCTGACATTTGCCCCACCACCATGATAGGTTGATCCAATCCAGATTAAGGCATCTCCCGCTTTCATTTCTGCAGAAACTGCTTCATCTATTTGAGGCCCTCTTTGGTCATCCCATAAATGACTCTGAGGAATTACTTTTGTAGCACCATTTTCTTCAGTGAAATCCGTAACAGCAAACATAATTTGCACACGTGCTTCACGGCCATATATCGGATGTCGCCACATCCATACGGAATCATCACGATGCAGGGGTTGAGCTTTTTGACCTGGCCAAATTTGAATAGCTTGAGTCATTCCAATTTGAACATCTGGGATAAGTTCTACTCTATTTTCACCACTCCAAAAATGTAAAGGCTTTTGCAGGATAGCTTTTGCAGTTTCAAAGAAGACTGGATTCATTGCAACCAATTGCATTTGTGGTAAACGAGAGAATAATCGACTCATTCTTCGTGTTTTAGTACCTGCAAAATATTCATCCTCACCATCAGGGATACTATCTAATTGTTTAGATAATTCTTGATAAATTTCTTGGGTAAGCTCTTCATTTAAAAAATTTTCAATAATTACTCCACCATCTCTCATGATAATAGAAACAATCTCATTGATTTCAGTGTCTTTACTTAGCTTCATTAATGACATATGACGTCCTTTTCGTTAACTATTTAATGTTTAAAGCATTTTTTGCTTTAAGTTTAAAATTGCAAAAGCGTACTTATAAAATATTGCTGCTTAGTATCTTTGTAGGATCTATCAAACATACAATAAACTATAATTATTATAGCTTAATTGCTATTTTTTAATAATATAACTATTTTAATCAAAAATAAACCATAATTAATATAGTTTAATAAGAATGTTGTAAATTTCCGATACCGTAAATTAGTGATTGACCAATTGAAAAAATTTCTGAGACATAAGTTAATTAGACAAATATAAAAAATATATATAAAACATTGATAAACAATAATTAAATTGCATTTTTAAATAAAATATTTTAGTAATCAAATTATCGTTTGAATTGTTTTTGCGACTATTTTATTAAACGATTAAGCTAGCTTCGCTATTATTAAATATCCCTATTCTCAAAAATTCTTAGTTTTTTTAAGTCTATACTTTATTATATATATGAAAAATATGAAATTTTATAGCTGTAAAATATTGAAGAAAAAAGTTAAAAAACACTCTATGAACTCTTAACGATTAAGAATTCATAGAGGCTTAATTTTTAAGCCTCTAGATTTTTTTGGGTTCGAAGTCTTCTGGGAAATAACTTCTTAGATAAGAAATTAATGCTCTTTGGGATTCTTTTACAATCTCATCTGGTAACGAGCCATACTGAAAAAAAGCATTTTTCCAAATTCCATCTAAGATATAGACAGCTATAATCATTTTTTCTGTATAACGAGCTTTGTTAATTCCTTCAAAGTAATTATCTAAACTATCCATTATAGCCATTGCTAAAGCAGCGCATTGATTTGAATCAACCTCTCTAGTTTCCATTGGTGAATTATTATTTAAGATTAGTTTAGGTACATATGAGTTTTCTCTAAGATGATTTGCACCAATAGATATAAACTGACAAATTAACTCTTGCCATGATTCAATATTAGGGCTAATTTGTGAACGAATATTTTGTCTCCAGTTTTCATGAACTCTTTCAGTAAGAGCAACCAATATGCTATTTTTATTTGGAAAATGGTAGTAAATTGAAGGTAATGCAATACCCGTTAAGTCAGAAATTTCTACGAGATTAATATCATTTATTTCTTTTTCTTTGAGCAAAGCTTCCATACAATCCAAAATTTGATTGGTTCTTTCTATTTGCCTTTGCTGAGGCGCACGAGTACGTTTTACACGAATATTATTCACTACAGATCACCACATATAACTTTCATAACCTACTGATGAGAGTCTACTTTAGATTAATATTTTGTCCAAACTAATATTTTTATAGACCTTTTCAGTAAATTTACTCAACTTTTTAATCTATTACTGTGTAATTCTTAGAAAAGAATTATTCAGATTAGTTTATATTACCACCCCAACAAACAAAAACAAATATAACTTAACACACAAGCGAATTAAAGATTATATCAACAAGTATTTGAAATATAATTTTATTTTTAATAAAAATTATGTGTATTTAATAAGTAAACTATAATTATTATAGTTTAGCACTTATACTCTCTTAGCGTCTCAACGGAACTTTAAGTCATTTTTGTCTTAGAACTGAAAAGTATTCTAGACGAAAAATTACTCAATACATCGCTTATTGCTATGGTGATCAACTCCAAAAGCTAAAGGAGCGCAAAATTAAGCTTTAAATATCTCGTTATCTTTTAACATCAGGTACTTGTTGGGGTATCTAATAAACATAGGAAAGTCCAAACTTATTTTTTAATGTATTACCCATATTAAAATTATAAGAATGGATACTATTTAAAATTAGCAAAGAATTTTATAGGTCAAGGAATGGAATTTATACTTAAACATGTTACAGAATTTCCTGTAACTTTATTTCCTAAAAATTTACACTTACACCTCCAAAATGAAGGATTCTTGTTAATTCGTAATTTTTGGGATAAAAATCAGGTTGAATATATAAAGAAGAATAAATACTTTAAATACAATGATGTAAATCATTTGTTAGATATTGATACGATTTTAGAGAAAAATTTAATTTTATATAAAGTACAATTAGATTTAATAAGATCCATTAAAAACAACTGTAATTCAGTGATTTATATAAAAGATATTAACTTTAAAAATACACCGAATAATACTCAAAAATTTATGAGTTATATTGAAAGAATACCCGTTGAATATCTGAATAACTCTGAGATACTTTCTACAATTCAATGTCTAACCAACTTTAATAAGGCTGGTAGTCTCGAATTAGATCTATTATTGGGAAGTCACAGATGGGAAGATGATCTAAATGCTTTTAGGCTCAGTTCTGATTTATCAGTAAAAGCTTCTATAAATTCAACAGATCTAGCCTTTATCTCTACTCAATTACTCTACAAATTTTCATCAAATACTTAAAAAATATTTAGATAGTCAAAGTAGTTTATAGCTCAAGACTAAAAGATATAAACTACTTCATTCACAATAAAAGAATATTTTTAATCCAGGCCGAGATAGTCTTCTAATTTTTCAAAATTATGTTGCCAAAGCCCACTACCGCTAGATGGGAATACAGATCTAAAACCTATCATCTTTTGAACACGTGCAGGTAATGTTCTGACAATTTCTAAATCAATTGAAAATGCATATGTTTCTTCTGGAGTAAAATAGGCAGGCGTTAACGGCAGTGCTATCCCTCTTCTATATTCAGAATCAGTTTTATTTTCTCCGCCAGAATGAACTACTTTACCATCCCAAATTAACATATCTCCAGCTTTCATAAGTGCAGGAATAGTATCTTCATGTCTAAACCGTTCTTCTTCAGACATTTCAAAATTATCCCATTCATGACTACCAGGAATTATACGAGTCGCCCCATTCTCTTCTGTAAAGTCTGTTAAAGCAATCATACAATTAGCAGCTACACATGGACCGCTTTTTCCCATTTTAATAAAAGCTGGGAAATTCTCTAAATCTCTATGTAGTTTTTGCGCAACATTTCCGGGCCCGATCTGAATTAATTGGGTTGCCATTAACCACCAATCACCACTTTCCTTTCTAAAAAAATATTCACCTAATGCATGTATCAAATCGTCATTTAATACTTGTTCTCTAAAAGTTTTACTATGAGTAACTAAGTTATTGACTCGAGTAGTTTGATATCCATGGAATTGTTGAATTTGCTCATATCCTTCACCTTTTTTCGATCCTGGGCCAGTATCAATGACTGGCTGATCAAAATCTAAATTCATTTTTTTAACTTGTTCAGGACTTAGAAATCCTTCAAAAACGACAGCTCCATCTTCTTGTAAAATTTGAAAAATTTTTTGTAAATCAACGCTTTTATCTACTCTTCTTAATTGCATAGACATTAAACACTCCATATTAACAATTGTCTCAATACCACTAAACTATACATAAAATAGTTTAGTGACACAATAAAACCAAAATAAATTTAAAATAAGGACGAAAAACGATAATAAATACAACTTAACAATTGATTATAAATTATTAAAATTTAAAAATTTAAATATAAATTTCAATTATTTAGGTGAAAATTAAGTATTAAAAATAGAGCCAAGAGAGTGTAGAGAATTTTAAGATAATAAAAGATGTAAAAAGGACATAAGAATATTAAATTATTTTTATATAGATTGTGCCCTTACTTACACCATAATTAATCTAATTTTTTGAATAAAATGATCTTTTAAAACTTACTCTAAAGCGTATTTGATCTAGAAAAGTATTAAATTCAGTTTAAATTTTATCCGTATAAGTTACAGGAATTTTAATAATAAATAGACTTCTCGAATCTTTATTTTCATATCTAATTGTGCCTGAATGAGCTAAGACAATGGCTTGCACAACGGCCAAACCTAACCCTGTTCCACCTAAAGCTTTATTTCTGGACTGCTCTACTCTATAAAAAGGATTAAATAATTCTTTTTGATATTCAATAGGAATTCCTGGTCCTTCATCTAGTATTTCTAATATCCATTTTTCTTTTTCAACTGAAGACTTAATTTTCAAAACCCCAGGATTAGAATATCTAATTGCATTATCAATCAAAGCAATTAAAACTTGCTCCATACGTCTTGCATCGCAAGCTATAAGCTCATTTGAAATATCGTAATTTATACTAAGATTTGCTTGTCTAAGTTTTTCATCAAACATCCGTATTACTTTTTCAACGCATCTTAAAAAATTAACTGACTCAACATTTAACTTAAGCTGTTTATTTTCAAATAAACTCAATGTTCTCAAGTCTTCTACTAGGTAAGATAGCCCCTCTACTTGGTTCAATAAACTTCGGATTAGCTCTGGCTCAGCGTTAAAAACTCCATCTACTATGCCTTGTAATCTACCTTGTAAAATTGTAATGGGTGTTCTTAATTCATGAGCAATAGCAGCATTCCATACTTGTGCATTTTGTACAGAACTTTCCAGCTTTTGAGCCATATCATTAAAATTTGAAATTAATGTATAAATCTCTGTAGAGTGGACTTTTTGATCATTCGCTCGGGCAGACAAATTACCCTCACTAATTTTATTCGCGGCATCAGCCAATGAATTAATGGGCACAATAAATCTTTTTGCTAACTGCATTCCAATAATTAAAGAAATAATTGAACCACATAAAATGACTGTAACTAGCCAAATCCAGTCAACTAGATGGAAATCTGTAAAGTCTCCTTGTAGGGAATTTAATGAAATCCAGTCATGATCAATTGCATACTTATAAACGACATAGCCTACAAATACAGATAATAAAGTGATACTTAAATTCACCATACTAAAAGCAATAAAAAATTGCTTATTAATTCCTAATTTATTTTTCATTGCTTTTTCTCAATTTACAGTATATTGATCTATTTATATTAAATTATATTATTCTTGAGGATAATCTAATCTATATCCAACACCACGGACATTAATTAACATTTGTTCAAGACCGTGCTCTTCTAATTTTTTTCTTAGCTTACTAACATGGCTATCTAGTGTCCTTTCTAAAGCATTCCCATCAGGCATACATTGGTTTATTAGTTCACTGCGAGTAAAAACTTTATGTGGATATTCAATCATTAATGTCAAAATTCTATATTCTGTTAACGTTAGATTTATTATTAAGGTTTTACTATCAAATTCCATATATGCTGTTCGTGTATCCGATTTAATCAATAGATTCTTATAACGTAAATTTCTATTTTTTATTTGTTTAGTATGTAGTGTTCTTCTTAATACAGCTACTACACGTGCAACAACTTCATTCGGATTAAAAGGTTTGACAACAAAATCATCGGCTCCCATACGCAAAGCCATAACCTTATCAATATCTTGATCAAGTGCGGTCAGCATAATTACAGGAGGCTCATTATCGTTTTGACGAATTCTTTTTAAAACATCCCAACCATTCATTTCTGGTAGCTTAATATCTAGTAATAATAGATCGATAGACTGCACAGCCAGTATTTCTAAAGCCTGTTTCCCATTCATTGCACGTAAAACTCGCATTCCTTCGCGAGTCAAATAATGTTCAATAATATCACCAATGTCATAATCATCCTCTACCACAAGAATTAGTTTGTCATGACAATCAAATATAAGTGAATTATCAAACATAATTTTAACCTTTTTGAAATCAAAAATTCAGTATATCAATTTTTTTATATCTCCACACTTTATCCACACTATTTAAACGCTTATTACACATTTATAAAAAATAATGCGACCAACAAGTTACTATGGGTTTTGCCTAATGCAAAAGCATCTTTTACTTCCATTATTTTTATCTATTGGACTAGTCATCCACGGTTGTAGTTCCGAAGAGGCTAAACAACCAGAAGTACCACCGGCGAAAGTCAGTGTATTAAGCCTCCAGCCACAATCCGTTAATTTTAGCGAGAACCTCCCAGCTCGCGTTCAAGCCTTCCGTACTGCTGAAATTCGTCCACAAGTCGGCGGTATTATCGAAAAAGTATTATTTACTCAAGGTAGTGAAGTTAAAACTGGGCAAGCCTTATACAAAATTAATGCTGAAACTTTTCAGGCTGATGTAAACAGCAACAAAGCTTCTCTCAATAAAGCTGAAGCTGAAGTTGCTCGTCTTAAAGTTCAATTAGAACGTTATGAACAACTTTTACCAAGTAATGCGATTAGTAAACAGGAAGTCAGTAATGCTCAGGCTGAATATCGCCAAGCTTTAGCTGATGTCGCACAAATGAAAGCTCTACTCACCCGTCAAAACCTGAATCTGCAATACGCAACAGTACGCGCGCCAATCTCTGGTCGTATTGGGCAATCATTTGTGACTGAAGGTGCTTTAGTCAACCAGGGTGATACGAATACGTTGGCGACCATACAACAGATTGACAAAGTTTATGTTGATGTAAAGCAATCTATTGGTGAATACGAGCGCTTACAAACGGCATTACAAAACGGCGAATTATCTGCTAATAGCGATAAAACCGTTCGTATTTCTAATAGTCATGGTCAGTTCTACAACGTCAGCGCAAAAATGCTGTTTGAAGATATTAATGTAGATCCGGAAACAGGTGATGTCACCATTCGTATCGTAGTGAACAACCCTGAACGTAAATTGCTTCCTGGAATGTATGTACGTGTCAATATTGAGCGAGCATCCGTACCTCAAGCCCTCCTTGTACCTGCCCAAGCAATCCAGCGTAATAACAATGGTGACCCACAGGTTTATGTCATTAATGCTAAAGGTTTGGCAGAGGTTCGTCCGATCGAGCTTGGACAACAATATGAACAGTTCTACTTAGTGAATAAAGGAATCAAAGTAGGTGACAAAGTCATCGTTGAAGGAATTGATCGTATTCAACCGAATCAAAAGCTTGAAATAAGTAAGTGGAAAGCACCCATTACTCAAGGAGCTCAATGATGATGTCACAATTTTTCATTCGTCGCCCCGTGTTTGCATGGGTGATTGCGATTTTCATTATTTTGTTTGGATTACTCAGTATTCCCAAACTTCCTATAGCACGCTTCCCTAGTGTTGCGCCTCCACAAGTCACCATTAGTGCTGTCTACCCAGGTGCGACACCCAAAACGATTAACGATAGTGTCGTTACTCTGATTGAAAGAGAACTATCCGGCGTTAAAAATTTACTTTATTACAGCGCTACCACAGACACCTCGGGTACAGCTCAAATATCGGCGACCTTTAAACCGGGTACAGATGTTGAAATGGCACAGGTGGATGTACAAAACAAGATCAAGGCTGTTGAAGCACGTCTACCTCAAGTGGTCCGCCAACAAGGTTTACAGGTTGAAGCCTCTTCATCAGGCTTCTTGATGCTGGTGGGAATCAACTCACCGAATGGACAATATTCTGAAGTTGATCTGAGCGATTATTTAGTCCGTAACGTTGTCGAAGAATTAAAACGTGTTGAAGGCGTAGGTAAAGTTCAGTCTTTCGGTGCTGAAAAAGCCATGCGTATTTGGGTTGACCCAAATAAACTGGTGTCTTATGGCCTGTCGATTAGTGATGTCAATAATGCGATTCGCGAAAATAATGTCGAGATTGCACCAGGTCGACTCGGTGACCTGCCTGCTGTCAAAGGACAATTGATCTCCATTCCTTTATCTGCCGAAGGCCAATTGGGTGATGTTGAACAATTTAAAAATATTAGTCTCAAGAGTAAAACCAGTGGTAGTGTCATTAAACTATCTGATGTTGCCAATGTGGAGATGGGTTCACAAGCCTATAACTTTGCTATTTTAGAAAATGGTAAACCTGCAACGGCGGCAGCAATCCAACTTAGTCCTGGCGCAAATGCTGTAAAAACGGCTGAAGGTGTCAGAGCCAAAATTGAAGAATTAAAAGTCAATTTACCTGAAGGCATGCAATTTAGTATCCCTTACGATACTGCTCCATTTGTCAAAATATCGATTGAAAAGGTAATTCACACACTACTTGAAGCCATGGTTTTAGTTTTCATTGTGATGTACCTGTTTCTTCATAATGTCCGTTATACGCTTATTCCGGCAATTGTTGCCCCTATTGCATTGCTAGGAACATTCTCTGTGATGTTGCTTGCGGGGTTCTCGATTAATGTGCTCACCATGTTTGGTATGGTGCTCGCCATCGGTATTATTGTCGATGATGCCATTGTGGTGGTAGAGAATGTCGAAAGGATTATGGCAACTGAAGGTCTACATCCAAAAGAAGCAACGTCCAAGGCCATGAAAGAAATCACCAGTCCAATTATTGGGATTACCTTGGTACTTGCAGCCGTATTTTTACCAATGGCTTTTGCCAGTGGCTCAGTTGGCATTATTTATCAACAATTTACCTTAACCATGTCGGTGTCTATTCTGTTCTCGGCATTATTGGCATTGATCTTGACTCCGGCGCTGTGTGCCACCATTTTAAAACCGATTGATGGGCATCATCAAAAGAAAGGTTTCTTTGCTTGGTTTGATCGTAGCTTTGACAAAGTCACTAAAAAGTATGAGTTAATCTTACTGAAAGTGATCAAGCATAGTATTCCAATGATGGCGATCTTTATAGTCATTACAGGTCTCACCTTTGCAGGCATGAAATACTGGCCAACAGCTTTTATGCCAGAAGAAGATCAGGGCTGGTTTCTTACCACCTTCCAGTTGCCTTCCGATGCTACAGCTGAAAGAACACGAGGTGTGGTGAATGAGTTTGAAAACAGTTTAAAAGACAACCCAAACGTGAAAAGCAATACCACGATTATGGGCTGGGGCTTTAGTGGCGCAGGCCAAAACGTGGGGATGGCTTTTACCACACTCAAAGATTTTAAAGAGCGTACTTCATCGGCAAGCGAAATCACCAGCGCTGTCAATGAAACAATGGCACATAGTAAAGAAGGTTCATCTATGGCCGTTCTACCTCCAGCCATTGATGAGTTAGGCACGTTCTCTGGCTTTAGTCTTCGATTACAAGATCGGGCGAACTTAGGTATGCCTGCATTACTTGCTGCCCAAGATCAATTAATGGCAATGGCAGCCAAAAACAAGAAGTTTTATATGGTTTGGAATGAGGGCTTACCTCAAGGAGACAATATTTCTTTAAAAATTGACCGAGATAAATTAAATGCACTCGGCGTTAAATTTGCCGACGTGTCAGACATCATCTCAACGTCAATGGGTTCAATGTATATCAATGACTTTCCAAACCAAGGTCGTATGCAGCAAGTGATTGTGCAAGTTGAAGCAAAATCACGTATGAAATTGCAAGATATTTTGAATCTTAAAGTGATGGGTGCAAGTGGTCAGTTGGTTTCTTTATCGGAAGTTGTGACGCCTCAATGGAATAAAGCACCACAACAATACAACCGCTACAACGGTCGTCCATCTTTGAGTATTGCGGGTATTCCTAACTTCGATACTTCATCTGGTGATGCAATGCGTGAAATGGAACAACTCATCGCAAAATTACCAAAAGGGATTGGCTATGAATGGACTGGTATTTCTCTTCAAGAGAAACAATCAGAATCACAAATGGCATTCTTGCTTGGTTTGTCGATGTTAGTGGTATTCCTCGTACTCGCAGCCCTTTATGAAAGCTGGTCAATTCCGCTATCGGTTATGTTGGTTGTGCCATTAGGTATTTTTGGAGCGATCATTGCCATTATGACCAAAGGGCTGATGAATGATGTCTTTTTCAAAATTGGCCTGATTACGATCATCGGTCTTTCCGCCAAGAATGCGATTTTGATTGTTGAATTCGCCAAGATGCTCAAAGAAGAAGGAATGAGTTTAGTTGAAGCTACTGTTGCCGCAGCCAAACTCCGCTTACGCCCTATTCTAATGACTTCTCTTGCCTTTACTTGTGGTGTGGTTCCTTTAGTGATTGCATCTGGTGCAAGTTCTGAAACACAGCATGCGCTTGGAACTGGTGTGTTTGGCGGCATGATTTCAGCAACTATCCTAGCAATTTTCTTTGTACCAGTATTCTTCATCTTTGTACTAGGTGCAGCAGAAAAACTGTTTTCTTCCAAACAGAAAATTAAATCTTAAATGAAATAAAGCAAGGGAAATTAACCTATTTCCCTTGCTCCTCTTATGCCTAAATTTATTCTATTATTTGGAGAAAAGCATGTCTAAGTCGGCTGTTTTATCTCGTGGATTTATGATTTCCACCCTCTCAATTACTTTAACTGCATGTATAAGCATGCAATCACCTCAACCCACTGTGAAGTCTAATATTCCACAAACTTTCACCGAAACTTATGCAGGTCCTTCAATTGCTGAACAAGGATATAAAGCCTTTTTTTCAGATCCACGTTTATTAGAAGTTATTGAAATAAGCTTGAATAATAATCGCGACTTACGTACAGCAGCCTTAAATATTGAGCGTGCCCAGCAGCAATACCAAATTAGTAAATACGACCAACTTCCGACCATTGGTGCGACAGCAAGTGCCATTAGGCAAGTTAACCCTTCGGTAAACCCTAACAACCCTTACTCTACATTTCAGGTTGGTTTGGGTGTAACGGCGTATGAACTGGATTTCTGGGGACGTGTTCAAAGTCTGAAAGATGCAGCATTAAATAATTACCTTGCAACACAGAGTGCTAAAGACTCAACTCAAATTAGTTTGGTGAGCCAAGTTGCACAAGCGTGGTTAAATTATTCTTTTGCTACAGCAAATTTAAATCTTGCAGAACAAACCTTAAAAGCTCAACTTGATTCGTACAATCTGAATCAAAAGCGCTTTAATGTCGGGATTGATAGTGAAATACCTTTACGCCAAGCCCAGATTTCGGTCGAAACAGCACGTAATGACGTCGCAAACTACAGAACTCAAGTTTCACAAGCGCAAAACTTATTAAATCTTTTGGCTGGACAAGCGGTTCCATCAAACCTGCTTCCAACTCAGTCGGTTAAAACAATTACTCAAGAGAAGAATTTTTCAACGGGTTTAAGTAGCGATTTACTACAAAACCGTCCAGACCTGAAAGTCGCTGAATATCAACTTCGTGCAGCTGGTGCCAACATTGGCGCAGCAAAAGCCCGCATGTTTCCGACCATCACACTTACAGGCTCAGCTGGATATGCATCGACGGAACTGAAGGATTTATTTAAATCTGGCGGTTTTGCATGGTCAGTTGGTCCTAGCATAGACCTGCCTATTTTTGATTGGGGAACGCGTAAAGCCAATATTAAGGTTTCAGAGATCGACCAAAAAATTGCGCTTTCTGAATACGAAAAAGCGATTCAGGCTTCTTTCCGTGAAGTTAACGATGCTTTAGCAGCCCATGCTCATATTGAAGAGCGTTTAAACGCTCAGCGCCGTTTAGTGTCTGCAACTGATACCACTTATAAACTCTCTACAGCCCGCTTTAGAGCCGGAATTGATAGTTATTTGACTGTTTTGGATGCTCAGCGTTCTGCATATACAGCTCAACAAGGTCTATTGGTTCTCGAACAAACCAAATTAAATAATCAAATTGAACTCTATAAAGCCTTGGGTGGCGGGTTAAATAAATAACCCATCTTTCAGAAATATTTTAAAGGCTAATCTGCATCGACATTAGCCTTTAAATTTTATGTTTTTTCTAAAAATGGACGATTAGAAATTTGTTATTTCGCATCTTTAATTCAGTTGAGTTGAATTTTGCGCTGCCTTGCTTACGAGGTCTATTTATGAATATGCTTATATTTCCACTACGCCAATCTCTGAGTATTCTCAGTCTATTTAGCATATTAATTACAAGTGGCTGTCAGTTGGTGAGTTTGAAGAAACAAACACTTAACACCACTATTTCTAACGAACGTAATAGTATTCTTACCCAAAAAAAATTAAGTGAAGCCAGTCTAAATGTTTTATATATGTCTGGTATGGATGCAAAAATTTGCATGCAAACTCCAGAAACATGTATTGCTGATTTAGAGAAAATTCCACAAATACAGGGAGAGCAATTTTTATCTACCGCCAGTGAACTCTATCTCTCAAAAGCTTTGACTCTTTCGGAGTCTTATGATTGCAAAACCAACAATAATTTAAATGCTAAAACTGAAGAAGCAAATAAGGGCGACTGTTTGGAACAAGAACTTGAGGCCTTAGATAAAAGTATTCGCTATAGCTATGCTTATTTATTTAAATCGTCTCGTGAACCTCAAGATCGTATTTTTGATAACCGACAGGTGCAAATTCGAGATTTTTATAATCAAGCACTTAACCAGTTAGTGAATGCCTATAGTGAAAAAAAAGCTTCTGCAACAATTCCTTCTGAGATAAAAATTGGTAAGAGTACGTATACCATTGATATTGAGGCCTATCAAAAATTACAAGACAAAAAACTTGAGAAATTCACCTCAAGTTACAACATGAATTTTTCCGGCTTAAGAAGCATTAACCGTCGTGATGGTTTTGGCTCAGATTTTGTTGCAGTTTTACACTCTAACGAAGACCCAAACCAAAAAGAAAATCCATATATTCTTGATCCTCTAGCTTACAATTATCCAAATGGCATCAATCCGAATATTCATAAAGCCCATTACCTTGCTTCTACACTGGTGGCCCAACCACAAAATGAGGTTGCGTCCCAGAGCGACATATTAAATAGCCCAGATTTCAAAATAAAAATCTATGATCCTTACAATGTTGAAAAAATTAATGTTGCGGGCAAAGAATACTCGCTGGCAGCAAATTTCTCTGCGCCTTATGGTTTATGGCTAGCTGAAAATAATCTAGGTGCAGCCGCATATTTAACCCTGATTGACCGTAATCAACGTTTAAACATGCCGCATTTATATATGCTTGAACCCTATAACCCCAATAAAAAAGTAATTGTATTAGTTCACGGACTTGCCAGTAGTCCTGAGGCATGGATTGCGGTAACCAATGAAATTATGGGAGATAAAACCTTACGTGAGTATTATCAAGTTTGGCAAATATTTTACTCAACCAATATGCCTATTTTAGAAAGCCGTTTTCAAATTTACGCCTTACTCAAGCAAGCATTTGGATCTCTTAATCAGCAAGACCCCGCTGCCACTAATGCCGTTTTAATTGGTCACAGCATGGGAGGAATTATTAGCCGACTATTAGTGAGTAATGCTGACATTTCAAAAGAAGCTTTGCCTATGATGAGTCAATATGCACAAGCACGTATGAGAAAACATCCAGTCATTGGTGAACGTTTAAGAATGCAGGCCATTCCAAACTTTGATCGCGTCATTTTCCTTGCTGCACCTCATCGTGGAACAAGTTATGCAGATCGCTGGTTTACTGTAACAGCACGAAAAATTATTCGATTACCTTCGACTTTTTTAAAAACATTAACCGATACATTGACGAGTTATGACGATGACCTTAAAGACTTTGTAAGAACAATTAATAATCAACTTCAAAATGGACCGAGTGATCTGAGTAATAAATCTGAGTTTATGGAACTCACCTCAGGCATAACGCCTAAAGAAGGATTAGTTTTTCACTCTATTATGGGCAATATCACCAAAAGCGATGAACCGAACACCATTACAGACGGTATTGTTCCTTATAAAAGTGCTCATTTGGATGGCGCCGTTTCAGAAAAAGTCATTAAAGGTGGACATTCAATTCAATTAAAGCCCGAATCAGTCTTAGAACTCCGTCGGATCTTAAGTCAACATTTAATCGATCATGGTTTATATAATTTAAAGAACTAAAAATAAAAAAGCTAAAGTGAAATCACTTTAGCTTTTTTCTATCTATTGCTCAGTTTTTTCTATGCGTCTACGAATTTCTTCTCGCCATTTTACGGCGTTTTCTTGTTGTTTATTCAGCAAGACGCCGAGCATATAGGCGGTAACAGCCGCACCGATTAAAGCAATTCCACTTTCATAAATAATATCAATAACAAATTCCAAAATGCCTTCTGATAAAAAATCTAAGCTCCCTGAAAATTTAAGGAATTTCGCAATTGCGACTATTACGATTCCTAATAATGCTCCAGTCCATAAGAATATTTTATGGATATTAATAGGCGCAGTGACTTGGTCAATTTGGTCAGGATATTTTCGGTAGTACTCAACTTCATCCTCTGTCACTTTGGAAGATGATTTAAATAGTAATTTAATAAAAAGTGTATCTTGATCAAGTTTTGAATTTTTCTTCATAGATACCGTACTTTATAAATTTTCTATTCTTTCATCTTACCTATTGTTGTTCACTACGCAACTACTCCTTAGAAGATCTAGCCATTTATAGAGAGCTTTGAGAGCTTTGAAATCCTTGTATTCACATTTTTATTAAGTATCAAATTATTTAAATTTAGCTTAGCCCATTTAAAATCATTAATACCGTTTGCTCCATTTGCTTTTGTCTCTGTTGATCAGTGACGCCTTGAATACTGAACGCCCAATAAGCTTCAAATAAACAAACAATGACATAGGTCGCTGAGCTAATCGCCTCTGGGGTCGCTTTTGGATATTCTTGTGCCAATTGATTCTCAAAATCCGGAAGCCAATGCTTTGTCCAAAGCGTATGGAGCATCTGCTGGATAAAAGGATTTCTCGCACTTTGAGCCACCAACTCGAACCAAACTATTAAATCATCTTGAGTTCGATACACTTCGGGTGTGAACATCATTATGATTCGTTCGCTCAGTGGTTTCCCACTAAAACGATGAATTATTTCAGTGCCCATTTTCGAAATGTAATGTTCAATAAAAGCGTTCATTAAATCTAAACGTGACGAAAAATAATGATGTACGAGAGTACGTTGCATGCCTGAAGCTTCCGCTACTTTGGCAAAAGTAATTCCTTCTAACCCTTCTCTTGCCACAACACAAACAGCAGCTTGAAGAATTTCATAAGATCTTTCCTGAGCTTTACTTGGGCGTCCTATTTTGTTTTCCATCATCTTCATAAATAAAAAAACTAGTTTACTAATTCATCATAGCATATTATTTTACTGACATGACAGTCAATTAATTAAAAGGAAGTCATATTATGAAAATTCTTGGCCTTGATGCGGGTAGCCAAACGGAAGCTACTACATCAAAAATCTTAGCGAATAGTGAAATGACGCATGCTGCTATTTTGGAAATTATAAATACCTGTGGACTGGTCGCATGTATTGTTCTCGCTCTTTCAGGCTGGATCTACGGCGCGAAATTCCTCAAAAAAAAGAATTTTTTGCTTGGTTTAGAGTGGTGGGTAGTTGCTTTTTCTGCGACAAACTTTGTTTCCTACATGGTCACAGGTTGGGATGTTAATTTTTCAATTACCATGTTCCTCGATTCATTCTCGCGTAGTTTTGGTATGCCCGTTATTGGTGTGCTTGGTTTGATGGCACTGACCCATAATTACAAACCATCTACTCTTAAAGAAATCCTGCTATTCGCATTTTCATTTGCCGGAACTTTTGTGGTCTTTCTGGCAGATTTTTTTCAAGAAATACGTCCATATTTTTACGTCATCACGTGGAGCATTCTTGTGATCTATCTCTGCTATTTCATTATTTGCTTGGTACGTGCCGGAGAGTTTTTTCACGCATTGGCTACCACAATAACCGCTGTAGTGAGTTTGGCAGTAGCCATCGTATATGACTTTTTCCCGATCCCTGGCGACGATACCCATATGATTTTCATGACTTGGGCTTTCGTAACATGGGGCTATGCCGTCATTCAGTTGTATTACGCTTATGCTGCCTTAGAACGCTCACAGAAAATTTCTATTCAATCTTTTATTCCAGCCCGCCAGTAAAATGTACAAAGAGCATTGTTTTCAAACAAGATAAACACCGTGCTCTAGCACTGTGAAATGATACAGAAGGATAGCGAATGAATTATTCAAATGAACAAGTAATGAGTGGCAACCCTGAAGCTATGCCATTTCGTCTTTTGGGTGGCTGGATAGAACAGCCTAGCGATCTTCAACCTGAGTTGGTAGGCGCAGTCAGCGCAGATGTTATTGTGGTCGGTGCAGGTTTTGCCGGGTTGTCTACAGCTCTTGAACTCACTGCTCGTGGTGCAAAAGTCATCGTACTTGAGCAAGAGTTCGGGGGGTTCGGCGCCAGCGGCCGCAATGCTGGCTATCTGCTCGGTAGTATGGGAATTGAATTCGAAGTGTTCGCCAAGCGCCTCGGCGTTGACCGTGCAAAGCAGTTTGTTAATTTCTACGATGAGGGCGTGACCTATGTTGAAAAGCGTCTAGCCGAGTTAGGCATTGATTGCGATTACAATCCTTCTGGCATTATCCGCGCTGTCATAGATCCTTCGCAGGAAAAATGGCTACGCCGCAGTATGAGAGTTGGTGAAGAATTAGGATCCCATACTCGCTTTGTAGATCAAGCCGAAATGCGTGCTCGCGGGATTCCCCCAGCTTTTCTGTTTGGTAGCGAACAGCGCGGCGGCACGCTAAACCCCGGTAAATACGTAAGTGGTTTACGCCGTGCAGCCCTTCAAGCCGGTGTCAAGATTTATGAGAAAACACCCTTACTATCTTATAGCGAAGGACCAATCATTACTTGCAAGACCGCTCGCGGTAGTGCAAGTGCACCCATCATGGTGTTAACCACAAATGCTTTCACACCTCAGTTGGGATTGCTGCGTGATAAAGTTGCTCCGATACGGGTTTCGGCAATTGAAACCCAACAACTATCTCCAAAGCAATTGGAATCACTCGGCTGGCCTGGCCGAGAAGGCATTATTACACCGCACCTCATGATGGAAAGTCATCGTCTGACTGCACACAACACAATGGTGTTGACAGTTAAGAAGTTGAATTATGTTTACGGTTCAAAAACTCCAAACGTACCAGATCACGACGCCTATGCTGCACTCGCACAGACCTTACGTGAGCGTCATCCAACATTGAAAGGTCTTGGTATTAAGCACTGCTGGAGTGGTTACGTTAGCGTGGCTTATGACTTTTTGCCTGTGGTTGGATCGACTGGGCCACATCAAAATATTATCTATGCAGCGGGCTGTACGGGACATGGGCTTGCGACTCAGTCGCTCATGGGACAGCTCCTTGCTGAGAAAATTAAAGGAGTAGAAAACCCTATTCTGAAGAACTTATACCACAAGACCCCTTCTACGCTACCTGAACCACTCCAGTGGTGTGTATTTAAAACTGGTTTCAAAGCAGCAGCCTTCTATGATCGTCTAACTGACCGCAAAGCGCTTGCTGCTAAAAAGGATTCATAGAGCCAAGCATTTGTTAGTGCCGTAAATAATTAATGGACTACATTTTTGTAGTCCATTTTAAAAATTTCCTTTAATCCTAGCTTTAAATATTGCCCTATCTACACCCATGGCCAATTCAAGCGGTGATTATGATTCATCACACTCGTTATTTTTTGGTATCAAAATTTATAAATTAGAATAAAAGTAAGGATGGTAATTATTGTGACTAAAAACAATCGAGGCAAGCGTGGTCGGCCTGCCAATCTAACACTTAGGCAAACCATAATCGATGCAGCATACGAATTATTTGTAGAATTAGGTTTTAAAGCAGCGACATTGAACATGGTCGCCCAACGTGCAAATATTTCTAAGCTGAGTATTTATCGACACTTCGAGAATAAAGAAGCACTTTTCAGCGCGGTTGTGGCAGCCCGCTGCCAATATTTTGCAACTCATGCTTTTCTAAAAGACCCCGATGGTTCAGCCGAAGAACAACTTATGGCAGCGGGATCATCTCTACTTTGTACTCTATTGAGCTCGGACTTCCGTTGTCTTGAGACCATGATCATAGCTAATAGGACAAACCAAAAATTGTTAAGCAAACTACATTACGAAGTCGTATTCGCTCATATCATTAGACAAATTGAGGCGCTACTACGTCAGTTACACTTGAAGAGGATTCTAAACGTTCCGAATCCTCTTCAGTCCGCCCACTTGTTTATGGCACTTTTCAAAGGATCCAACCTCGGGATTATTGCACGCTTCGATGAGGCAAAAGTAGAGGAAGATAACACAATTAAATCCTATTGCCGCTCAGCTGTCGACATGTTCATCACTACTCATACTGGCAGTGGCTAGACAGGATGTTTATTCTATCAGTTATGAGATGGGTAATATTTCAATCTATTTAGGGTACAAAAAAAGTTATTTTAACATACTAATTGTTTGTCCTAAAATTTGAATATTCTTATGTAATTTAAAGAAAAATATAAATACTATCCTTTAATAAACAATCTACTTTATATAAATATTAATATGTATAGTAAAATATAATTAGATCAAAAATTATCTTTTATAATGTTTAAAATAGTTTTCTTTTAAAAATTAACTCTGTTTTTATACATTTTACTACTCTAGATAAGTTTTTTTGGAATGAGAAAAAAGACAAACATCTCATCTTTTCTGACCTTATTTATATATAAAAACTACGCCAGATAATTCTTCGTCTTGATGTTATTGAAGATGCTCAGGTCGTGTTAAATCTACCGACTAAACTTTAATCATCAGTCAGTTAGCTTAGGATCGTTAAGCTATGTTTTGAGGTTTAAGATGAATACTCTCAA
>Ga0209795_10000700_pt1 | contig 23963 bp, 26 predicted proteins | sample AgamicOrMarz_FD_187166 | JGI IMG/M metagenome (GOLD analysis project Ga0209795, IMG submission 187166) | Agave microbial communities from Guanajuato, Mexico - Or.Ma.rz (SPAdes) (version 2) | ecosystem: Host-associated > Plants > Phyllosphere > Phylloplane/Leaf | place: Guanajuato, Mexico...
CGGCTGTCCCGATTAACAACAGCCGTCAAAAGAATTTTCATAAATAACCATTTAATTCCATTCTCTTACCGAATTCCCTTCGATAAAAGTACTTTCTACTATCATACTTTTCAATTTCTGCCCATTTTTTAGCTGTGCCAATAATAGTTCAGCAACTTTTTTCCCCATATAGCTAGTATCTTGCTCAATGCAGGTAATTCTCGTATTAAAAAACTCTTGGTTTTCCATTGCACCAAAAGAAACGATTGAGATATCTTCTGGGATTTTTATATTTTCCTCGTTTAATGCTATCATAGTTCCTTTTGTCATTAAGTTATTACAACTTAATAATGCAGTCGGTAAATCTTTATTGTTTTTTAGGAAGAGTGAAAGCACTTCATATGCTTGTTTTTCTTCAAAATCCCCGTAAAAAATCCACTTTTCATCAACTGGTAATCCATAATTCCCCATTGCCATCTTAAAGCCTTCAAGTCTCTCTTTCCCAGTACTAGTATTAAGTTTACCGGTCACAACTCCAATTTTCTCATGACCCTTTTTAATTAAGTACTCGGTAAGGTTATACGCCTCTTTAAAGTTATTAGTCCCAACAAATGGTATAGACAGAACATTTATTTTTCTATCCACGAGAACAATAGGTACATGTTGCTCTATCAGTCCCGTTAATTTTGAATTTTCACTATCACTAGGAGCGATAACAATGCCATCGATATGCTTGCTTAATAGTAGACGAATAATATCTGCTTCCTTTTCAATTGATTCGTCCGTGCTGCATGTAATTAAGCTATACCCTTCCTCAAAAAGGTAGTCATCAATTTCCTTCGCAATACTGACATAATAGGGATTTTTTATATCTGCCACAATGATTGCAACCAAATTTGATTTTCTAGATCTTAAATTTTTAGCTACCAAGTTCGGCTCATAATTTAATTCTTCTATTGCCTTCAGTACTTTTTTCTTTGTTTCAATATTCACAGGGTAGTTATCATTAAGCACCCTAGAAACGGTCGCAGTTGAAACACCAGTATATTTAGCAATATCTTTCATTGTGACATTCTTTAAATCCACCCAGACTCACCCTTTTCCAATCATCAAGATTCCTATCTCACACCAACCGTGAGCATGATATTTGCAAAAGTGCGGGTTTCTCCTGTATTAATTCCCAGAATAATATTTTTCGCTTGAGCTTCTTGATAAAACTCAAAACGTCCTAACTTTTGCAATTCATTTACATCTAGTATATCAACAAATTCTTTAAATATCTCTGGTTCTTCTCCATTTTCCGGATCCATTACTTCAGCTTTTTCAAAATTCATTGTACTGTTTAATGACTTAAGAACATCCGTTACAGTGGGTAAACCTGGGGTTAACCCAAGAAAAACCTTCGTTGTATTTTCATTAGTACAGGAATTTAGAGGGTAATTCCCATCCGCTATTAATATTTTATCCCCATGTCCGCACGAAGCAACAACTTCTAATATTTTTGGATGGATACAATCGATTGTTAACATGATATTATTCCTCCTCTTTCATAAAAAAACGCGTTTATAGTAATCGATTTCTATTTCATAGTAAAACGTTTACATACAATTGTCAACCAATCATTTTAAAAATATACAGAAAATAAAGGTCATCCGTTTTCTTCCTTCCTGAAAAAAGTACGAATAAAAGCCATTGTCCACTAAAGTTTACTGTTATAGCATACACCCCTTGTATTTTTAAACAATTATGATTTTTTATAAAAGGAAAATATATATTTTAGATAGTAAAAAAATGAAAAAAATCCTAACATCAGAAAGATGTTAGGATTTTTGATGATGATCTGAGAGGGATTCGAACCCCCGACCCCATCCCTGTCAAGGATGTATTCTCCCGCTGAACTATCAGATCATTATTTAAGTACAAATATAATTATATTAAAATTTATAAGAATGTCAATATCTTTTTGTCTTTCCTTCGTAAGAAGCTACCCACTACAATTTCAGGCTTCTAATACATTTTACAAAATAACTTCAAAAGACAAGAACACCAGTTCTATTTTTATTGAATAAAGAACAAATGTTTGGATATAATAATATTATAAAAAAGAAAGGAGAGATCCACATGGATGGGCTTTTCAATCGTTCAATTGAGGAAAATATTCCATTAGAAATGATTTATTTAGCCGACAACCAAGAATTATCACAACGGAGTTTAATTGTGAAAGAAGTTAATGACAAATACATTCGTGCCTATTGTCTGCTTCGAAAACAAATACGTACCTTTAAACGTGAAAATATTTTATCCATTATGCCTGAATCCCGTTCCAAATCCCGCTTCCTTCACTAAATCCACGCATATATTCACTTTTCATACAGCCCCCTTATTATTAAAAGCATTTCCACTATAGTTTTGTTATAATGCAGTGGTAAAGATTGAATCATGGGGGGTATTATCATATGGAGTTTCCAAAAGGAACAATCAAAGAACTTACTATTCATAGTGGTGAACTTGGAGAGGATATCCAGCTTCTTGTCTATCTGCCAGCAAACTTCTCACCGCTTTATAAATACTCGCTGTTAATTGCCCAGGACGGCCAAGACTATTTCCGGCTCGGCAGAATTGCGCGAGTAGCAGACGAGTTTCTTTTTCAAAGAGAAATTGAAAATTTAATAATTGTTGGAGTCCCATATAAGGATGTAGAAGGCCGCCGCAAGAAATACCATCCTAGCGGCTCACAAAATCAACAATACATCCGTTTCCTTGCTCATGAATTAGTTCCTTTCCTTGATCAAGAGTTTCCTACCTATCATATGGGCTCGACACGAGCACTTATTGGCGACTCTCTTGGCGGTGCTGTTTCTTTAATGACAGCGCTTCAATACCCACATACATTTGGAAAAGTCCTGCTCCAATCTCCATACGTGGATGAAAAAGTATTAGATTCGGTCAAGAACTTCTCGGAGGGACAGCTATTACAACTCTATCATGTGATTGGGAATCAAGAAACTGAAGTTTCAACAACGGATGGTCGCATAAAAGATTTCCTGTCCCCGAACAGGGCGCTTTCAAAAATTATTTCAGAAAAACCATTTACATATTTTTATGAAGAGTTTAGCGGAAATCATACATGGACGTACTGGCAGCCTGATTTAAGACGGGCACTGAAAATGTTGTTCTAAACTAATTAATATCAACATCGTGTTAAGTCATTTAATATATTTTGAAAATTTGCTATAATATTATGAAGGTTAATTTTTGTTTATGTTTTTAAAGAGGTAAGTTCATCTAAATGGAGGTATACGTATGAAATTTGGAGTTGTTATTTTTCCATCAAAAAAACTTCAGGATTTAGCTAATTCCTATCGAAAACGTTATGACCCGCATTATGCTTTAATTACGCCACATCTTACATTGAAAACTGCATTTGAGGCGGCCGAAGAAGAAGTGAAAGAATATGCTGATAAATTACGAAGAGTTGCTGCCAGCCACAATGCCTTTACGTTAAAAACTTCAAAAATCAGTTCATTTCAGCCCGTTAATAATGTTATTTATTTTAAAGTGGACAAGACTGACGAACTAACTGCATTGCATAACGAGGTCAATCAAGAATTTACAGAGCAAAACTTAGAATATGCATTTGTTCCACATATCACGATTGGTCAAAAGCTATCCAATGATGAGCATTCGGATGTATTTGGCTCACTCCGGATGACTAAAATTGATCATGAGGAAACGATTGACCGCTTCCATCTTCTTTATCAATTAGAAAATGGATCCTGGACCGTTTATGAAACATTTCGTCTTGGAAAGGAATAGTTTAAGTGACAGTAAAGATTGTTGAAAATCAAAAAGAACTTGAAGATGCCTATTCAGTAAGGAAAACCGTTTTCGTTGAAGAACAAGCGGTTCCCCTTGAAGAGGAAATAGATGCCTACGAGGAAGAAGCAAAACATTTTATTATGTACCAAGATGGTTCCCCTGTTGGTGCAGGCCGCTTTCGTCTTGTTGACGGCTTTGGAAAAGTCGAACGGATTTGTGTCATGAAAGAGGCAAGAAAAACGGGTGCAGGAAAAGCTATTATGAATGCGATTGAAAACTTTGCTTTTAAAAACGATATTCATAAATTAAAGCTCAATGCCCAAACACAAGCCATTCCTTTTTATGCTGGACTTGGTTATGAGGTGATCTCAGAGGAATTTATGGATGCAGGAATTCCTCATAAAACGATGGTAAAGAAAATATAACCTAAGAAGAAGCACTTGACGCTATTGCGGCAAGTGCTTCTTTGGTAATTCCATCAATGTTGTTGAACCCCTTTCAGTTCCCTCTTGGTTTTGATATGATAGAACATGTCTTGATTTTTAGATATAGAGGATAATAAATTATGAAAACAGCTATTTATCAAAATCAGAATATTGTTCTTGAGCAATTATGCAGGGACCAATATCAGAAAATATTTCTTGCCGGAAAAAGTGGTCAGTTGAATTGTCCCATTTGTAACGAATCCGTCCGATTGTTTTTAGGTATCTGCAAGGAACCACATTTTTTCCATACAAATTCACCTGAGATACATTGCCCAGATCCCGCTGTTATACTGAAAAAAATAGATTCACAACCATCTTCAGAATTAAATGGATTTAGCATCCCAAAGGGTAGAACTATTACAAAGACCCCGCAAAGTATTGATCATTTCAAAGCCGCCAAAACGATTGAATACACTGTTCCGTTTACTATGACAAGTAACGATAAACAGATGGAACTTTCACCCTTTTTACAGCAACTTGCAGATCATGAAGTTGTTCTTGATGACAGTCAGGCTGCCGCTGTCAAAGAGACAGAAGGTTCTCTATTGGTACTTGCCGGTGCCGGGAGCGGTAAAACTCGGGTGTTAACAGCACGTACAGCCTATATGCTTGCAGACAAACTCATCGACCCGAGGACGATTATGCTTGTTACTTTCACATCAAAAGCTGCTGCAGAAATGAAGAACCGATTGCTCTCATATCCACAAATGAAACGAGATAAAATTAATCAACTTGTAACTGGTACCTTTCATAGCATTTTTTATCGTATTCTGATGTTCCACGACTCACATAATTGGTCATCAAGCAAACTATTAAAAAAGGAATGGCAGCGAGACAAAATCCTGAAAGAAGCAGGTAGAGAACTCGACTTATCTGAAAAAGAGTTCGCTTATGATGTGGCTCTTCAGCAAATCGGCCTCTGGAAAAACTCTCTGCTGATGCCAAATGAAGTGAAGCCCGCTTCCGAATGGGAAGAAAAAACAGTCTTTTTATATAAAAGGTATGAAGACTATAAGAAAAACGAGGGTCTGTTTGATTTTGACGATATGCTGATTGGCTGCTATCATCTGTTTGCCTCAACCCCTTCATTACTTGAGCAGTATCAAAATCGTTTTCATTATTTTTTAATTGACGAGTTTCAGGATATCAATAAGGTCCAATACGAACTTATCAAACTATTATCTGGAAAACATAAAAATGTTTGTGCTGTTGGAGATGATGATCAAGCCATTTATTCGTTTAGAGGTAGTGACCCAAGCTATTTGTTAGAGTTTGAAAAAGATTTTCCGTATGCAAAGATGGTCACACTTGATCAAAATTATCGATCCTCTCATGAAATCGTTTCGTCTGCAAACCAAATGATTGCTGCCAATAAAATGAGAAGAACCAAAAAGATGAAGGCACAGTTTTCTTCTGGAGCACTTCCACAGTTAATTTTTCCCTATGATGAAGAGGAAGAGGCAACGATGATCGTTACAGATATACAAGAGCGGATATTCCTTGGCGCAAACCCTTCAGACTTTGCCATTCTCTACCGGACCAATGCCGGGTCACGAGCGGTATTTGAAAGACTGGCCGGCTCCAACCTTCCTTTTAAGATTGATATGGATGCAGATGCTTTTTACGATCGTTATATAGTTAGAAGTGCTCTTTCATTTTTAAAGGTGAGCTTAAATGAGGATGACCCACAGGCAATGTCTGATATTTTACCTTTGTTGTTTCTTAAGCAAACTATCCTTAAAGAATTAAAAGCTCAAAGCATCTTAAAGGATTGCAGTCTGCTTGAGGCTCTTGCCCACTTAACCACCGCCCATGCCTTTCAGGAAAAGAAACTAAAAAAAGCGGTCACGATTATTCGGGGGCTAAAGCATTCTTCACCTCACTCTGCACTAGAAAAAGTAGAAAAAGATATTGGCTTTCTTGATTTTCTGAAAAAACGCGGTAACGAGTCTAATAAGCTTGAAAAGGGCTCTGACGATCTTAAGGACTTAAAAGTGGCAGCCAAAAGTTTCGATAATATTGAGGCGTTTCTAGCTCACGCAGAGCATATGTCTGCTATGAACAAAGAAATCAAAAGTTTAAGCAAACATTTTCATGAGGCCATTAGTCTTAGTACCATTCACCGCTCGAAAGGCCTTGAATACAAAACGATTTATATAATCGGTGCCGTCGATGGCAGTCTGCCCCATGATTTTGCACTTGATGCCTATCGAAATGGTGACTTTACAGCGCTTGAAGAAGAAAGAAGATTATTTTACGTGGCAATGACTCGAGCTAAGGAGCAGCTGTTTATCTCCGTTCCAGAAAACAGGCGCGGAAAAAAAGCTCATCGCTCGAGGTTTATAGCACCACTAACTAAAAAGAAGAAGACCGATTCCTAATTTAGGAATGCGGTCTCCTTCTTTTTATTTTTTATTAATCATATTGGAAATCGTATTAAGATCAAGCTGCTTGCCATCATTAACAATGGATTTAACAATTTGGTCTTCCATTTCTTTATTCACCGGTTTATTGGCAATTTGAGAAACTCGACGAATCACATTACGGACTGTTTTTTCATCTTTAAAATTAGCATTTTGTAATGAATTCGCTAATTCAAAAATGTCTTTCATATTAACGCCCGTTTTCTTTTCAATGTTTTTAAAAAAACCATTATCCATATTCAAAGATCACGCTCCTTCATAAACTACTTTATTGTATGAAGGAAGAGTAAATTGGTGAATGAAATAGGAAAAGCGTACGCGCCCCCCTGGGCACTTTTTAAGAAAAAAGGTAAAAGGGCTGGCCATTTTTTTTAGGCCAACCCCTTCCATTAAGCAAGCACTAATTATTAATAGAAGCTTGCACCAACAATGATTAAAAGGATGAATAATACGACGATTAATACAAAAGTTGAACCACCATAAAAACCGCCGTAGCCGTAACCGCAGCCGCCATATCCAAACATAGAATGTCACCTCACTTCTGTAATCTCATTAATAACATATGAAATTACTTTATACTGTGTGTAGGCTCGACATCTATTTCAGTAAATTTCAATATTGTGTAGTTTATCCCTTAGGTTTAAAAATTAGTGCCCCAATAAATCCGAAAATAATCGCTGCTGAGATTCCAGAGCTTGTCACCTGGAACATCCCTGTCAATACCCCTATCAGTCCATGTTTCTCTGCATCCTGCAGTGCCCCGTGAACTAAGGAGTTGCCAAAACTGGTAATTGGAATGGTAGCTCCTGCCCCCGCAAAGTCAACTAATGGTTCATATAGACCGAAACCGTCCAATATAGCACCAATAACAACAAGCAAACTCAGTGTATGACCAGGGGTAAGCTTTGCGATATCAAATAAAAGCTGCCCAATAACACAAATAATCCCGCCAATTACAAATGCCCAAAAAAACATAGCTAACATAGGATCACCCCTTATCTCCATTCATTTCAATGGCTACAGCATGTGCAATACATGGTATCGATTCGTTCTGCTGAAAGCTGAGCGGGGACAGCAATGCGCCTGTTGCGACTACTAAGATCCGTTTATATGTACCCTTTTTTAATTGGTTCAATAAATGTCCATACAAGACTGTTGCAGAGCATCCTGCACCACTCCCCCCCGATTGAACAGGCTGATCATCCTTGTACATTAGTAACCCGCAATCCTGGAATTGTTTTCGTTCTAATTCAAGACCACTTTTGTTAATTAACTCAAATGCAGTATCATGACCTACCCTGCCTAGGTCCCCTGTGACAATCAAATCATAATAAGAGGGATCCAGTTGAAGGTCGCGGAAATGAGCAATAATTGTATCGGCTGCTGCCGGTGCCATCGCACCGCCCATATTAAACGGATCTGTAAGTCCCATATCGATCACTTTTCCAATCGTTGCCGAGGTTGTAACCGGATGTACCTGCCCTGGCTCATTAGGCTGAACAATTGCCACGCCCGCTCCCGTCACCGTCCATTGTGCAGTTGGCGGCTTTTGTCCTCCATATTCTGTTGGATAGCGAAACTGCTTTTCCACTGCAGCATTATGACTTGATGCGCCTGTCAGGACATAATTGGCTCCTTGGTAATTGACAACGAAGGAGGCTAGCGCCAACCCTTCCATTGATGTTGAACATGCCCCAAAAAGACCAAAATAAGGAATTTGCATGGTCCTTGCCGCAAAACTTGTTGGAGTTATTTGATTGATTAAATCACCAGCAAATAAAAATTGAATCTGTTCTTTTTCAATATTCCTTTTATTTAATGCCGTTCTAATTGCCTGTTCTAACAGTTGCCGATGCGCTTTTTCATAAGTTTCCTTCCCCATCCATAAGTCTTCATATAATAAATCAAAATCATTTGCTAAGTTTCCATTTGCTTCAAATGGTCCGCCAGTCACGCCTGTTGCTGTAATCATTGGCCGGTTGGCGAAAACCCATGATTGATGTCCTTTTAACAATTACAAAACCCCCCACATAACCAACAGCGTTTTAATAAGTGCAACAATAAAGGCTGAGAAAACACCGAAGAGAACGACCGATCCTGCAAGCTTAAACATATTTCCACCTACACCTAAAACAAAGCCTTCCGTTCGATGTTCAATACATGCCGAGATTACAGCATTACCAAAACCTGTAACGGGCACAGCACTTCCTGCTCCGGCAAACTGTCCAAGTCGATCGTAAACTCCAAGCCCAGTTAATAACATTGATAAAAAGACCATAGTTGCCACAGTAGGATTACCTACACTCTGTTCAGTAAAATCAAAATAATAAATATAAAAATAACTGATGGCTTGACCGATCACACAAATAATTCCGCCAACAAAAAATGCCTTAATGCAGTTCTTCAGAACAGGCCGTTTAATTTCATGCTTCTGTTGAAGTTGTTGATATTTGCGCTGCTGGGGCGTCATGTTTTTTTGCTTACTCGTTGCCATCTTTTTTCTTCCTTTCTTACTTCATATCTTTGGTCATTTTAACGATTTCGTTAAAACGTTTTTCAGCTTTCTGATGTGTAAGTTTAGAGGATTTCATTTTCTCATCAAGTCTGACTGTTTCTAGAAAAATTTTATAGTCACTTGAGATTGTAAAGTTTTCATCTGGATATTTTTCTTCAAGCATTTTGTTGATGTCTTTTTCAATTTTTTTCATTTTAAATCGGTATAGATGCTTAACCTTATAAACAACCAGTGTATCTTTTTTCCCTTTCACAACTGCCACATCATATAATTCTGGCAACGCGCTTACATCCTGTTCAATTTCTTTTACGTGATCTTTACTTTTATTCTTTTGTGTCACAATCGGGCTAGGATTCGTTGTTTTCATAAGGGTTAATTGGCTATCCTTAACCTGTGGGTTTTGACTACAGGAGGAAAGAAATAATAAACACGCGAATAATACCCATCGATGAATAGTTCTCATATGATTCCCATCCCTTGTTCCATTTTTAAATACCACTACTATGTAGTTTTTTCGACATTGATAAAAATTATGAGTAGTATCTTGCAATATTTATCTATGGTTTAGCAGAAAAACAAAAAACTGCCAGCTAATCTGACAGTTTCTCTAAACTTATCTTGAAGTTTTTTTACCGCAGCCACAACCTGATCCCTTTTGCTTTATGGATTTTGATGGTTGATACATTTGAGTCGATTGGGATAATTGTGTTGATTGTGTTGATTGTGAATACTCAATGGATTGAGTTCTCCTTTTCTTTTGACTCATTATTATCTCTCCTTCGCTGTTAATTCTTTATTAATTGATTATAGAATATGAACAACCTCTAAGCCTTGTCTCAGCGGACACCACTATTTTTCGATAAAAAACTGCACAATGGACTCGATGATTGAAGCAAATCCCGCAACCCCTAAAATTAAGATAATAGGGAACGAAAAGTCAGGGTAAAGCAGTGATATACTAATAATTCCAGTGGAAGTCCATATCCCTGTACACCAATAACAGCTAAGAAGCTCGCCGAAAAACTTTTTGAGCCCCTTTTCCTTCGGAAGGTAATAAACTTCAATTTCTCCATCCTCAGTTTCTTCCTTTATTTCATTAAAAAAAGGAACCCGAATGAATTCGGTTATTTTATCAAAAACAATTAACCTTGTCAGCCTAAAGCTCGCCAGTGAGAGTAGAAGCAGGTTTAATAAGGTTATTTTCATGATGTAATATCCTTTCTTCCTTTCAAAAACATTTTACCAGCCTAATTTGTTCAAATAAGGCTATTGTCCGTTACCCAAAAGGGCTCTGTGAAATATGTTAGTAATGTAAGATATATATCGGATAAGGAGGAAAAATAAATGGGTTGTGGAAATAGTAATCATGATTTTCGTAATGGTAATTGCGTTTGCGAAGTCGTTAGAGCCATTAAAGATATACAGGATAATGCTGTAGAAGAAGACGAATGCCCAGAGTGTTCCAGTTGTTTCGCTGAGCCTCTAGGTTCATTGGTATCACCGGTAAGGAGAGATCCTGTCGATACTCGCGTCTTTGTATTAAGTAATGCAGATGGTTCTCCATTCCATGCATTCTTTAGTAACGAAAACAATGCATGTGTATCGATCTACTTCCGCGTAGAGGATGTATTTGACAACTGCTGTGCTACACTTCGTGTATTAGTACCAGGACGTCGCGAAGGTGGAACTTTCTGTCCAGTAAACTTGGTTTCTGGCGGAGATAAGTGCTGCATCAACCTTGAAAAAGTTTGTCAGGTTGAACGATTCCGCGCAAGTAACGACTGCATTACTGTTGATCTAGGCTGCTTCTGCGCAGTGCAATGTATTGCGGATGTTAACTTAGGAATTTGTAATTAAAAATTGAGCCAGTCGGTAAAACGGCTGGCCTTTTTAATTACCAACTATTTCTTTAACCCAATCAAAAGAACATTTTTAAGTGCATGTACTGGCATGGTTTTTGTGGTTTGATCATGAAATCGAATTGTTACATCTTCACTATCGTATTCGATCAGATAACCTTGATAGTTTTTTTCCTCCGTAACAAAAACACAAGGAGCAGGTGGGAGGACCTTTGGATAATTTATTAAATAATCTAAGCGCTCTTCTAAATTCATTTCTTTAAAAGGTTTTACCCGATTTAATGATGTTTGTTTCTTATTCTGAAACTTAGTCATATCTTTAGTTATTTGCTCTGGTACTAGTTGCTTTTTAGCAAGAGAGATTGTCTTTTTACTATCATCCTCGCTCGGCATTTCTTCGTCAGGTTCCACTAGTTCCTGTCTGATTGTATATGTGTCCTGCATGTTTGTGGCAGGAGTTCTAGCAAACGGCTGATGTATATAAAGTAATGGTCCTTTTCTCTTTTTGGTCGACATGCTCAGCACCTCCATTTACGTAATCCTACAATCATATTTATGCGAAATGCCTATACACGTTCATAAAAAAATAAGAAATTTCTACATAAAAACAGCCCGCAATAATTGCGGGCTTCAAAATTATAGGATATGGTATCCGGAATCAACATGGATGTTTTCACCAGTAATACCACGGGAAAGGTCACTGAATAAGAATACAGCTGTATCTCCCACTTCTTCTGGGGTGGTTGCTCTGCGTAATGGAGCTCTTTCTTCAATTTCTTTTAAGATAGAGTTAAAATCACTGATTCCTTTAGCAGATAATGTTCGAATTGGACCTGCAGAAATCGAGTTGACACGAATGTTTTCTTTTCCAAGGTCTGCAGCTAAGTAACGAACACTAGCATCGAGAGAAGCTTTGGCTACACCCATTACATTATAGTTCTGGATGGCACGTTCTCCGCCTAAGTATGTTAACGTGACAATGCTTCCTCCTTCAGTCATTAATCCTCGTGCTTCTTTCGCTACGGCTGTTAAGGAATATGAGCTGATATTGTGAGCGAGCAAGAAGCCCTCTCTAGTGGTGTTCAAATATTCTCCGCTTAGTTCTTCTTTATTTGCAAATGCGATGCAGTGGGCAACCCCATGAATGGCCCCAACTGATTCTTTGATTTCAGCGAAGCATTTTGCAACTTCTTCATCCCTTGTCACATCACAAGGTAATACAAGTGTCCCTTCAGCTTCTAAAGAACCTGCTAGTTCACGGACACTGCTTTCTAACCTTTCTCCTGCATAGGTAAAAATTAATCTTGCTCCTGCATTGTGAAGGGAGCGGGCAATCCCCCACGCAATACTGCGTTTATTGGCCACACCCATTACTACGTATGTTTTTCCAGATAAAGAAAAATTCATATTGAAAAAGTCCTCCTACAGTTACACATGATATTAGTACTTGGTACTAATTTTACACTAATTTACGAGAAATGAAAAGTTCAACAATCAACATCCTTTTTATAAATAATTTAACAGATTTCGCAAAATTCCAGCTCCCTTTTCAACTCATCTACATACTCCTTCGAGCCAGTAACGATCAACCGATCTTTCATCTCCAACTCTGTATCTCCATGTGGGACGATGGAATCCTTGCCCCGAAAGATACGGACAAAAATGATATCGCCTGTAAAAGGAAATTTCCGTAAAGACATCCCATCAAATTGGCTATTCATCATAACAATTTCATACAGACCTGTCTCTTGATTTGTGAGTATATTTATCACGGTTGGTGATTCAATTAACGCACGAAGTAATACTTTCGTAGACATAAATGCAGAAAACACTTCTATATTATGTTCACGTAAGGTCTCCTCTAAATCGGGACTTTCAATTCGAGCAATGATCCTAGATACTCCTTTTTCTTTCGAAGCGATCGACAATGCTGCGTTTACGTTCTCATCACCTGTTGAAATGACAACAACCTCTGATTGAAATACTTTTGTATTCTCCAGCGTCTTGATTGAATAATCTGGAATTTCAACGATTTCAAATAAAGAATTGGCAATTTGCTTTTCTGATTTCTCCATTTGGGTATGATAAAGAATTGGATCATATAGGCCTGATTTTAATTCTCGAGAAACAGGCAAAGTAGTCTGATTGGCACCTAAGAATGCAACACTAACCTTTTTATTAGCAACCTCTTCTCTTGGGAATAACTTTTTAAAAACAATCGGTGTAAAAATAGACGTGAGGACTGCAACAAGTATTAGTGTTCCACTCATCTCCGCAGTTATGATTTCTAGTCTTTCTCCAATTGTCGCTGCCGCAATGACAAGTGAAAGCGTAGAGGTGAGTAAAAATCCAGATGCAAGAACTGTTTTCAAATCATACCAAATTTTCAAGAGGTACACTGGTACAAGTTTGGATAAGAGTAATCCGGCAAGTAAAAGTGGTATTAATAACAAAAGCTTTTTTTCATTAAAAAGAGACCAAATATCAAGATTTACTCCTACCATTACAAAAAAGATGGGAATCAAAAATCCATAACCAAAAGAATCTAACTTATGTACAAGCTCTTGGTTCGGGGCTAACAACGAAACGAGTACACCGGCTAGAAACGCCCCTAAGATGTTTTCAGCACCCACTGTTTCAGACAGCCCAACTAAAACGATGATCAGTGTAAAAACAGCCCTTGTTCCAATTTGGATTGTCCCTGTTGATAATGATTCGATAAATGTACGGTTTTTAAATCGTTTGCCGAGAAAATAAAGCACAATTCCTGCTGCAAACAAAATAAGTAACAGCCATGTATTCCCATGCCCTGATTCATTTAACGACACAAAGACGGCGAGTAAGATCATGGTCACTAAATCTGCTATAACCGCAATCAATAAGATGATTTGCCCAATAACTGTTTTCATCAAATGGGCTTCTTTTAAGGTTGGTACAACTACCCCTAATGATATGGTCGAAATAATTAGCGTCATTAAAAAGGCATTATCAATGAAACCTGCAAAGACAAATAAAATGGATAAACCGAGTGAGAATATAAAGATACCTGCGAAGACCAGTGACGCGACGATAAATGAATTGGGCTCTCTTTTCCCATTCGGAAGTACCTTACGCTTCTTCTCTCCAGAAAAGGCCTTAAAGTCAATTTCAAGCCCACTTAAAAACATGAGAAAGATAAAACCAAGGGTCGATAAAGTTGAGAGCCAAATATCTTCATGGACCACATCGAAACCACTCTTTCCAATGACAAGTCCCATGATAATTTCAGCGACGACCACAGGGATATAATTTAATTTAAATCGATGTAAAAGAATGGGAGTAATAAATGCCATCGTAACAACAATTAATAACGAAATGACTGAAACATGCTGCTCCATAGAAAATACTCCTCCTTTCATACATTAGAATAGAAATTTTTATAAAAACAAACACTTCGACTAAAAATATAAGAGATAAGGAGTTGATCCAATGAAAATTGATGTAATCGGTGATATACATGGGTGTTTAACTGAATTAAAGGAACTCACCTTGAAACTCGGCTATAGATGGGATAACGGATTACCTAGACATGAATCTAGAGTGCTCGGATTTCTTGGTGATTTAACCGACCGCGGACCCGCCTCACTTGATGTAATCGAAATTGTATGGCAGTTAGTTTTTAAAGAAAAAAAAGCTTATTATACGCCTGGAAACCATTGTAATAAGTTATATCGCTTCTTCCTTGGCAACAAAGTTCAGATTGCACATGGACTTGAAACAACTGTTGCCGAATATGAATCATTATATAAAGAAGATCAGCAATCCATTCGAAAAAAATTTATTGAACTATACGAAAGGGCTCCACTTTATTTAGTATTAGACAACAAGAAGCTTGTTATCGCACATGCAGGAATTAAAGAAGAATTTATCGGACAATCCCATGGAAAAGTTAAAGAATTTGTCCTTTACGGAGATATCACAGGCAAAAAGCACCCTGATGGTTCTCCAATTAGAAGAGATTGGGCGAAAGAGTATCATGGTGAACCATGTATCATTTATGGACATACTCCTGTGAACGAGCCTAGGATCATAAATAATACTTATAATATTGATACAGGCGCAGTCTTTGGCGGGAAACTTACAGCATTAAGATATCCTGAAATGGAATTGGTTTCGGTTAAATCTACTATGCCACATGTGGAGGAAAAATTTAAACAATTTGATTGAAGAAGGAAAGCGAGCGCCTTTCGCTGAAACCAACAGCCTAGCTCAACAGAACCAAAAATAAAAAAGGCTGCCACTTTATCATCAAAGTAGGTCAGCCTTTAATAATTCCCCCATATCTTTAGGCAGTAGGGCGGTAAACATCATTTCTTCGCCTAAAATTGGGTGAACAAATACTATCTTCTTACAATGGAGTGCCTGCCGTTCTATTAACGAGACATCTCCTCCATACAAATCGTCACCGAGCAAGGGATGTTTTAAATATGACATATGAACTCTAATTTGATGTGTCCGTCCCGTTTCTAGCGCAAGTTCCAAATATGTAAAAGTCCGATGTCTCTTAAGGACGTGATAATGAGTACAGGCAAATTGTCCATCCTCACGAACTTCCCTTTCAATAATACTATTTTCTTTACGGCCGATTGGGGCCCTTATCGTACCATTGTCTAAGGACATCCTGCCCTCAGCAAATGCCTCATATGTCCGCTTAACCTGCCCGCTTCGCTGCATCATACTAAACAAATGATGGACATGGCGATGTTTAGCAATTAAAACAATTCCTGACGTATCCCTATCAAGCCGAGTAACAATGTGAGAAGTAGCCTGCAGACCACAGTGTTGATAATAACCAACTAGCGCATTCGCCAGACTGCCATCAGGGTGTTCTCGAGACGGAATCGTGTTCATACCTGCTGGTTTATTGACCACCAGCAAATACTCATCTTCATAAAGAATCGATAAGGGAATGTCTTCGCCTAATAGACCCTCACTTGGACATTCTCTGGGAAAAATAACCGTTAATTCATCGCTCAATTCTAACCGATATCGGACATTTACTTCGTCTCCATTTACTAGGATATTTCCGCCCTTGAACTTTATATCTGTTAATGCCGTACGAGAAATCTCTTGCTCTTTTAAAAATTCCCTTACCAACTTGCCTGCATCGCTATCACCAATGACCCACTTCATTTGAAACTGCTGAGACATTACAACAATCCCCGCCTCTTAGTCCGAAATAAACGAATCATGAACTCTTTTCCAAAACGGAAACGGCCGGAAGCGAGCAAAGCGGATTTTTTCTTCTGGCACCCTAAATTGAATTGATTTTACATCCTTATGAAGCAATGTCAGGTGGTCAATTGTCACTTGAAAATCAGAACGATTGACTGGTTTAAGCATACACGTATGGTGGGCTGGAAGAATTAATGGTGATCCTATTGTCCTAAAGACCTTGTTATTAATTGATGCCATCTCAGCAATTTGAAGGGCAGAAATCGATGGATGGATAATCGCTCCGCCAAGTGCCTTATTATAGGCGGTACTGCCCGAGGGAGTTGAAACACATAAGCCGTCACCACGGAACCGTTCGAAATGTTGTCCGCGAATCTCCACATCCATAACAAGCGTTCCCTCGACACTTTTTACTGTAGATTCATTTAAGGCGAGATACCTAGACTCCTTCCCAGCATGAGAATAACGGATTATGACCTCTAAAAGCGGGTATTCAACAACCTGATAAGGTGTTTTAGCAATTGCAATCACTAGTTTCTCAATTTCATCCGGAATCCAATCTGCATAAAACCCAAGATGTCCCGTATGAATTCCAACAAAAGCCGTTTTATCTAAGCGGCTGCTATAGCGATGAAAGGCATAAAGCAGCGTGCCATCACCACCAATGGAAACAACAATATCAGGTTGGTCTTCATCGTACGTAAGATCAAAATCAAGTAAATACGTCCTCATTTTGTGCATTAATATATTTGATTTTTGATCCCCTTTTGACGTAATCGCAAATTTCATATATTTTTGGCTCCTTGTGCTGAATGGCTTTCCAATAGACGGTCATGGCAAATTAATTCTTCTCTTCTTGTTTGAATTCCTTTTTTCTTGTAAAAAAGGCCTGAGCATCCTGTATTTCACCGCGAATCAATGACATTTCCTCATCTAAACGAAACGCAGCTTCAGATGCTCTTTGCAGTCTCATTTGAATATCACTTGGAAATATCCCCTTGTACTTATAGTTTAAGGTATGTTCAATTGTCGCCCAAAAATTCATTGCAAGCGTTCGTATTTGAATTTCCGCTAAGATATTCTTTTCCCCATGTATTGTTTGAACCGGGTAGCGAATAACAACATGATATGACCGATACCCGCTTGTTTTTTTATGGGAAATATAATCTCTAACTTCAACAATTTCAAAATCATTGCGGTTTCGTAATAAATCGACGACTGTATGAATGTCATCAACAAATTGACACATAATACGCATTCCTGCAATATCCTGCACTTCTTCTTCTAATCGTTCAAGTGGAATACCTTTTTGATTTGCCTTATCAAGAATACTTGCAATCGGTTTAACTCTTCCCGTAACAAATTCAATCGGTGAATGAGTAGCATCAAGGTCAAATTGACCTCTCATCCCCTTTAATTTCACCTTTAATTCTGCAACAGCTTGTTTATATGGGGCTAGAAATTGGTCCCAATGCTTCATAATGTCACCTCAAAAACGAATTATGTTAAGAAAATACTCTCTACTTTTGTAACCATTTCCTTCCCATAATTACTATTACCCTTTATATTAGTTAGAACATAATTAAATTCATCATGGAAGTTATTCAGTTCTTTTTGCTCTTCGTTAAAAGTAATCCATACGGGTAATTTTTTTTCTTCTGCCGTTTTTAAGAGTGGCCAGATTTGTTCATGTAAAATGATATATGTATAATCATCCATATCCTCCATTAAATATATGAAAGAATAGTGGTCAGAATCTACAAGAATCTGTTCTCCTGGAACCAACTCAGTGATGGTCTCATTCGTTTCTAACATTAATTTCTCTTCAGTTATGTATGCCTTTTCGATTGTAATTCTTTTCTTCATCTCTTTACCTCCATATCCACTCCCTATTTTAGCATAATACAACGATTTCTCCCAAGGATTGATGTTTAGTTTAGAAATGAGATAATAAAGAAAATTCCCTTCTGGAAGGATGACGAACTTTTGTCGCAAAATATTGAAATTGAATTTAAAAATATGCTATCAAAAAAAGAATATGAACACTTCCTTGAATCTTTTAACGTAGGCAAAAACCTAATTTTCACACAGGAAAACCATTACTTTGACACTCCCAATTTCTCCTTAAAGAGTAAAGAAACTGCACTAAGAATTCGCAAAAAGGGCACAAACTACGAAATGACATTAAAACAACCAGCTGCGGTCGGCCTATTAGAGACAAATCAATCTATCAGTGAAGCTGAAGCACAAATAGCCATTCACAGCGGTAAACTTCCACTGGGCATTATTCAACGTCTTATTGAAGAATGCGAGATTTCTTTTTCAACGCTTGAATATTTTGGTTCATTACTAACGAAACGAGTTGAATTCGAATATCAGAAAGGATTACTAGTTTTAGACCATAGTATTTATCTAAGTACAGAAGATTATGAATTAGAATATGAGGCCCAAAACTTTCAGGATGGAGAGAAGATCTTTTACGAACTACTTGAATTATTTAAGATTCCTGAACGTAAAACAGAAAATAAAATTCGCCGATTCTATAACCGAAAATACGAGCAATCTTTTCACAATGAATCTTAAACGTATATCAAATGTAGATTGAAATTGATTGGAGTTATTTCCAACATACTAATTCCTGTTTTTCCTATTAAGAATTGCTCACTTGGCATACATTAATAATGTGTTCAAGTGACAAATTTACATTTTTAAAGCAATTCATTTGAGATATGAAATAGGCATTGATAAAATAAATCTACATAATACATTTAAGGGAGTTGGCAACATGATTGAAAGAAAGCTTTCACCATTTGAATCCATTGGTGAGGAAACTTTACACCGTCTTGTGGACACTTTTTATGGGCTTGTTGCGCAACATCCTGATCTAGCACCAATATTCCCCAATCAATTTACAGAAATTGCTCGGAAACAGAAGCAATTTTTAACTCAATATTTAGGCGGTCCTTCTCTGTATACGGAAGAACATGGTCATCCTATGATGCGTGCTCGTCATTTGCCATTTCCTGTTACCCCAACACGCGCCAAAGCATGGCTATCATGTATGGAACAAGCGATGGACCAAATAGGTTTAGAGGGCCCATTAAGGGATGAGTTTTATTCACGACTTTATCTTACGGCCCAACACATGATTAACACGCCTGATGACGGCGGAATCTCGGGTGAAGAAAGTGAATAGATCAAAGTCTTCAAGCGCCAAACAGCATTGCAGTGATAAAAAGCCGATTGAGATTTATATGTTTATTGACCCTTTATGTCCTGAATGTTGGGCATTAGAGCCCATATTAAAAAAGTTGCAAATCGAATATGGACGTTATTTTTCTATAAAGCATATTTTAAGTGGACGATTAGCCGATTTAAATATAAGCAAGAAAAAGAATTTTGAGAATATCGCTCAAGTGTGGGAGAAGACTGCAAGCAGGTCAGGAATGTCATGTGATGGAAGCCTATGGTTAGAGAATCCAGTCGATACTCCCTATACTGTTTCCATTGCTTTAAAAGCAGCTGAATTACAAGGTAGACGGGCAGGACTTCGTTTTCTACGGAGAATCCAAGAGGGATTATTTTTAGAAAAACAAAATGTTTCAAATCTAGAGGTGTTAAAAGATTGCGCAAGGAGTTTAGGTTTGGACGTGGAGGAATTCATGTATGATATCCATTCCGAAAGTGCAGCGAAAGCCTTCCAATGTGATCTGAAAATTACTTCTGAGATGGATGTAAAGGAGATTCCTACCTTAGTATTTTTTAATGAGAATGTTGAGGATGAAGGAATTAAGATAACGGGCTCTTACCCATATGAGGTATATGTCCAAATACTAGAGGAAATGCTTTCTGAAAAACCTATTCAATCTCCTCCACCTCCATTAGAAGCATTTATGAAATTTTTTAAATTTGTCGCCTCAAAAGAAATTGCAGTGGTTTATAATATGTCTATTTCGCAAATTGAACGGGAAATGAAAAAACTACTGTTAAAGCAAGTGGTCGAACAGATCCCCGCTAAATATGGAACGTTTTGGAGATATATCGAAGAGTAATAAAGCGGAAGCCCCAAGGAAAAAAGTAATTCATTTTTTTCTTGCGGCTTCCGCTTATTTTACAAAAAAATAAAAATGCCTTGCAGTTTCCACACTGCAAGGCATTTCTCTATTATACGAACAAAGGGGATGGGAGAAATTTTTCACGGTCAAACAAAGGGGTATATGTTTGTTGTGATCAACTTCACGTATATAATATAGCATGCTATTTCTGAGTGAGGCAATAAGTTTGTGCTTTATTTCACATAATTGTCAAATTATCATAAATTTAGAGAATGGACAATAGACATAGTAGTACGAGGAATGAAAACTCACTTTTACGAGGGTGGCATCAAAATTATGAGAAAATTCCCTTTAACGATTATGGTTCTGTTTATTTTGATTGCTTTTTTTCTCCAAATACTTGCACTATTAAAGATCTTCCCGCTTTTTCTCAGTATACCTATATTGTTTGTTTCGATATTTATCTTCGTTAATTACCTTAATGACAGAAAACGATTCAGAGGATTTTAAAAAGGGATGGTTGCCATTTAGGGCACCATCCCTTTTAATTATGCTTGCGATAACAATTGCTCTAATTCATTCAACTTTTCTTCAAATACCTTACAAGCATCTTTAATTGGCTCAGCACTTGTCATATCGACACCAGCTTTTTTCAGCACTTCAATCGGATAATTTGAGCTTCCTGCACTTAGGAAGTCAATGTATCTTTTTACTGCCGGTTCACCTTCTTCTAAAATTTGCTTGCTAAGGGCAGTAGCCGCACTAAAACCAGTTGCATACTGGTAAACATAATAATTGTAATAAAAATGCGGAATTCTCGCCCATTCTAATCCGATTTCCTCATCTATCACAATATCTTCCTCGCCAAAATATTTTTTATTTAATGCATAATAGCTCTCTGTTAATGCATCTGCCGTTAATGCCTCGTTGTTTTGTGCCTTTTGATGGATCATATGTTCAAACTCAGCAAACATCGTTTGACGGAAAACGGTACCTCTAAAGCCTTCTAAATAATGGTTGAGCAAGTAAATTCGTTTTTGTTCATCATCAATTGTTTTTAATAAATAGTCGTTTAAGAGTGCTTCATTACAGGTCGAAGCCACTTCTGCTACGAAAATAGAATAATTACCATATGGATATGGCTGTGATTTCCGAGTATAGTAACTGTGCACGGAATGGCCAAATTCATGAGCAAGTGTAAATAAATTATTTACATTATCCTGCCAATTCATGAGGATATATGGATGAGTGCCGTATGCTCCTGAGGAGTAAGCGCCACTTCGCTTTCCTTTATTTTCATGCACATCGACCCAGCGATTTTCAAAGCCCTCAGATAATATTTTCGAATATTCCTCTCCTAATGGAGATAACCCTTTAAGGACTAAATCCTTCGCCTCTTCGTATTTGATTTCCATTTTCACATCTTTGACAAGTGGAGTAAATAAATCATACATATGAATCTCATCAAGACCAAGGACTTTTTTACGAAGCTTCACATAACGATGTAATAAATGAAGATTATCGGTAACCGTATTCACAAGGTTATCGTACACGCTCTCTGGTATATTATTTGCAGAAAGGGCAGCGTGTCTTGCTGAGTTATACTTTCTTACCCTTGCGTTAAAATTATCCTTCTTCACATTTCCACTTAATGTGCTTGAAAATGTATTTTTAAAATGACCATATGTTTTATATACAGCCTTAAATGCATCTCGTCTCACCCGTGGATCTTTACTTTCCAAAAAGCGAATATAGCGGCCGTGTGTGATTTCAACCTCAGCACCATTTTCATCTTTAATAGATGGAAATTCAAGGTCTGCATTATTCAACATCCCAAATGTATTGCTAGAAGCATCCATCACTTCGCTTGCTTCCGCTAGCAATGCTTCCTGCTCAGCTGAGAGGACATGCGGCCTTTGCAGATTAATTTCAGCTAGAGCATGCTCATATAGCTTTAATTCCGGTTTCTCATTTAAGAAACTTGTTACTTGGCTTTCATCTAATGAAAGAATTTCAGGGACAATAAATGCTAATTGACTGGCCGCTTGTGAATACATATTTTTCATTCTATCATCCAAGCCTTGGTAAAAAGAGTTCGTGGTGTCTTGGTCATAACGCATATGTGAATATGTATAAAGCTTTCCAATTCGTTCCAACAGTTTATCTTGAAACTGGAGCGCTTTATATAGTGTCTCCGCACTTTCTCCTAATTTACCTTCAAATTCTTTTATTCCAGGGATTTGGCTTTTTACTTCTTGAAACTCTTGTTCCCATGCTTGGTCATTCGAAAATATATCTTCTAATTTCCATGTATCTTGCTCAGGGATCTCTTTTCTTGCTGGTAGCGATTTTATTGCTGTTTCATTCGCCATCCTTCATCCTCCATTCTATTTTCTTCAAAAAGAAAGTATCATTACTAATATTCTCCTTATCTTACCAATTTCCTTTTAAAAATTGACAGTACAGAAACTATTTATACTTCAATAATAGTATGCCCTTCTGTACATTTTCATTTATCTATTCAATAGGATTTGCTGATATTTTTGAAAAAATATTACCTTTGCTTCCTCTTTTTCTCGATTTGACCTCGGGATAAATATTTTCCGTTTTAATTGAAATATTGTTTCTCCTTTTTTCGTAATAATCCCCAATTGCTCTAATATTAAAAGATACTCAAGAATAGCTACTAACGGATTTACCGTTTCAAATTGTGGTAAATGTCTTACAACAATATCTTTACTATGAATCCGTTTATTAAAATGGATCATTATTTCTTGAAGGGTTATTAAATCATCAATATTTTTGGCAGCAATGATATCCAAAAATAAATAGGTTTGCCAAATAATCGGGGCTGTTTGAATAACTAGTGAATGAGGAAGCGGGAGTCCAATTTCTGGCGGCAATAAGAAGAGATTCATATTTCTGTTATAAATTTCATTGAGGAATGATTTATGTTGTTTATTAGGATGAAGAGTCCAATTCAGATTCATTTTTTCAATTTCCCTGTTCCAGCTTGATAAATCAAATGGGTTGTTTATGTTTGGTTCTAATAAACCATTCAAGTCCATTTCCTTTATTGGGTAAAAAGAATGATGGGAGAAGGCATTTTTTATGGAGTAAGGGGTAATTGATTCAACAAAATGAAATTGATGTTTTTCGGGGCAATAAGATGGTAAATAAAACTTTCCTGAAGCAGTCGTCCGTATGAATAGGTATTGAAAGTTTGATAAAGCAACCATACTATTTCGTTTATGACGTATTTGATTACTAGATAAAATCCATATTGGCTGATAGCCATTCTGAAGATATGAATGGGTTCTCTTAATAAATATGCTTTCTGGGATCGTTGAACATTGGTACTCTAATGCATATTTTTTCCCATTAATCTTGAACATTATATCCGGTCGCTGCTGTATTTCTCTATCATAGTACTCCAAAATAGAAGGGATCTTTTGTTTTATCAACCACTGATAGAGCTGACGTTTACCCTCCATATGGTAAATTGTTTCATTTTCAAAAAAATCACGGCAAACTCCCCCTTGCTTATGGGCAAAATGAAAAATGCGCTGATCCCCTAGTTTTAGCAAAACACCTTCCCACAAATAGGGCAAATA
>Ga0209795_10000711_pt1 | contig 23811 bp, 48 predicted proteins | sample AgamicOrMarz_FD_187166 | JGI IMG/M metagenome (GOLD analysis project Ga0209795, IMG submission 187166) | Agave microbial communities from Guanajuato, Mexico - Or.Ma.rz (SPAdes) (version 2) | ecosystem: Host-associated > Plants > Phyllosphere > Phylloplane/Leaf | place: Guanajuato, Mexico...
AGCTAAACCAAAAGCGTTTCTTCGTGCGATTTGTTCATAATATAATTCCATTGGTTTTTCGAAATCACTATAACTAATTGTCATAATACCTGTTTCAGCTGCTTCACCTTCTAATGGAGCACGGTATTCTTCATAAACAAAGATAGTAGCCTTTTGATTGGTTTCGTCTAAACCAACAATTTCAGCAATGGCCATAGCAGGGAAATTAGGATCATCCTTAACTTTAGCTACAATAACATCATTAGGAGCAATCGTTAACTTCTTCAAATCCTTAAATGCGTAGCGGTCAAGCATAACTAAACGACTAACTCCACTTCTAATATTTCCATCTGTAGGTTGAATAGGGAATACTTCGTTAAAAAGATCTAAAATATCTTTATTTAATTTGTTTACTTGTTCAATTCTGTACATTACGTACCTCCATTACTTTGATTTTAAATATGATGACTTACTTACCTTAATGTGTTGGTACACTTCTTCTTTATTGAGTTTTCCAGCATCAATTAAATCATTTACTTTATTCAAATCAACTGAATCATTACGGCAAAGATCCAATAAACCTCTTTCTTTCAGATAAAATTGAAGAGATTCTTTAGCTGATTTACTTTCTTTATCAATGGATTGCACACCCCCAAAAGCGCTTTTCAGGTAGTCATTATGACTTTTCACTTCGGTAAGGGCTACTTTTTGGTTAGAGTCCTTTTTAGTTTTAGCTAACTTTTCTACAGAAGCATAAAATCTCCATGCGTCTACAGGTGATTGAAACTCTAACTTTTCGAGAATCATTATTAATTCTGAACCGTTCATAAATAAAAAACCTCCATATAAACAAGTTATATAGAGATTATACAGTATCCATTATGAAGCTTCTATCTTTTCTTTTTGTAGTACGAATAATTTTTTTGATAAGATTTCACTTGCTTTTTCTCTTGTTAATTCACCAGCACAATATCCAAAATAACAGGTAATAAGCGCGTAAATATCTTCTAATTGTTCTAAAGGCACACCATCTAATAAGTTTTCAACTAACTCTTTTGTTTCTGGTCTATTCAATCGTAACAGCCTCCATTAACATGTAATTCATTTACATCTTTAATTCAAGATTTCTATGAAAACGATTCAATCTGATGTAAACTACAAACTTTATTGTAGTATCGATATCCAAAAAATACAAGCTTTATTTGACACTATATTTCGACAAAATGCAACAAATGGAATATTCATTAACTTTTTTTGTAATAGTACAGACATTAAATGGTTATAAGCCCATATATTAGAATTAAAGTTGTATTTATTTAACAACTAGTTAACAACTTCTTCACAACTAGTTAATAAATGGAGGTGTTTTAACTTGTCTGATAAATATATCAGGAAACAAGTCGTATTCAACAGGATGTCTGCATGGCATATGGAAATTTTCAATCGTATAACTAACGAATCGAACAACTTTTCAAGTTACGTAATGTCCATACTGAAAGAACACTTTGACAGAAAACAACCATTAGAAAGTGTTGAAATTAGTTTAGAGGATCAAATAGAAGCAATTCGGAAAGAAATTGAAAAAGAGCAACCAGTAAAGGTTACTCCAACTTCTCAAAAATCCACTAATTTTATCCCACCGAAAATATTCAAAAAGTAAATTTATGGGTACTTGCAATTTTTGAATATGAGTAGCATAAACTGTTCCTGTAACTGAACTCGTGAATGGAAGGAACAGTTTAAATACCACTTCATACCCAAATCAACCAGGAAAAGTACCGATTAGTAATGCTGTCAAACCAGCGCTGATTAAGATAACTTCGATCATCTGTGAAAACCTCCTTAGTTGTCGTTGGTAATAGCTTGCACAGTTAGACCAAATCTTATTCATTTAAAGGAGAGACAAATTATGTTTGCTTTTCTAAGTGTAGCCGGTATGTGGATTGTTTGGCATACGATCGGAATTCCTGCTTATTTAAAACACATTAAAAATCAGGAGGGAAAAAACAAATGAAAAAATATGAAGTGATTCCGTTTAATGAGTTTATGACTGGTGAATATCGACAAATCGAAGCTATGGTAAAAAAAGAATATAATAAGAAGTCCATTAAAAAATTGCAAAAATTATCCGTTTGGTTATGGTCAGTTAGTGCTTCTTTAACTGCTCAAAGTGCTTCAGCTGCTACTACAAATGGTTCGGTTGGTTTATGGCACGAAATGGCTAGTCTGTTCGCTGTATTTCAGGAAATGGCAATGGTGTTAGGTGCTATAGCTATATTTGGTGGTCTAATCACAATGATCTTCAAAAAACGCATTGGTCATAAGGTGATAATGACTGCTGCTATAGCTGTAGGGGGTTGTTTCTTAGTGCCAAGCGCAATTATGTTAGTAGCTATTGTTGGATCAATGTTAAACGATGCTCTAAGTGGTGTGTTCGCAAATATCCAAGCAACAACAGGGAGTGGTTTAAAATGAGGACGGTACTAAGTTTATTTTTCGGATTTTCTGTTGGATTTGGAAGTGCGCTTGTATACCTTGTAGAAGCGTCTGATTCTTCAACCTTAATCAAATTAATTTCTATTATGAAGGGAGTTATTGACATCTTATGAAAATTGTACTTAACACAAAAACCAGTAAACCGTTAGATAAGCCACAAATGATTATGAAAGAAAAATTACGATTAGAAGAACCTGAAAATGATCCGATTTTATTACCAGCAATTGTTGAACCTAAGTTACCTGTGATTAGAAAGGAAACGTCATTAAGTATAAATGTTGAACAATTCCCACCTAAGAAAGAAAAAGCAGTAAAAGCTAAAGGTAATTCATTCAATTTTCATATTGCCCCACCAAGGAATGTCACCTTTGCTGTCCGTCCTGTACCGACAACTGATAACGAAAAAATAAATGTATTCATCGAAGCGTTTTCCAATTCTTACAAGGAGATCGTCAATCAAATTAAGGATATAAGTTTCAAAAAAGGGGAACTTTCATTACCTCAACAGGATAAAATCTTTATGGAAACGATCATTGATAATAAGAATATCCAGCAGTTCATAACTACAAACGAGCATTTGGAGGAATATGTAGAACAACAGATAGGATTTACTTGGTATAGAGCACAAGTCCAAAAACAGCATAAAGAAGTTATAGATATAATTTCTGATAATTGCATCATTTTTGATTTCAACCTAAAGCACACTCCCTCTCTAACTTTAAAACCTCATGAAAAATTATCTGACAAAACGATCAGGGATTTCTTGGAGCTAAGTAAATTACTTAAAGATGATGAAAAAGCTGTTATACAGTTTGGATTTCAACCTTCTGAAAACGATTGGTATCGTGAAGGTGAAACACAATTAAAGGAATTACCTAAGAAGATGAAGAAGAGTGAGTATAGCGCAAAGAAATTAGGTTATGCAGGGTTTGATTGCTGTTTAAGACTAATTGTTCAAAGTGATAATAAATTACGCTTAGAAACGATATCACGCGGTTTAATCGCTACTTTAAGGCAATTAGAATATGATAACGCATTGATTGAACAACAAATCAAAAGTAAAAAGAAGGCTCAATTCATCAAAAGAAAAATTTTAGCTCGTAAGATTGATGTTCCGATGTCATTCAGAAAGCGATTCCTTCTAACTAATAAAGAGATTGCTCATTTCATTGTCCTTCCTAACCGTAAATTACAGACTGATTACCGCCTGGAGGTAGACGAAAAAGGTATAACAAGCGTTCATAAGGACTTTTTAGGTAGAAGTGGTTTGTGGTTAGGTGATACATCCGTTAAAGGTGTTGATAAGAAATTCAAGATACCAACTAACGATTTGGATCAACTTTGTGGTACGTATGCTTTTGTAGGTGAACCAAGATCCGGTAAAGATATGTCTTGCTCGAGATTTGTTATCGAATTAGCTAAAAATGGTCATGGTGCTATTGTTCCTGATGCTATCGATGAATCAGGGCGCGGTATGTGTGATATTATCAAACAAAACTTACCTGAAGATAAAGTTATCGATATTGATTTAGCTGATTTTAATAACCCTGTTTATTTCGGCTTGGATGACGTTGTGGATGCTATCGGTATAACTGGTGTGGATGTAGTTGCGAATGATCTCGTTGGTATCCTGGAACTTGATAAAAACTATACATCGAAACAACTTGCTCGTATCGTGGCGAAGGCTTGTAAATGTAACCTTTACGAAATGTTCTGCTTTCTAAAATCAGATAAATACGCTAGAAAGATCCAGCAAAGAGTATTAGCAGAAGGTAATGAATTACTTCATCTACAGCTAGAAATGGAATACTTCAACACTAAAATAGCGTCCACTGTAGTAGGTGCTGTTATTAACCGTCTTGATGAACTACTGTCAATGTCCATTATGAAAAATCTGTTCGCTGCTAGACCAAATCCCAAATTCAACCTACAGAAATTTATCGAACAAAATAAAGTTGTGCTCATTCGTATGAAAAAAGATGGTGGATTAGGTGAACAAGGTACAAAGATTATGATGAACTTAATCTTATTAAAAGTTAGTTGGTTAAAGAAGATCAAAAAAACCGATAACGTTACATTCCTAGTCTTCAATGAATTCCACCAGTATGCAACTGAAACCTTTAATGAAACGTTATCCAGCTTATTGCTCGAGTCACCTAAATATCGATTAGGTATTAATCTTATCTTCCATACACCTAACAAGATTGATAAGAAATTATGGGAATGTATTCAGACAGGTTCGAAAGGTATGTTCTTATTCAAAAATGGAAATCTAGGTGTGTTCAGGGATTTATCTGAACGCTTACAACCATTAGATATAAATGCTTGTTTAAAAATTAAAAGGCGCGAATCATTATACATTAGCAATATGGAAGATGCTGAACCGTTCTTCATCAAAATGCATCGTACAGATATTTTTGATCCTAACTACATTTCCAGTAAACAAACTAAACTTTATGGTACTGATGCAAAAATAGTTAATGAGGACATTTATAAAATTGAAAAGTGGATGTACGAACCTGAACCAAAACCCGAAGAAGAAGAAAAAGAAGAAAAAACTGAAGAAAAGCCGAAAAAATCAAGAAAATCGAAGAAAAGTTGAGCTTATGTTAAACTTATTAATTGAACTGAAGTTGAACTTATTAATCAAGTTGGTTTTAAGTAGAACTAGAAAAAGCCTTCCAATTAAGGAGGGCTTATTTTTTATTTTGTATATCTCTTATAAGTTGATCTAACATATCATTAGCAAAATGAATCATTGCTCTATCGTAATGATCTAATCCATCTTGAATAAATTCTTGCACCATTTCGATTTTCCAAATTAATTCCTTTCGTTCTGATTCATCCACTGGATCATCCCCTTTAAATTTCATCCATAAACCCTTCAATCTTCTCATGTAATTTACGATTACCATCAACATAACTATTGAACGTTGTTGCTGGTGATGAATGCCCCAATAAGGTTGAAACGAATGTTATATCAGCGCCTTTTTCTAATAGGCTAGTCGCTTGAGAAGCACGGAAAATGTGACTGCTGATGTTTTCAACACCTGTACGTTTAGCAATGTCATCTAGAATCTGATTCACTCTACGCGGTGAAATTTGCTTCTTAGTACGTTCTGATTCAATAACGTATGTGCTATCCCATTTTCTCTCTTCTTGCATTTGCATTAGCTTCTCATACGTCTTATTTGTAAGAATAGCCGTTCTTTCTTTCGATAAACCACCTTTACCCTTACCTTTAATGCTAATTGTGATACGACCAAAATCATTATCGATATCAGACCATTTTAAATTAACTAATTCACTTACTCGAAGTGCTCCATCGAAAAGTAAACGGATAATACACTCTTCCATTAGATCGTCACAAACAAATGTTAAGTTCTTGATTTCACTCGTTGTTAACGTTTTAACCTTCTTTTTAGGCTTTACTGGTAAGTACGATCCCATTTCGCCTTTATCTACAAAAGGAGCTTTCTTCATTCGTCCAGTACGGTTTAAGAAAGTTAAAAATTCATTTGTACTAACTGCTTTTCGTTCAATAGTAGCAGCTGAAGAATATTTATTTTTTAAATGATCAATATAATCAAGAAAGTTTTCTTTATCAAAATTGTTAATGTTTAGATCTGCATCACTCACAACTAAGTATTCAACGAATTGTTTCAGATCCACTAAGTAATTCACAATTGTATTTTGAGATTTATTACGGCCTAACTCTTTTTCAAAAAGATCAATGTAGTTATAAAGTGTTCTTTCATCATTATATTTCATATCGATTGCCCCTTTTTGTTTTATCTTAATTACATTATATAATATAAATATTATAAATTCAACTATTTCTTATAAGTAATAAAGAAAGAAATAAAAAACACCGGAATAACCGGTGCTCACAATTATTACTGAACATAAATACCAACAAGTGTTCTTAAAGCTTCAAGCTCTTTGTGTGAAACTTCAGGCACAGGTGCTTGTTGGCTTAATTTTAATTCTTCTTTCAATTTTTCATGTTCAACTTTAAGTTTTTCGTAAGAAGCTAAATTATGATCAGCGCGACTGATTTCCGATTGAAGAACACTTTCTGCTTTATTTTTTTCTAATTTGTATTTATCAGCACGTTCTTTTTCAGCAGATAAACGTGTTTGTAAATCTGAATTAAAAGCTACAAGTTCCATGATATTAGCTTCTTTATCTTTTAATTCAGCTCGAAGACGTTGAACAATTTTATCAGAACCAGCTAATTCATCTTCAGCATACTTAGCTTTAGCAAATAAATCTTTATTTTCTTTTTCTAAAACAGAAACTTTTTTCTCAAGGAATTCATAATCTTTCTCTAACTCCTCTAACTTTTTCGTCACACGCTCTAACTCAGCTTTATATTTATTTGTTAACTCTTTTTCTTGCTCAAGTTCAGCTAAATTTTTAATGGATTGTTCTTTATGATAAGTAATCTCTTCAAGCATTTTATTGTAACGTTCTTCTTGCTTTTCTAAATCATCTGTTAATTTTGTAGCTGTTTGCTTTAAAGCAGAAATAGTTTTTGTTTTATGTTCATCTATGTTAGGAGTTTTAATTACCGGTTTGCTAATTCTAACATCGTTATTCTGTTGTTTATGAGCATGAATACCTCTAGGACTGTCACCGGTTAATCCTTTATCTTTTTTCCAGGCGTAAAAAACATCTTTACTCATATCGAATTTTGCCATGATTTCTTGATTATTATAACCTTTATCTCTTAATTTTTTGTATTTAGAAATTGTTAAACCGTATTTTTTTTCGATATGTTGAACGTTAACTTTACCCATATCAATAATCAACTCCTGTTTTTTGATTGGTTTTTTTATTATTTTAGGTTCTTCTTTATTTTTATCAAGCATATATTGTTCAAGAGCATTCTTGATTTTACCCTTCATCAAACGAGAAACTTGAACTTGAGATATACCTAACTTCTTTCCAATTTCGTATTGAGTCAAATCAGACATATACATCCTTACAATTTTAGCTTCACGATCATCTAACTGACTTAAAAAATCTTCAACGAATATACCTGAACTATCATCATCACTACTGATTTGATCACCTATTGTTAATGGATCACCATCATTTTCATGAATCACAGTATCAACGGATTTAACTTGTCCAGTTCTAATATACCTAAGTGTTTCTTCAGCGATACTAACTGTAACTTCAAATCTTTCTGAAATTTCTTCAGGTGATAAATCCATTAAATCTTGATGCTTGATAAGTTTCGCTAAACTTTTTACAGCTCGTGAAGTTTTAATGATCCCATCATCACGTAAGAAGCGCTGGATCTCACCCAATATCATAGGTATAGCATAAGTAGAAAATTTCACTTTATAAGTATCATCAAACCGGTCAAAAGCTTTCATAAAGCCAATGAATCCTAGTTGGAATAAATCATCGTAGCTAATCCCCATGTACTGTAATTGATTTACATAACGCTTACAAGCATGATGCACTAACCTTGCATTTTCTGTTAAGTATTCATCACGATTTCGTTCTATACCCTCAATCACGTTTGTAGTCAACGCAACACCCCCTTAAAGCAATTACTTTTCCATTTCATTTACTAACGGTTTAGCTTTAAATTTCACACTACCATCAGTGAAATCAGCCGAAATATCAAAAGACATAACATGCCTTGTTGATTCAAATCCAACCGAATGATAAAGTGAAACGACTTTATTGAACGCGTTGCCTGGATTTTCATGTATTTTCAATGTGTATCCCAAACGTTCGAATTCATCTTTTGTTGTACAACCACTTACTAAAATCAATTGTTGATATGCATTTTCAACCACTTCATTGTACTTAACCATGACCATTTCAATCATCTTGGTAAAGTTGATTTGACTATCACTCACTCTATAACCTCCTAGTTATCAATTTCACTTAAAAGTCGCTGTTCTAGACTATACCACCCTATAACTTTTTCACATGTTGTACCTTTATTTAACCAAACATTCCCTGCTTCGTCAACAATTATTTTATAACCAATTTGATTCACTAACGAAAAACAGTTAGATTTTACGCGTTCTAATTCATCATCAAACAATTTCACAATCTTACTTCCAAACATTTTTCTCACCTCTTTTAAATTTGTAGGTATAAAGCGCTCATTTGTGGGAACAATACCTTTATAATTAATAAATAATAATAATTAATATATAAATTATAATTAAAATATAAATAATATTTATATATATAATATAATTAGTTATAGATTATAGTTCAAGTAAATATAGTTCTATATAAATAATAATTACAATATAAATAACAGTTATATATTAATTATAATTAAGCCTTTACCAACAAGTAATATAATTAAGTTATATATAATAATTAATAATAAATATAAAATAAATAATTAAAAAATAAGCGACGAAATTCTTGAAGCAGCTCATTGATCCGTATATAATCATGGCATGAACCAGCAATTAAACGTGTGATTCTATCCTGGAAAGGCTTGATAACAGTTGAATATACGATGGGGGTAGTTATTTTTTAGAGACTTTCTTCAAAAATTAGAGTCGAAAAAAACCATAATCGTAAGTTTTCAACCTCTAGCAAGTGGGGGTGGTTACTTTTTACAGCTTTTTTTCAAAAATAAAAGGCGTTTTATTTCATAACGGTAAGATTTCAGTTTCAAAAAGGTTTAGAAATAGTGAGAATGGTTATAATGATAATGTAACACACAATATGGTGTTAACAAATGCTGAACGCAACTAAATCCCCCTTAAATTTATGTTCGTAACGGCTAATACTTATAGTGATACTGTTAATATCACAACAAAAAAGCGCTTATATTGAGTTTATCCTATAAATCAAATGTTTTTCTAACTCCTGTTTTTTCATTTGATTTGTTCGATACTCTTGATATAAGTGCTTTTATTTGTACATATAAAACAAGGAGCTGATTCATATGTCAGATAAAATTCAAACCTTCAGAATGGAAATTACATGTAAGAAATGCAAAAGAACAACAGATGCAACACATATTCCAATTCATAAAGTGAATGTCAAATGTGGTCATTGTGATGGATATTTAATCACTCCTAATGGTAACTTCGACGGTAAGATTGTATACCTAAAGAAAGTTTTTAGTATTGCTAGTGAAAATATTGTTTCATTCATCATAGCAGATGATGCAGAAACAGCACTTAACTTCTTCGAAAACCTTCACAATGAAAAACCTAATCAGCACAATCAAATCAAACAGAAATACTACAACGAAATCACTTTTACGAATGTGATTGTGAATGAAGAAGGATACAAAGAAGAAGTTGTTTGTGATTTGTCTGATTTGATTCTTGTTTGTGATACTGAAGTTCAAGAGATTACACACATGAGCATGGATGAATACTTTCAACGCTACTATCCTAACAACAGCAAGGATCTCTAACTAACAGCACATCGTTCTCACCAGCAGCGCCCTATAGCTCGACAGGCATGTTCCGTTATGCAGCTCCAACACTCACGCGTACCACACCGCGCGTCCTGGGGGGGATATAGCTCGACCGCTATAGTCCGTTATAGGGCCGGTTTCCCCACGCGTGAATGTCCCACTTCCACAACCTCTATCACCCATTCAGCAGCTTACAATTCCAGGGCTTTTTACCTGTACTTTATCCCTTTCATACCCTCTTCACTGTATTAGATATCAATACATATACAGATACCATTTAGACTCACGAGAATAGCTCACAAACGATTATAAAATCAATTTAATATAAATATAGCCTAAAGGATTTAAATTGAAATTAAAACCATTCTCGAACGTCTGAAGGGTATATACTTCTTTATATGCCATTAATCCATAAAACAAAAAGAACACCAGCATATATATTAGACGTTTCAAATTGCTTTCTAACATTTGTTAGATCACGTTTGAATACTAATATATACATTGGTGCTCTCATTGGTTACAAAGGCATTTAAACGCCTTATTTATAGACAAATAAAAAAGCACCAACACACTAACTATTAAAGTTAATATGCTGGTGCTCTGTTATTTTTGGCACTCTTCTATTCCCTGTCAATATCATTCACACACTTACATTTGTTGCATTTGATCTTAATTTTACCTTTTACGAAAAAACCTAAAAATAAAAGCTTTCCACAATTAAAACATGTATTTCGTTTTAGATCCTTCATTTTGAATCACCTTTGTAGTAAGAAGCAAGAACATAAGAATTATCATCAGCTCTAACTAATTTTTCAACCTTTACAAGTTCATCAGTAACCGCGTCATATGTTACGTTGACATAGTCACCAACTTCTAAAGAGTCGTGATATAAAACGTTCTCACTAGTGAAATAAACACCAGCGTTAACATCTGAACAATTGTTATAACAAATACCATTAAATTCATTGTTATCAACATTTGTTATCTGATAAGAACTATAAAACGTTTTGCTTGCATTAGCTGTTTTGATCGTTTTACCATGTTTCACACTAGTTACACCTATAAACTTATCCTCACCTTTTAAAGCGCGGTATTCAGCTTTTACAGTATCACCAATTTTTACATTTTGATCGTTCAAAACATCAGAAGCTTCAAACGCTAGAAAATCCTTATCAGTCCCTTTATTAACGTTTTTAGCTACATATAAACCGTTATCAACTTCCTGAACCTTAAACGATTCATAAGTCAAAGGTGTTTTTTCTTGGTGAAATTGATTAAATCCAAATACGGAAGCTCCGCCGATTAATAAACCTGTAGCTAATACGATACTTTTTTTGATTGTCATTTAAAATCACTCCTAATTGTTTTTAAAGCCTATTTAAGCGCTTTATAACACCTATAGATATGTTTGTATCTATAAGTGCTAAAAACGTTTAAATCCATCCTGAATCAGTTCTGACACAATCATTTACATTGATAGGCGTTTCATCAATAAAGAAATGCGTTTCGTCTTCTTGAGTTTCATCGTTATAACTATCCTTTGCTTCAGATACATAGAAAACTTTTTGATCGTTTTCAACCACGTAACCGAAAACCGCGTCATAAAGACCGTGTAAGATTTCAATAACATGAAAACCTGAACCGTTAACGCTATCAATTGCGGTTACTATCGTTTCTCCTGAATTGAAACGTTGAATAGCTCTAAAAATGTCATTATGTTCAACGTCCCATCCAATACTTTCTAATGAATTCATATCATCATCTTCAAAAACATCGTCAATGTTATCTGAATTGGTATCATGTAACTTTTTCAATTCATTTATTGACTTTGCAAGGTTTTCAAAAGCTTTAAATTCACTTTCAAGCATTTTCATGTTTTTCATTGTCGAATCACTCCATTTTTTAAATTAAAGGCTTTACAACCTTTATAGAAGCTATAACTGATGTTATAACCTCTAAAAAACTGTAAAGATTAATTCATCCAATAGTATGAATATTCTTGGTCTTCGTCGTGACAAACCATAACTAGCATGTTAGATTCAGTCATTGCAAAGTGTGAAACGATTAAACCGTTATATTCGAAGTTTCCGCACTCATTTAACATTGCATAGCTACTAGACGAAGTATAAGCAAGTTGTAATACATTTTCACAAACCGCTTTATATCCTTCATACTCTTCGAACCAATCATCTAAAAACGCTTCTACTCCCATGATTTCAAAATTAGACCAATCTTTTTTAAACATACCTTCTAATTTTTCCTCATTCATTGTTACAAGATCAAAACGATAATCCATTTGTCAACACTCCCAATTTTTTATTATTAGGTTTATAACCTAACTCACATCTATAACTTTTTTATAAACATGAGTTAGACTATAAAAGTCCAACCGGAGTGAGTGATTTTTGACAGGTTATTTAATTTTCAAGGAACAACTTGTTATCTAATACTTATTATAAAGGTTATTTCCTATAAGTCAACACTATAACTAAAAAAAGTTATAGATTTTTTAAAAAAGTTATAATAAGAACATTCGTTCCCCTAAAAGCTGCTTTTTCTGTCGGAATTATACTGATTAAGAAAACCCTTATTTCATCGGTAAAGGCATAAAAAAAGAAGCTACTTATAAAAGTAACTCCTTTCAATAATTAACTCCAATATGCTTTACTAAAACGCGTTCCATCTTCTCTAATTTGCTTTATATCATCTTTACTGAAGTATTTATACAATAGCTCAAGAGCTTCAACACTATCTATATTTGAGTATTGAACGTTAATCACATCAATATAATTCGTGCTATCACCTTCATTGTTTTCACGTTCCCACGCTTCGCGATCCATTAACTTTCCATTTGGCTTATAAGATAAATTATCATGGTCAAAATATACAGTAGCTCCATTTTCATGTATAGCGACTAAAACGCCTTTTACTTCTTTAACTCCCATACAAAAACCTCCACCAGTAGAAAGCACTTCATAATCTGAAAACATTCTTTGTAATTTTTCCATAATCATAAAAAATCACTCCTTATTGGTTTTGTTTAATAACTTCATTAACGATCTTTTGCAATTGGTCTTCGTCTGAATCGCTCCAACCATCTTCAGCACTATCATAGCGCAATTTTAAAATTTTATTGTAAACCTCTTCAGATATTTCGATTACATCCGATAAATTGAAAACTTCAGGAAAATAATAACGCTCTAAAGGATTAACTAAAAGAACCGTACCTTTTTCCGTTTCCCCTTCTATTTCTTCGTAAATCCATCCATATTCATCGTCAATTCCAACAACAACAAAATACCTTTGTTTCATAAAAAACACTCCTTTTATTAAGTTAAAACCATTATATAATAACTATTTCCTATAAGTCAACAAATAAAAAAAAGAACGCTTATAAAAAGCGCTCTAATTCGTTTATTTATTTCTTTCTCCATCTGATAAGCTTAAAAATTCGTGTCCTAATTCATCAAGTGACATAGGGAATAAATCATTGTTATCTGTCATTACATCAGCAAAAACAGTATCATTTAAACATTCTTCTGATAATTCTATATAGATTTTGCCTAACTGTTTTAAAAGCTCTTTTTGTTTATCACTAATATTATTTTTCATCCAACACCAAGAAAAAGCACCAATAGGATAAACATGTTTTGTTTCACTATTTACAACTATATCCACACCTTTAAATATTTCCGGTTCGTCACCTTCTTCTAATTGAACGACAAAACTATCTTCTGACTCATCAAAATGAGCTGAACCGTGATATCCTAGAACTGAATTTACGATATCCGCACTTTCTTCCTTTTCGAAATATGGACACTCCCAACCATTCCAATATTGACCACATGTAAAACCTTTTTTATTTTCACTTATATCATCAATGAAAAAAGTAGCACTAACAAAATTATCTGATTGAGTAAAGTTATTACGTGGTTGTATCATAATCTGTTTTCCTCCATTTCTTCATTCAGGAAAGATTCAAGACGACTATATAAATCAGCATGTAAAGGTAAAGACAATTCTTTTCCGTTAAGTGAAATGTTTAAATTAAAGCGTTCTTCATAATCACCAGTTTCTAAAGTATCCATTAATTCAAAAACGCTTTTTTGCATGTGCTCCATAAATTCTAAAATATTCTTTTCGTTATTCATCATACATCCAACCTTTCTAGAAACTCATTTGTTAATGCATTATAATCTACTTTCAAAAATGCATTTTCAACTAATTCAGAAACGAAACCTTCAGATAAAAAGCATAACTCTTTTTCTTTTACTAAATTTTCGATTGTTTCACTTAATAAAGATTGGATCTCAAGAATATTCACAATTCCATGTTTTCCAAAGTAACCAGAAACAACTTCTTCAATTTCATTCTCAAACCATTTTTTAATTAATTGAGTTTCAAAATTCATGTAAAACACTCCTTTTTTATTTAATTTTAACGTTCCCATTCATCAGAAATCATTTCTTCTAAAAACTCAATAAAACGTTCTTCTAGTGCTTCTTTAGCGTTCATATCTTCTTGAGAAACCATTTTAACTAACTTTTTAATTTTAGCTTGACTTACTTTGATTTCTGCATTTTCGAACGCGTTTTCGATTTGTTCCTTTGTTAATTCAATCGAAATGTTTAACATTTTCAAAAACCCCTTTTTTATTTAATTTTCTTGGATCTAACTTTATTATAATTAACTATTTCCTATAAGTCAACATAAAAGTTATAAGTTAGATATACCTCTTTACTATAACCCCTATGTATGTATAGGTACTTATATAACCGTATATCCTTTTCTGTTAGCTTCTTCTATTCGTTTACTGTATTCATACGTAGATAGCATAAGTGTAGTATACTTAGTAGCTTTATTACTAATGTAATGAATAAGGTTAAGGTTATTAGTAATAGTGTGTATCTTCTTATGTTTACCTTTAGTAATATAGATCACTTGAATACCTTGCTTAGTTGAACGGTTAATCATATTAATGTACTCATATACCATTGTACATATCCCCTTTGTATATAGTGTATACCTATTACTATAATACACTTATAGGAAATAAGCAATACCTATATTGTATGTATGTACTATATCATGTATGTATATGTAGTGTATGTATATATGGTATGTATATAGTACATGTATATATAGTACATAGTATATAGTGTATATGTGTATGTATATATAGATCAATACATATAACATAGATCAATCATATGATGCATTGATACATAGAACACATGTGATACATAAGAGCTATGCATAAGAGCTTGTATGTGTGCGTGTGTGTGCGTATGTAATATGTATATGTATGTGTATATAGTTAGTGTATATAGATAGTATGGTGTATGTATGTAGCTGTATGTACAAGTAGGTTAGATAGTTAGAAACCCTTATGTATCAAGGGTTTGAACATGGCCCAATATGCCTGGTAAAACATATGTTCGCATTGTATATGCTGTGCTGCAGAACATCATTTTAAAATTTTTAACCGCTATTTTGATACATATTTCAATCGTTAAATAACAGTGTAAATTTATATTTCTCATTCGTTAATAAGGAACTAAAATTTATATTTCAATCGTTAATATATAGTTAAAAAAATAATAACCATTCAAATATATAATACAGTCCAATACATATTAACTTCGACTATATAAGCACAGTAGGTGGAAGAGGAAGGAAGGATAAATTATACTTCAACTTGATATAGAGGTCTTGAGCACGCGCGTTCTGTTACCCTTCAGCATTATATACACGTAAAAAAAAGAGTGGTTCATACATACACCTATATTATTTTAATTTGATTGATAAAATAAACTTCTTATAAGGTATCTTATAGGAAATAGTGATAAGGTAGGGGTATTTTACATTGTTTGTTTATAAATTTGAGAAAAACTATAGGAACTCCCCACCAATTAGAATCCGCAATTTTCACCTTTCCGAGTAACAATTTCTCTCGAATAAAAGTCCGAATAATAACGAGTGAATACTTACCAGGCTAATTTAATAGCTAAAGGGGGGTACTTTTTATATGCGAATAATTGCGTTTTTCCTTGATTTATCGCGTTTATTATATAATTTTTTCGATTAATTTAGATTATTTATTACTCGTAGAAGATGAAATTAATGTAGGTCGAATGTTCATCATTTATACTCTATATAAACGAATAGTTAAGGGGTGTTTAATTTGAGACAAGTAACATTAAAAGAAAAATTGAATGCTCAAGTGGAAAATATCGAAGCTATTGCTAATGGTGATATGCCACTTGAAGTAAAAATTAAATTACTTGAAGGTCAACGTGATTATATCCATGAGTTACTTACTTCTTTGATTGATAACATCAAACAAACAGGAGGTAATTGAATGAAAGAAGCTCTATGTGGAGTATGTAATCAGCCTGTTCCTTTACATCATTGTCAAATAATGCGTAAAGAAGCTGATGGATCATACACAAGTTATCATATGTCATGTGAATATCCAGCATCTAAAGTAAAACCTTGTGAAGATTGCGGTCATCATAAATCATTTTGTACTGATTGTGCTGAACCTACTTCTATAAACGAATAACAGGAGGCGTTTAAAGATGGAATATCATAAAATTTCTTATGACGGTAGCGAAATGCAAATTATAGCAGTTAGAAATAAGTTTGAAGCTGTAGGTTTTTACTTATTAGGAAACGGTATGGATTATGTAGGTTATAACGATTTGGATATGGAGTTATTACCAGCGGATCACAAGGTAGAAGTTGAATGTATCGGTTTTCCTGTGTATAAAACAGTTGAAGAAATGTTCAATGAGTTAAAAAATAAAGATCTTCCTGCTTTGATCTGTAATCTAATCGAATAGGGAGGTAATTAATGCTGCTGTTAATTTTCGTTTGTTTTGTAATGGGAATCGCTGCTTATTTTGATTATCAAAGAAGAAAATAGGAGGTATTTTATATGTCAATGAAATTTTACGCTATTGCTTATAAATATCAAGAGGATGTTTTTTATAACTTCGAAAAGGAAGATACAACGTTAGATTCTATATCACCAGCTATGTTATTACCTACTGAACAAATGGCTGAAGAGTACATTGAGGATCAACTTAGTGATGATTTTGTAGCTGTAGACGTAACTATTGTTAGTTATAGAAACGGTATAACTCAATATGAGATAGGTAAAGTTGAACAGTGGGATGAGGTGTTTTAATGCCTTCTCCTATCATTGATTTCAAAAAGGAATTAAAACATCCACAAACAATTTATAAAAACGCTATTATCACTTTAGACGATAGCGGTAGACGATATGATGTTACCAGCATTAAAGAGATTCAATTTAAAGATGCAGATACAATCGTCGTTTATGGTCGTTGTCGTGAAAATACTTTATTCAAATGGGTAAAAGCAATTAATGAAATGAGGTAATTTAATGGAAGAGATAACTTGTCCTCATTGTGGTCATGATCACACTGAATGGTGGGAATTGCTAAATTGGGAAAAAGATGATCAGCAATTTAATATGACTTGTGATGAATGTGTTGTAGAATTTGGTGTAAAAGTTGAAGTTACTCGTCTTTTTCATACGTCAAAAGATTTGTTGGAGGAAGAATAAATGACACGTAAAGAATTAATCAAATTATTATCACATCCATCTTATAACGATAATGATGAAGTTGTAATTGAACTTGATGGAACTGATTTTGAAGTTAGTGAAGTATATAAAGATGGTAAAGGTGATATTTGCCTAATTAATGGTGAAGAACTGTGATATTTCTAATAATCTTAGGTGTTTATTTACTTATTGGATTTGGCTTAACCATATGGGCGCTATTTAAAGATCCGATTATTATCATTGTTCCTTATGCTTTAGCATTACTTGTTTTGTTATGGCCTTACTTTTTTATAATTGAAAGATGGAGGTAATTATATGTTATATCGTCATTATAAAGGTGGTTTATATGCTGTAATTGAAGATAATGCTATCGACGAAAGCACTCATGTAAAGAAAGTAATATATCGATCAATTGAAACAGGTCAATGTTGGGTTAGGGATCGCAATGAATTTTACGGATATACAAGAAACTTTCAAGGTCAATTAGTTCGTCGTTTCCTGCTCGAAGAAGCACCAAAAGAAAAGGTTGATTTCACTAATAGTTGTATCAGTTGTAGATTCTTCTGCACGAAATCGAAAGAATGCACTGAACACAGAATCAAAACAACAGCCGAAACGCCAAAATGTAACGATTGGAGGTATTTCGGTTAATGGGGAACTTACGTATATTCGTTTATATAAGGTTTTTTATTGCTTTACCTGTTATGGTAGTTATATTGTTCCCTCACTGGATACTTAAAAAGTTGTCAGGTCAAGCAGCTGATAAGTATGAAGAGTTAACAGATAGAATCTTTGATAAGTTAGATAAGTTTGTTTTTGGTGAATAAAAAAGGAGTTGTTATAATTGAATAAAGATCAAATTGTAGAAAGAATTCAAGGTTATGAAGAAAAACATGGCGAAAGTTTCGTTGATCATCTAGGTTATATCTTTCCTGCTCAAATCTTAATGAGTTGGGCTTTAGGTAAAGGATATTTAAAACCTGAACAATTCGAAAAATGGGTTATTGACTTTAGAAAGAATGAACTTGAAGCTGAAGATATGAACTACTTTCTTTATGATGATGAATATGAGGATGAAGATGGTGTTCATTACGCTTTAATAAGATCTTCTACATTCATTGAAGAAAAACAGCAGGAAGCATTCAATATATTAGCTGAATTTATCTTTGAAACAAAAGTTTATCTTAAAGAATTTCTAGAAGAAACAAAGTAAGGATCAAGATTAATTTCTTGGTCTTTTTTTTATTTGGATAGAATATGAAATTGAGGTAGATGAAAATCTAACCAGTTATAATATGGTTATAACTATTTAAGGAGTGTTAAATTGGACGCTAACTTTTGGATTGGCTTCATTTGTGGAGCTATAGCGGTTCTATTCGGCTGTATAATTATTGTAAATATCGATTAAGGAGGGGTTTTTTTTGCTTGAGTTTATAGCTTTATTTATAAGTTTTGTCTCAAGTCTTTATTTTTCGATAGACTCACTTAGAAATAAAAATTATAACCGGTTCGTTTGGTATAGTTTTTTAACATTAATGTCTATTGTTATAGCTTTACTTTTAAAATGGGGGTAATTAAATGGGATTAACTAAAAGTTGTGCTGTATGTGGAATTACATTAAACGATAAAATCACAGCTAAAAAAAGTGATGGTGAAATTAAGTTAGATCCTCTTGATCGTCCATATTGCTTAAATTGTGATGCAATGTATGGTAAGCCTGAACCGGAAGAAAAGTCTGAAGATTTTATTGAAATGAATGGTGTTAAAGTATATATCGGTTATGTATTCAAACATCATGATTGTGATGAAATCGTTAAAATAACAGGATTTACACCTTTTTTCGGAAGTGTTAATGAATCCGTTATTTATTACACAGATCAAAATGGTGATAAAGATTGGATGGTTCTTTGTTATCTGATGGAGCATTACGAAAGGATTGAAGAATAATGGATCTATTTAAGCAGAAAACAGTCTTTAACCCTTCTCTTCTTGGTCAGGCTATATATCTAGAGGGCAAAGATAGAAGTGGTCGTGAATACAGTCGAGTTCTTCTTGTTCAAGAGGTTAATGATCAATCATTACTTCTAACTTGTTGGGATGGTAGTGAAGTTAAAGTATATAGCGATGATTTCAATAAAGCCTTTTTGAAAATGTACGAAGTTGTTCAAAGTGATAAACAAATAGATGGTATAGGAAGTGAAGGATAATGTTGGAAGCTTATCATAAAGAAGAAGGAACATTAACTATTTATGGTACTCGAATGGTTGGATCACAAACGCAATTCTTAGTCTATATAGATGGTGAGTGGGATTGGATTAATATAAAAATGTTTGAAGCTGGTGATGACGAATGAACATTCTCGAGCACCATATCGTCGAAATTGTAAGTGTTGAACCTTATTTAGCTGAATGGACACGTAAATTCCCTGATGAATTTGTATCGGTTGTCATGGTTGCTAATTGTTGGGGTAATGTCCAAACACATCAACAAACTTTCACTGTTAACCAATGGGAACAAATTAAAGAACAGGGGTATTTCATGGGATGAAAAAGCAGCGATGGAGATTTATGAAAAAAGTGATGATTTGTAATAGTTGTGAAGGACGTTTAGATACTCGTGATAAATACCAAATGAAAGAAGGGTATCACGATCCTTTTTGCAAAAATTTACTTGGATTAAAAAAATGGGCTAAAAGGTTTCAGGGTTAATGATATGAAAAAACAACGTTGGCGATGGACTAAAAATGTAAATTATTGTTCCGGTTGTAATGATAGATTAGATACTCGTGATAGTTATTCAATGCGATATGGTTTTTGTTCTGTTGGTTGTGGATATACAACGTATGGTATGAGTTGGAGTGATTTTATATGACAAATAAAACTAAATTCCAGTTTGTTCTTTCTGAAGAAGTTCAAAAAGAAAAGAACATCGTTGATGATCGTGTGTTTACGGTAACTGAAGTTGATTCTAATAATGATCTTTATAGGGTCAGTTGGGATGAAGGTCATTATGATTATTTAAAAAGTTGTGTTCGTCACTTTGTTAACACTGGTTTATGGAATGTATTACATTAGGAGGTTATTATGATAAATAGAAAAGAATATGGTCGAACTTTCCTAACTCGTGCTCGTTATAACAGCACAAACAAAGAGAAGGTTGATAAATCATTCTTCTTATGGCGATTCGATAAGGAAAACGAATTGTTTGTACTTAGTTATTTAGGCATACTTAATGCTTTTCTTAATTTATTGAACCTTGCACTTACTGCTGAAGTTGAAAACGGTTATATTAACAAATACATTCTACGAAAGAGGGTACGTTAATTTGTTTGAATGGGATTATATAGTTTTTATCATAATTCGTATGTTGATGGTGTTAGGTATGGGTTACTTATTTCACCTTTATTTTTCTGAAGGTGGTTTTTGGAAAAGAGCATTGTTTTTCATTCTAGCTTTGTTCTTATTGGATTTCATTATCGAATTGGAGGTAATTAGACCATGAGTGTGAGTAGAAGCGATAGCCAACGTTTAGATAGCATTGATGCAAAATTAAGCCAAATCATTGAACTTTTAACACCTAAAGAACATAAAGTGGTTATTTCAGGAGCTTTATCGACAAATGGATTCAGTGTTGACAGTGACGGTACTGTTGAAATTAACGACGAACTAGCTCAATTGTTGCCTTTAGAATCTGAAAAAGCTACTCCATCACGAGAAACAACGATTCAGTTAGCTAAACTTGTTCCTTATCAATTAAAATTCGGGGTTGTTGATGGTGAATACCATTACGAAACACCTGACAATTGGGTTTGTCGCGCTAAGTATATTGTTAATAAAGAGAAGCGAACTATCGTTTGTTTACTAAGAGGTATAGCGACTAATACCCTTTATGGTAGAGGTATTGCTAAATGTGATCCTAATGATACATTCAATGTTGATATTGGAAAGGCTATCGCTTTACATCGCGCATTGAAATTAGATGTACCGGCTGAATATTTTCATATCCCTAAACCGACAAAATTGGAAGTTGGACAAATAATTTATTGGGCAGAAGAGTTCAAATTCCTTGTTACTCAAGTTAATGGTGATTTTGGTTATTTCAAACGTCTTAGTGATGGAAAAGAATTTAACCGTTGCTATGTTAGTAAAGTTGAATTTGGGGATGCTACAATAATTGAAGATGGAGTTGAAGTCTGATGGATTGGGGTTTAATTGCGATTGTCGGTGTATTTATGATTGCTTTAGCTTCTGTTGCAGTAGGTGTCACTGGTGTTTTTGTTTTCGCTAAACAAGCTTACAAACATGCTCAAGAAACGATAGACGATAATCTGATAGGTAAACGTTTATCTTACGAAGAGGATACTTACGATTGTAATACTTTTATGTTGTTGTTGATGACATCGATTTGGTTTTTCGCGCTTGCTATTTTTGGTCTTCTATTATTTATCTTGTTGGGGGTTATGATCTGATGAAAAAGTTATTAGGTGTTGGTTTGTTAGGATTAGGTATTATGGGAGTAGCTTCAGGTTGTTCGCTGGACGATACAATCACTTATCAAGGGAAACAAATGCCTGTAAGTGAAGCTGAAGAAAGAATTGCTGACCAGCTGGAAGTTGAAAATTCAGATTTGGATCTAGAAGTAGATATTTATTCAGAAGATGATTGATTTTAACGACTGCTCACTATTGAGCGGTCTTTTTTTTACGCCCTAACCAGTAAGTAGACTAAGAAACAGCTGAAATAGTTAGATGTAGATCGTATACTATAACTAATAAAAGTTATTGGAGGTTATAGGAATGCTGGAACACTGTTCTGTAGGATATGTTGCTATTCACAAAGAATCAAAACAATTCTTCATCGGTAAGGCAACACAAATCGCGTATACTAAAATCAATTTTCTTAAATCAGCTATGACATATAAGGGCCGTAATAAATCTGAATATGATTTTTATGCTATTACTAATAACGGTACGTTTATGAAATTAGATGGTGTTGATAAGTGAGTAAGTCTGAAATTACTGTTCAAGAGGCTTGGAATATTGTAGCTGCTGAATTATTGAAACAAGATCAAAATTATTGTTTCTTCGTTGATAGATATGGTCATCAAGGTTCTACACCTGATCACAACAATCTTCACATTTATAATATTCATGGTTTTGAAATGAAATCTAATTTAAAGGATGATCTAAATGGAAAATAGAGTTTTTATGAAGGGTTTCGATTGGAAGTATAACGATAATAACGAAAAACAAGAAATTCATACACCATTATTCATTATTGGTAAATTTGATGAAGAAGGTAATCACGTAGGTAATGTAATCAGTGGCCGCCCTGGAACTATTCGTGTATGCGAAAGTCTACATGAATGTAAAAATGTTATTCGTGCTGTTAAACGTTACAATACACATACATTAAAACCTATTCGTTTGCTGACAGGAAATGTTGAAAATGAATATTGATCCTACTATTACTGAAATTCAACGGTTAGGTGTTCAAGAAAAAGATGTGATCATTTTTAAGATATCTAATATCAAGAAATTTTCACCTGAAAAAATGCACCAAACAAGTAAGTTGCTCAAGCATTACGATTATAACAACCTTATTTTATTTGTTAGTGAAGAAGATGATGTAACTAAGTTTGATGAAAGAAAGATGAATCAGTTAGGTTGGTATAGAAAAGATTCTGTTGACGAATGATACAAATATGGATTAGGATGGTATAAAAAGAAGTAACTAACATATCTTGTATTAAAAAACAGGGGGAAACGTGAATGAGTATTAAAAATAACAAGTATGTAAAGAAGACAAAAGGTTTTCTTTTTGACGGTACACTAATCATATGTTTGATCATCTTTTTCTTTATGGCACTTGGTGCTATAGTATATTTTATTCAAAATTAACTCCTAATTAATTTTAGGGGTTTTTTTATTTTGTATAGAAAAAGGAACGCTTGAAGGGTATTACATTTTAACATAAAATTGTATTAGAGGTGATAATTGAATGGTCGTAAAAAAACAGGGTTTAGATAAGACTAAGTTAATTAGTGTTATGAAGAAATTCATCGGTACGAAGAAGACTGATCCTGAACACACGAAATATTTCAAGATCGAAAATGGTATCGATTACTTAGCTGCTGATATGAATAACAACAATGGTATAGCAGCTCACATCTATCTAAAGAATATAGAATTGTGGAAAAAAGAAGATGGTAGTGTGATTTGGGCCACTCCTGCTAACAAGGACGAAATTACAACCATACCTTCTAACCCTGGATATCCTGACGTTAAAAGTTTATTCCATTCTAACTTCCTTGATGGTTA
>Ga0209795_10000716_pt1 | contig 23730 bp, 18 predicted proteins | sample AgamicOrMarz_FD_187166 | JGI IMG/M metagenome (GOLD analysis project Ga0209795, IMG submission 187166) | Agave microbial communities from Guanajuato, Mexico - Or.Ma.rz (SPAdes) (version 2) | ecosystem: Host-associated > Plants > Phyllosphere > Phylloplane/Leaf | place: Guanajuato, Mexico...
AGCTGTAGGCAGGAAAGGAAGGAGATGGGATCGAGCCCACACTCGACTCGGTTCAGGGCTTTAAAGAATGGGGTTCTTTCACTCCCACTCCTAAATCGAACTCTTTAGTGAAAGTCTCTATTTCACTCCCACTCCCAAGCCCAAGGGCAATAGCTGACATTGTTGAATTAGCTGACAGAAGAAGCGAAAGGTATGATGATTTAAGGTCGCCCAATCATGTTAGTTAGGCTATATGCTTAACACAAAAAAATCGTCTGAAGTTCTCCTGGACGACTTAGGTGCTTATTCCCCATTTTAACATTTGAGTATCTCTTAGTTAGATCCCACGTGCTCGAAATGATATTTCAAACTTGTCGTCTACTTTCAGGAAATGTTCGGAAGAAGCCGCTTACAGAAAGAAGAACTGTTTTGAATCTACGAGTGATCCCATCATTCTGCAGGAAGATAACGTACCAGTCCCAACAGTAATAGGACCAATACCAGTATAATCCATTAATATGGAGCCGGTTGGAGTTTTTTTCTTTCCCCCTCCTATTTCGTTGCATTCTGCTTTGGATCTTGGATGAATTCTGTCTTACATTTCTTCTTACTATACTATTCTATATATAAGACTTTTATAATATAGGCGAGAAAGAATGTGAATCGCCTATATTCTGGGTAATCTATGGCTTTGTGAGTCATACTTCTGACGATTTAGGTTTGAAAAGCAAGGTACGTCTCTGAGGTCCACGTGCTTACCCAACCCACCTACATCCCATAATACGGCGTTGTGTTATCCCCGCTCTTTCAGGAGCGACCTGTGCGTAACAAACGGCTTTCTTCATGACAGGGTTGGATTAAGTCTAGGGTTCATCATGAAATCGGGGTCCTTACCTTAGGAGAAATCTCTTTGTCCCACTAAGCATCTTTTAAGTCAAGCTTCGTACCTGATACACGTTTGGGCTAAGATTTTCACTCCACCAGTCCGTCCCAAAGAGGGATATGAATGGAGGTGGTATCCATGTTCATGAAAGCACCCCAAGACTTCGTAGCTTCCCTTTCTATTAATCAGCATGGAGAAAGATTAACGGGCTACTCAATATGCGTTTACATATAGGGTGATATGCATTGATATAAGAACTATCTTTCACTGACTTGAACTGTACCAATCTGGATTACAAAGTAGATTTGTAGGCCGAGGACTGAGACTATCAATCTTACTTTGGAACTGGCACTATTTGGAAAGGCAAAAGGTACTGTTCCACTGACAGTAAGGGATGACTACGATCCATATTCACCGGGAACTAAAACTCCAACTAGCAGGCTTGCCCTATCTTACTTTCTTTCGTCTTGCTTACTGGAGGCATATAGAAGAGAAATGAACTGCTTCTCTCACAGAATGATGGATTGACCTAGCCCTCTTCTCAGGGAAGCCTCCTTAGCCAATCTACAGCTATGGTCTTCTTTTGAGTACTTTATTTTCTATTTTATAGTCCTTTATAGTCCATAGACTGCTATTAGTTTACTGGTCTTAGCCGTTTACTGTTAGGAGAATGTCCAATAGCCCTGGAAGCATGTAAGATGATACGAAAATAGCGCTTTCTATTTACTCTTGGCTGCTGCCTTTATCACAGACTCCTGACCACTCGTTCTAACCCTTACTTCAGTGTAAGGCGAAAATATTGAAACTGGGGCTATCAACTACTCCTTAGGTTAGGGGTAGACTGTCTGTAAGGTCTTAACACTCCAACTAAAAAAAAAAAAAAAGACTGCAAGAGGCGCTTCCGCAATAGGAAGTCAATCAGGGACAGAAATTGGATGGCAACTAACTGCTTCCAAGTAAACTGGCCAGTTAAATGATTTGCTCAGACGAAGGGAAGAGGAGATATGCCACTTTTTTACACTCGCTTATCTATTCACTATTAATGACACAGGAAATCGCATAGTACTAGTCATGGATTGTCCCTTGTTTTAAAGAGAACTTGCTATAGAGATGGAGGATAGAGCTAAGCAAAACTTAGATTTTACTTGATAATTAATTCATTTTCTGGCTATCCCTATATCTTGATATCCCTTGATTGCTACAAGCATTTGTAAAATGCTAGCTTAATAACGTACTATATAAAGAAAGATATTTTAATACATCTCTCCTCACAGGATTTTTCACTTTCACTGTAAGGCTGGGAACTGTAACAGGATCTCAAGCCCCAAGAAGTGCTTCCAATGGCTGAAACTTCCACTGCAAAACTTCTACTAGATCGAATGCAGAAGGAATGGAAGGCCATGGTGATGTAAGGGAAAATAGCTGGAAGAGATTATCCTAGAACTGCAATTGAATAGCTGGGAATTGGAACTGCTTGTGAAAACTTTATTGCTTTTGCCCCTTCTTTATCATATGATCTTTCTTTCACTCGCCTTATCACTGGCCTAAAATGAAAATCCCTAGGCCTTGCTGGATAGTGATAGTATTCATTGACTTGAACCTGCTATCCCTTGTTTGCTTACACTTGAAAGGCTTGAAAAAGCACGCCATCTGTAACTTGATAGAAAAGCACTGCCCTTAATCCTTATTTTATACCTTTAACTTGTTACGCTTGTCAGGTAAGGGGATTAGATAAGACTAAGCCTTAGCCCTATAGATCGTTAGCACGTTAATCCTACCATTTATATTAGACTATCCATCTTCTATCGAGTAGAGCATTGTACAATATACAATCCTTAATAGAAACATATTCGATTCCGCTTTCTACCGCTGCTTTATTGTCTAGCCTGTCAATCTTTTGCCCTAGAACCAGCTTCTTAATTGCCTGAAGGATTGTAATGATGCCCTGCCCTGGAGATTGGACGAGCGGGAGATCATTAACTCCTTAAGGGTAGGCTGATATGGACTTGCCTTTTTTGGAATCCTCCACATCTGAAACTTTCTTTATCACAGTAAGCTGCTGTCTTGCCTTGGAAAGATACATCAAAGGACTTGTTTTCATTTAAAAGTCAGGGGCACACGGACGTCATGGTTGGAAACAGGGCTGGACCGACCACAAAGTGAAACTTCCAATGTATTAAATAGGCTAGCCAATAGCCACAGGAAACTAAACGTAATTCATAGGCAAAGAATAGTTAGGCATATGCAGAGGCTTATTATCCTTAGGCATAGTCGTCTACGGCCTTTCCTTTTGATGAGAATGCCACTACAGAGACTAGACCTGAAACTACATGAGCAGGGGCGAAACAATTGACCCTTACTTACCGAAATACGAAAGAGGGACAGGGCTAATAGATAGAGGATTGGATTTAACCGAACTCATTACTTAGAATCGTGATAAAGGCTCGATATGATAAGAAGGTAATTCAATTGTCTCCGGACTGGTAGTAGGACCTGGGCTAGACAAAACAAAGATACTCCGAAGGCTAGCTAATGAAAGTGTGTGCCTTAACTCCTCGTTAATTGGAAAGCGATTCCGTCCACATACTAGGCTTAGGCTAAAAACGGGCGCTTCAAGCAAAGTAGACTACTCCTGTCAGTCGTTTTCAATGTTAGGGGCTAAAAGCAAGATCCGAAAGGAAAGAGCCTCCTCCCTTTTTTTTTAGAAAGCGATCTGCTCAACCATTCGATCATCCCTCTTCAGGTTGAGACACTGCTTCCGAATCCATGGATTCCCAATCCGTAGCTGCTGCTCCATAGTGGATCCCTGTCGCCTTGTCCTCGGCCCCCTTCTCCTGACACCGGCTGCATCGGAGACTATTAAAACATCTCTAGTTGGAGGGTTTGACTAGAATTCAATAGCTGCATTCAATACGAATCTTTCTGACCGACGCATTAGCTGCTAGGCCCAGTCAGTCAGGTGGGGCATAGGTTTGGGGTCTTCCTTTTTATCGTATTCGGATCGAAAGGCTTACGGGGTTGAGTCTTCTACTATTTTTAAATAGTAAAGAAAGATGCCGATCAAACGTAGGGATCGGGGAGCGAACAAAACTTTGTTACCTAGGCTAGGTTCATGAGAGGTAGAGGGGAACAACTCTCTATTAGTTCCGATTCGATATAGAGAAAAGAGCATGGAGTCAAGAAAAGTGCTTCTATTCTAGGCGCTGCAGCAGTCTATCTCTGAACTCTTAGCTGATACTTCCCCTTACTGTCGTACACAGCTGAACTATAGAAGGAACTGCTAACTAAACTCTTGACAGCATCCGTCGCAGCCTTGCTTATCTAAAAATTTGACTTGAAAGAAAAAGAACGAAAAGAAGGCAGGGACATTTCAGGAAAGACCATAAACTTCTGGGCGATACTGGGCTTCAAACATGCGGTTTTCAGTTTCGAAGAGTTGAGTTACGTCCCTGGAGTCACTCTGCCAGGATACTCCTACCCTATTCTATGACCTTACCTTTCTTATTTTGACCTTTTTCAAGCAAGCAGAGAAGCCCGATTTTTATAGGCTTAAGTTTTCAATCATATGTATAGTTAATGCTTCTTCTTTGGCCCACTGGAGCCAGCTAGCCTTCGTAGACGCTTATTGCGTCACTTGGATCCTCGAACTAGCTGCTTTGACTTGCACCATCAACGGACTTGATTGACGACTGCTTCGCCTTCGTCTACGACTTGAGAGCCAATTTCGTGCTGAGATGGCTCAATTTGAACCTGCGCCGGACGAGAGATAGATTGACGAGTTTACGAAAGACTGAATAACAATAATTGGACCAAGGAAGAGCCGTAGAGGTTGACATAGAAAAGAGAGCACTTGACCAACTTTCCTCGGATGAGAACCAGTTTTAGGGAAGCGGGCTACTGTAACCGAGAAATGACTTAGATGTGTTAAACATCTCGCTAATGGAAGAATGTTGAAAAGCAAAAGCAGTTGTGAAATTTTAGTTTCAATTTCGTTTAGTTTATTATTAATTATTAAAAAATTATTAGTGCGAAGCGCAATCGCAGTTTCAAGCGAGCGAAGGAAGAAGGAATAGGCTTTGGAAAGCCAACCCGCTTTCTCTCTTGAATTGCTCTTTTGAGTTCACTTAGGAGTAGCGGTGAATAGTAGGAACTCTGCTTTATTCTCGAACGGATATAGTCAGTGTGCCACGAGTGCTCCCTCTCTTTATTCTCACCCGATAGGCAAATTTCCCAATACTCCCCATCTTACTGGAGAGCTCGGTCTTATGCCTCTTCTGATCAATCCTTTCCTTCTATTGAGCCTGTTGGCAGGAAAAAAGACAGCAACTATAACTCTCACACTCACAGGAAGCAGGCTCTACCTTGTTTACCTTAGGTTTTAAAAGAAAACTCAAGCTTTTTTAACTTGCTTACTCGATTTAATAAGCACTTATAAAAGATTGCCCTCGACTTGAAAAGAGAACTTTTGAACCCTTCTTCTTTCAATTGAAAAATGACTTTACTTTTGTGGAAAGACTTAAAAGAGAATGGAACTCATATTAACCACTGGTTACGGGCACTCTTAATCTTACCTGGAGACTGGTACACTGCTATTACAAGGCAACTAGTGCATTTTTGCTTGCCCAACTACATGCCTGGGAACTGGATATCCTTTGACGAGGAATTTGAGAGTCTTTGTACTGGCTCGCATGACCCCAAAGTAATGGGAATTATAACATAGGAGGTATAAGGTAATTTTTAATGGGGACCCACATCTACTCAAAGAGGTTATACTGGAAGAATTTAAAAGTGCTAATGCTACACTGACGATGGTGGGTAATCTGTGCTCTCACTATGCTTTGCTTGCGTTGGTCTTCCCCGGTGATACATTTGTTTATAAGAAAAGAGATGTAAAAAAGTCTTTGAAGCCCCGTTGCAATTCAAATGTATATGTTAAACTAGAAAGAGCCTTGTACTGTAAAGTACTCCTCTCTTTACGAGAGAGCACTGGTAATATGTTCTTTTTTATAAATATACGGGGGACGCTACATAAGCGTCAATTTGACTGCAAATGCCTTAGATGAAACTCCCAATGTAGACAGGGCCTCCCTTAGGTCTCAACAATTGGGTATGTAAATAGGATGTTCATTGGATGGGCTTTCAACAGAAGGAGCTTAGCCCACTGGCTGACTTGCTATCTGGATTGAAAACTAAGTGCCGGGCATTCCTTATCAAGAAAAGAAAGAAGTGACTCCTATGAATCGACATCTAAAATCGAATGAAAGAACTTCTACTTACTGTTAAATGGCGGGTTAGGTTTCTTTCATACAGAGATGTAACTGACTCGGGTATTTCACTTGACTCCTATTGAATGATCCGCAAGCCTATAGCCCTCGTGCAAGCGAGCAAAGCCATCAGTAGGACTTTGAGCACGTCAGGAAGGTGATGAGTCAGGAAGTCCCAAGTAATAAAGTGGATATATAAAGTCAGCGTGATAGAAAGCTGGCCCAACGTATCCCTATTTGATAGAGGTTCGTAATCCCCGTAGTAAGGAAGGAAGAATCAGAATCATTTCAGTCCACTGGTTTGGTTCTAGCTGTAGTAAGCCTGTCAGGAAGGTTCTATTAAGCAAACCTGTAAGTTAGTGATTCAAAGTATAGCCCGCCCTGGTGTATGAGATATGGAATTCTCAGTGAAAGCAGACTAAGAATCCGGTATGTTCCCCAGGCAATTCTTTTCACAGCTAATGAAAGGTGAGCTTGAGCTTCCAGCCCCGCGTTCTACTACAGGAAAGCTAGCCTGGTGGATCCACTACACGCGTTGAAGCAAGTCCCGACTAACTAAGTAAATCCGGGTTAGACTGAAAGTGACCAGAAATGGAAATCTTCTTTCAAAGACTAGCGATAGAGCGAAGCGTAGCCGTGTTTAAGCCGAAGGCGATAGTGATTCCAGTGTTTACTGAGCTATATCTCTATCTATTAGTTATCTGGCTTAAATAAAGAGTTTAGACTCACGATACCGAGAAAGCAAGCCGATCATAGACGGAGGTTTAAGCTTGAAGTGAAGTGTCCGCCCTAAGGTGAATCAGATGTTCGAACGAGACTGTTCAGGAACATGGATTTAGGGTATACCTGCGCAATAGCTTTCTCTACGAGCCTACAAGTGACGCTTTGGGTTAGCTTCTAACTAAGGCATTTGGCCTATGATAGGGTTCTCTGCTTCATCGATCTCCCCTTCCGACAGTTGATGCTGCTTTAGCTGAGTTGATTACGGAAGAGACCCGGTTAGCCTCGCTGGTGCCTGCATCCTTAGGCAGTATGGACTCTGTTTTAGCTGCTGCCAAGGCTTCTCGCTCCTCTCCTTTCAGTCTTTTGCGCTGCTTCGCAGCCGAGGGTTAGGTTCAAGGGAAGGTCTTTTGCGTGATTTCATACCTCTCCCTAAGGTCGAGTGACAACTATCGGAGTGAAAACAGGTTCACAGCTCCTACTCGTAGTTAGAAAGAGTCCTCTCTTTCATGTCTATCATGTCCAAAGATGGAGGAAATGTTACCTGCGCTTTGGTGCTTTTGGCTATGCCATGTCTTCAAAACCTTAGCTACCCCCTTCACACTCCAATTCCCGGGCTCCAATATGGCTAATCTGATTGAAAGCAGTCCTCCGCGGCAGGGCATCCAACTCATGTCTACGTGAGGGCTGAAGAACGAGTGAATCTTGTTTTCGGGTTTATGCCCATTGCCGATCATGTGGTAAGTTTCCTCTGATAAATCAATCTTTCTTATTGAACCTACAGTCACTTCCCCTGTCTCTATAAGGCCGTAGGTGACATAATCTTTCTTTATCTGATCGTTCCTTCCCATCGATGCTTACCTATCAAATACTTCACAGTCCCCAGAGAGATCCGATCGAAGTAACATGGTCTTTCACTCGCTTCCCAACTAAGAATCTGGAAGCACTTGAGCCTGTCTTCCCGCTTAGATCGAACTAGGAATCCTTTTTTGATGAAGGCTAACTCGGGACCCAGTTCTTTCTCATTTATGAACAAAGTATAACCGTTCATTTGCTCGCTTAGCTTCTTGCGCATAAGAAAGAGCTGGGAATTGGTTGGTAACGTCTTTTCTTCCTCTCAGACTTCGGAGATCCAGAAATCCCCTTGGAAGCGGATCCTACTCTTTCTTTCTCTATCAGTAGAGCTTTAGGTAACGTGCTGACTACCCAACTGATCCATTATAGGCTTATCTGCTCATACAGCTAGGTGGCAGAACATACTTAGTTACAACAAAGGCTTGCTGACCCACGCATCTGAGAAGGAAGATCTAGTAATTGCTGCAAAGGAAGAACTTAGAACAAAAGATGCAAAGGTTCGCTTATCATGTAAAGATCCAAGTGCGTATAAAGCACATTCGCGGAGTATGGTTTCCACCAATCTCGTACTATATAAGACCAGACTGATGCTGTCAGTGTCCGGTTAAGAAGAAAAGAAAGCTTGGGCCGAATGGAAGGGGCTTGCAACGATGGAAGGCTTACGGTATAGGGGCATACTCGTATTCACAATTTCCTAACTAAACCAATTGGGGTGATAGACCCGCAAAGCAAAAACATTTTGACTAGCATTGAACCTTACTTCAAAGACTGGAAAGCTTACAACACAGGTAATAGAGCGAAGCCTTAGGCTGAGAAAGTGGTTGAAGGCAGACCAAGAGCATTACCTACGAGGATTTATTAGGATGGCTCAAAGACTGGATTCGGTCTTTTCTTTCCTCAAAGGCGGATACGATTGAACTCGCTTTGGACTACGAGAGAAGCTAGACAGCGGGGATGGATGAAAGGATGATAGGCCAAGCAAGAGGTTTGACATCGTTCCTCAAGAACCGGAGAAACTTCAATAAAAAAACAAAGAAAAATGAGGACTTCCGACGAGCCGGGTCAGGAGTTAGACATTTCACCACAAGGCATGCGCCAACCAACAAGCCTGGAATGATAACGGACTGACTCGAGGAAGAAGGGAATATTTACTAATGGCCAAGAAAGAGAAATCCGGACTTGCTCCGGGATTTCAGTTAGAATATAGAATATCAAGTATCAAGACAAAGCAAATGCCGAAAGAAAGAGGCCCAGAAGGAAGAAGGAACTTCACTCGCTGAGAAAAGAGAATTCAGTCTGTGCTCCGTTAAAGAATGAACACTGACATATTACTTAAAACTAAAAAAAAGATAGAGCTCATTCTAAGGAATGAGATATTCTCCCACATCCGATTCTGGTCCATCTACTTCTGATTCTATTGATTTATCTGCTATATGCTTAACACATGCGCTTCGGTATACTCTCCCGAGAAGGCATGGGGTTCGCTTGAAAGAGGCCCGAGCAGAAGTTTTTAGTTGTGCTAAGTTCTCCTTGTTAGCAGGCGCAGGGGAGAGTCCGAGTATCTACTACAGGGCCAACTTGATCCTTCTTCCCGGGATCATCAGTCTCGTGCGAAAATACTCAATTGTTTAAGATTGTTTAAGGCTTTGAAACCATAGTTTTCATTCCAACAGGAAGACTCGTCATTCACTTACAGTAGATACACAGTACAGGAAGGTGGGCTATAACCCTGATAAAGTCTAATTGTAATCCATATCATATGTCCATCCTTTGAGTGGCTACTCTTTGTGCCTTAGAAGGATTGGTACGAGCTCTAAGCTATATCCCTAAGATTCGTAGGATTACTTTATTCCCTTCCTGGCTAACTTAACTTGAAAAAGAGTCTGAACCCAAGGGGACTCTTTCAAAAGCTGTTGCGAAGAAAGTAAGTGAGTTTCTTTCCTGCCCTTTAATTTCCTTATTTAAGACGGTCTCTCTTTGCCTAAGATCCGTTCTTATCTTAGACTTTTGTTTGGCATATGTGTATGTGTTGTCTGCCGGGAACTTCCTTTACTACAGAGAAATTGACATAGAGAGCTTTTTTGACCTCCGTGCCTCAAGAGCGCTTAGCCTCCTTTCCGGCATCAATTCCAAAAGCAGGATTCTATTCTCTATTTGTTGTATCAACCCAATCCGGTGACAAAGAAGTTCTCCTTTGTTCTAACTTTAGCCTTGACTGCCAGTGGAAAGAACCCAGTTATAGAAAGAGAATGTGATTTCACGAATTGACTGACTTTTCTCGCTTGGACGTAAAGTCCTGCGCTTGCAACAACAAGGGAAAGAGCAAAACGAAGGACGAATCAATCTAACATCTGTACTAATGAGCTCCCAAACCACTCGGTACTCTCAAGCGCCAACGGGAGTGGCCAATTAGTTGCCATTTCAAATACGTCCGACATTGGTTACGTCACATGGATCATAGACTACACAGAGCAAGCAGTGAGAGCTGCAACACTCAATAAGATCATAGCCTCCTTGTTTCTTGTTCGAAGGAGGTACTCTATATTGGGATGCGATAGGGCCCATAGTTCTTTATCAGGATAGTTCGATATCCGACCTAATAAGAGAACAGCCAGAAATAACCGAGATGGTTGCTCAGCCGAAAGAGCCACCGGAGCGACTCCTTTTCTTTTATTTAAATGGCTTCCAAGCGAATCGAAAAAGCAATACTCAGGTATAGGTCTTTTGGTCTTTAACAGTGACATATTCTAGTTTTCTAGTTATAGTGACATATGGGCTTATTGGTTCTAATGTATTCTATCATTACCGGTCTATTCCAATTAGTCCAATTCGACTGCTTTCGATAAATGTGCTCTTAATAGGCGCGATATTGAGAGTTTTCTGCCTAGGATTGGCTTGAATTCACTTTATCCTAATTATATGAATGTCCCAATAAAAGTCCTCCAGAGGTGAGGTTTGACTGTTAACTCTCCTTCCAGGACACGTACTCTTCTTCTCCGTAGGCCACGTTCTGGATGGCAGCCAATACTCTTCAAAATCATCCCCTTGCAACTGTCCTTCTTTCGAGTCAGTCCAATCCGTCTATCTCTGTTCAATCAATCCTCAAAATCGACTTTTCCTGGTGGCAGTAGGTGTATCGGTTAGTGCAAGAAGTGCTTCTTCTTGCTTAACTATAAGTAAGAAATCACTTTTCCATAGCATAGAGATCTTGCCCTATCCTTTGATAGGCGCTACGTTCCTTTGTTGCAGTTGTCGCTATTATGGGCTCGGTCTTTGGTCAAATTCAAGTCTCTTGTCTTTCTTTGTTTTTGGTACATCCTGCTAAGAAAATCCAGAGCTCTTCTGTGTGGAAATACGCTTTCTTTAGAGAATACTTGCTAAAGCAGTTACTATTTCTTCGCTCCGGAACTATACTTAACTTGAGGGACAACTGCAATGAACGAAGCGATCTATTAGTGGAGAGAAGCATAGTTATTACAGAGTCCCCACTTATGGGTAAACTGATATGGAATCTATGTGAATTCCACTCGAGAATTCACTTCTTTATTAAGCTTTCTTAAGACTTAAGAAAGGCCATGACTCTTAGATAGCTTCGTAAATGGTACAGTAAAGGCTGTATGAAAGAACTTGTTCGTAGCCTTTTGAAAGGTGAATATCTCTTTATTGGCGCTATTTCCTTCCTTTCTTTATTCCGCTCTCCTTTTTAGATAAAGGAAGTAGAATAGTCTTTTTTAGGGAGAACTCCACGAAGGTAACCTTTCCTGTGATAGAGAACTTCCAGCCCCGCAATACGACCCAGGAGACAAAGATAGATGAGCCCTTACATATAACATTTTTAGATTGGCGGATAGGCTAACCTTTGCTTTGGGACAGACCTTCCCTTAACCTAAAAGAAGACTGTATCCGACCCCGACCTTTCGAAGCATTCTTTCTCCACTGTATGGAGTTCACGTCAGGCTTTTCCAAGGAAAAAGAAGTTTTCTCTTTTCTTCAACAAGAGCACCACTATCATCGCCGCGCTAAAGTTAGGTGGCTAGTCTAACTTGGAATTTGTTGCCCAGTGTACCTAGGCATTCTCGGAAAACCATTACTCTTTGAAAGAAGCCTGCTTTACTATAAAGCTCTCTTTCCTGCTTTCCTGTACGCCCAGGCCCAGGGAGGGGCCATGTCCTTTATCGAGGCTCTGACACTGACAAGACCCTACTCGAGTGTCAAGTTGAGCCGAATCCCAAACTCGCTACTGTGGTTGAGCCTAAATATTCCACCTGTCCTCCATCGAGTCTCCATCTAGTATACTCCCCCTTGGAGGAGAGAGAAAGTCTTGAATCTCTCTTATGTGTTATGTGCTAGCGTAGTGACTCTACAGAACATTTCAACCCGGAACTCACCTTTCTCTGCAGTTGTTCTATTCCCAAGTGTGGTATCTCTTTCAAAAAATGAAGCCCAGCCGTAGCCGCTTTTGTTTCACTACGGCTTCATCCTTGCAGGATGAGGACTCTATATGCATAGGTCTACCGCTGTCAGCCGCAGCTCTCTCATAATGCCCAATTCCAGCCCTGCTATGAGGTCGAGGCTGGATAATCAATAGAAGTCTCGTAGATAAGGCTAGACTTTAGGCAGCTCAAACCGAAAAAGTATATTCGTATTCTACCCGGAAGATTCCCGCGCTTCTTTACGTGGACTAGACTAGACAAAGCTTTTCGGAAGGAAGAACTACCGCATATAGAAGAATATAGAAGATCCAGCTCTGCGTCTAGCAGACTCATCTCCACACTTACTGGTCTTTTCTTTTCCTTCGCTGCTAGCTAACGGCTCTCTCTTCTTAGGCCCAGATAGTGTTCTAATCCAACCTTTCAGACCTCTGACCATCCCCTAATGATAGCAGGTTATACAAATAAGCCAACCAAACCAATAAAGTCATAAGTCTTACGCTAGGTAAATAAGCAATTAGTTGATGGCCTTTCAAAAGTAACTTATTAACCTTTTGTATAGGTGCCATGTATCCCTACTTTGCTTGATTGAAATGATAAGAGGATTGGTCGAATTAAGAAACTTCCTAATGGGTAAGTAAAGAAGTCAGTCTCTAATTACTTAGTCCTTGTTCTAAATGGAATCTAAATTTCAAATGATTAACCAGGAAACGTCTATACCTATGGCAACAAGATACAAAGGAGGCTTATACGAGGTCTTATCCAATAAATGAGGTTGTGCATATGAATTCTGGATCTTTTATCAGATAGCTTAGCAAACGCAAATAATGGATTCAAGAAGACTTGGACACAGTCTAAGCAGTACCTCTGCTTAGTAGGCATTTCATACAGGTAGCTAATGGAAAATCCTGTTTACTTTACTGGTTTCTAAGTAGCTATTGGACGCTACCTAAAGTTAAAGAAAATGGATTTACCTCGTGAGAAAGACTATTCTTTCATACTCCTTTCTTCTTTCTATGAATACTCATAAAGTACAAAGTACAATGTAAATTCAAGAGGGAGATCTGAGACTTGACTTCATTCCATGGGGGAGAAAGCTTCTTTGGTCAACCAACATAGAGAATCCTACTTTACCAGAATTTACTACAGTAGAATCCGGACTATCGACAGCCTTGCTTGGTCTATCCTTAAACCTCCTTTGAATGGCTCATTATCTGGGCTAGCTAAATTAAGGGTAATAGTGGAATACTTGGACTAGGTCATGGCTATTAAGTTAGTGACTCGATTTTCTTCTCCTTTCTCTGTGGAACAAGCCTATTATAACAGCCTTAGACTTTGTTTAAATGACTCTAGTGAAGATGGATAAACCTTATTTAGTATTTACGAGGCCCTTGGAAATGAAATAGTTTACCCATGCGGTGAAAGAATACATAACCATTCCAAAGCAAACAAAGAAATAGATGGAGTGGTAATGAAAATGAAGGTATAACCCTCTTTAATAAGAGTTATACATATTTGGAATTGAGTGAAAGGGAGAGGCATAAAGGCGGTGTAGCTCAAAGTTCAAAGTGAAATGTTCACTTCGCTATTCTATCTTTTCGAGGGAACCTAGAATGATCTGTATTTACAATACTCTAGAACCGAGATAGAACGCCTAAAAGAAAGTAAGGTTGATGCATGAGGGTCAGATTCTCCACATAAGAAAGGGTGAGCTTCCATCCACTCTCCTGGGGAGATTCGTTTTAAGACTTCTCACTCAGAGAGGAGTATACCTTGAATGAGAGGAGAAGCTATATGAGATGTCGGAATATCCTGCTTTTTGTCCTCTTGTCTGACTTTAGCACAAGTGAGAGTAAGAGTATGTTAGAATAAACTAAGAAATTGAGAAAGACCGAAAATCTCTCTTTGACTAACTTGTTGCATGGAATAAGGAAGAGGTTGCTTCTTTGATTTGTTTGAGACCTTCCTGTCTATTTCTTCCTTCTTCGACTCTCCGTTAGGAAAAGAGAAATCCTTTTTGATGTCCCTCCTTCTCTATCTTAACCTTTGTCAAGTCTCTGAGATTTCTCCTCTACCGAACCGACGGGAAGCGAAGGCGAAGGAAGGACAGACTCTACTGGTCTTTTGCCAAGAAAGCTGTATTCGAGGAGAAAGATGTTCGTAGCGTAGATCATCTGATCTTATTCTTATTGAACCTTGTCAGTACCAAAAACCTATTCTATACCATACCTCTGGACTAGACTTCAAAGGGCCTGGACAATAGAATAGAACAGAGCGAGGTCGAGCAGATGAGTCTATATTGATTGAAGATTTTCTAGTTCCTACAACCAGTAAAGTTGCCAGAATGTTTGTTGAGTGAAATGAAAGCTGAATCCAAGGAATCTAAGATTTTGCAAGGGAAGAATGGAAGAATCAGGGGTTACACAAAAGAGAATGATGAAAGACTGTCGAATAAATAAATAAATAATTAGTTACTAAGACTGAAGTGCTTTAATAAGAAAGCAAATCTAGTACTAGCGAAACCGGGATATCCAGTCCTTTTAGTAGGGCAGAAAGCGAAAGGCTAAGGATCGAACTTCTTTCAACACTTAAGAGGGAACCGCTACTGCAGCCAATCCATTTCAAGGTGAAGGCAATGCGTCATGCAGATGCAGACCGATTGGGTTCTCCCCAATCGGTCTGTCATTCTGTCCTGAGAGTTAAGTAAGGACTTTCAGCTTATCGTTAGAACGGGGGCAAGGATAGCTGTCAAAGGCTTTCGTCTCGGGGTAGCAACCGAATCTTAGAAAAGCGCATACGTGGGGTTGATAGAGATTTCTTTTTCTTTAGAATCCCTATTGAATTTGAATTGGGCGAGGAAGCCTCTTCTACTCATTCATGGGCTATAGGCAACTCAAAGGTTGCTGACTCTGATATTGATTCTCAAAGTGGGCATCCTCCAGCTTGGTCTCTAGTCTTTATCATGTATTCACTTTCAGCAAAGAGGTTTCAAGCAATCGGCAGCTCAGCTCGCTTCTCACCCTAGTTACACGGTCCTCTTTTTTAGGAAGAATAAGCAAAATCTTACCTCCGTTTTCAAGTTTCAGTCTTTCTTCAGATGCGGATTTTATAGCTGCGCTTACTCATTTTAGTCTTCCCCGAAAAGATCGGATTTGCGCTAATGCGGATTCGCGAAGAACGGATTCGATAGCGCCCCTTCACACAAGGTCATGCCTTTACTTTAAATACGACAGGACCAATACCCATGAAAGAAGAGACAAGGAGAGCAGTCCATTACCTGTTGTTGATTCATTAGCAGGAAGAAATCCACTACGCTTTCTTTGAGACTCTTATTCTTTCTTGTTGGCGGGTAAGATGCTAAGAGAGGAATCACTGCTTATCCATCGGATGTGACCTTCCCAGAACCCAGAGCATAGCCTTCTTCTTCTATCCTTCGTGCCTTGGCTACAAAACGAAGCTGTGATCCGCATCGAGAAAGAAATGGTTTCATGCATCTCGAAAGTGCGAATGCTTTTCTGCTGGATTTCTACTTATACTACTTAATAACTTATAAATAGATAATTATTATTAACATATTAACAAATCCATTCTCTCACCAACATCTATGCTATGTCCTTTAGGGCTGATTCTCGCCATCTAGGTTTCCCGACAGGGATTCCCGGTCTGTGATCGATCCCATCTTTCTAGTCTTTCTGAAACAAGATTCAATAGCTTCTCCTTCTGTTGACTGAACTCCCTTTGAGCTAACAGCAGCGGATGACATAGCAATGCAATAGCAGCCCCCACCATTAATGGGATAGGAAGATTCTTTCGGGCTAAAGACTAGTCGGATTGATGGATAATTTCTTCTTTATAAGGAAGAAAAAGAGGAATCGAAAGAAGTGTGCTCCGATTGGGCCTTTAAGTCAATGAAATGCCTTACTTGAACAAGTCTTGAACAAGTAAGACAAGCATCTTCAAAGAGTAAGTAGTGATGAACTGCTTTATATCGCAATGAAAACTCATCCCACATGTTCTTTAGGTCAGTCATTTCACACTAAGCACTGGGAACAAGGGACTGATCCCGTACCGTGTTACTGCCTTGACTTTGACTATAAAAGTATAGACCTGAGGAGAAAGACTTCGTAAACTGGGAAAAAGCTCTGGTATTCCCTTGCAAAGTGAGTTTTCAAAAATGAAATGACATCACTTGTTGGTTGGGGGAGAGACCGCATATAGTTCCTTTATACATCGATTTGTGCCCACCAAATAAAGCACAGACTCTACTCACCCAACAGGATGCTTTCGATTTATTCCTGGCTCGGCCCTTTATTAAGATTAAGTCCCAAAAGCTGTTTGGATTGTCTTTTATGTCGTGGGAGTCTTTTTAGGAGTAGGAGGTGAGAGTGTGGCTCGAGTCATTACTATATACTATACTATTAACTATTAGCCTTTTTCGCGGCTGACTCACTCAATGGTTGACCATCCTTGTTGACGATCTAGGCCTGTTCGTTCCATTTGATGGAGGGTTAAATAGTTAAAATAGTATATTTCCTTCTCCACACGCCCAGGCATCCATCTACGAATAGGCTCTTCCTTCGCCCATTCACCTCGAGAGTACATTCTGAACAGAATCGAGACTCGCGAATATTAGGTCCTGACTTGTAAAGGCAGACCCGCCTCATTCCACTAATGAAAATGGATGAAAGATCCAATACTAGCCCCACATTTTTACGCCATAACTGGAGCGGAAAAGACTACGACACTGGCGTGGGATAGCCTTCTTACCTCTTACCTATCGTAAAAGGTATCAACCCGTTTCTCGGGATCTTTTAAGCTTCTCCCACATTACACCCTACCTTTGACCTTTATGGATAAGCGTAAGGGTTACTAGTATAGAATTTTCCACTTTCTATTGATTAGAAGGATGTAGAATTCCACAAAATCATGGATCATTCAATCCTTTCTGCTTGAACTGCCTCCCTATTGCATTGAGCCTTATCTTCCAGATATAGAATATAGAAGCAGTGCTTAAAATAACCTGAGTAGGAGGCCTACAAAGAGGTGTATTACATGTAGGTAAGAAAGTCTCCTATTTTCAAGAATGGAAAGAATCTTTCTCAGATGGTAAAGATGAACTCGAAGAGCTCTCGTTAGCCCAAAGGTCCCCAAAAGACTTGCAGTCGAGCGCACGCAAAAGATCCAGGGCTTTTTGTTTGAGTTGAATTTCGCTTCTTTGGATCCTCCGCCTTGGGTGTTGGGTTGAAGATCAAAAAAGGGTGGAGGCTTTGTTAGGTAGGATCTGCCTTCCTTCACCAAAGAAAGAATTTCATACTGTAGCCTTCGCAGCAGTGAATAAGCCCATAGTAGGCTACGGCTACGAACCCTATAACTGATGATAGAGGAAATATATAGACTAGACCTTCTCTTTTTCAGAGCCCCCAGGTTCAACAATGTCTACTTTGAAGATTGAAATCGAGTTGTTTTATGGGAAATTTAGTTTATGGCAAGTTTGAATGTTTGCCGTGTTGACGCAAAATGGCCTAAAGAAGGCATTGTTAGGAAAATCAAAGAAAGCCGAAACCATGAGTGAAGACGAGTGGAATGAGATGGATGATAAAGCCCTCACTGCGATTCAATTGAACCTTAGTAATGATGTTATTCAAGAATTCAAGAAGTTCTTTCAGAGAAGACATCTTCAGATTTATGGGTGAAGCTTGAGGAGTTGTTTTTGACTAAGTCTTTATCTTACCGACTAGTTTTAAAACTACGACTCTTTAGCTTGTCTGAAGGCAAAGCTCACATTAGTGAGTTTATTTCAATGACTTGAATGATGTGAAAGTTGAAGAAGAAGATCAAGCCATGTTGCTGTTATCTTCATTGCCGTCATCCCTATAATATTTTAGGGAAAGCATAATTTATGGTAGAACCGATCTTAGATTTGATTCATTCCTCTAAATTGAGTAAAGATAAACTGGATAATGAACTTCCATCCAGTAATGAGCTGTCTTATAGCTTTCTTGTTATAGGTGGAAGAATTCAGGCAATAACAAGCAAAGGAAAAGAGCTAGATCAAAGTCTTCAGCCAAAGAATTAAAGTGTCATCATTGCGGTAAGTCCGGACATTTAAAGAGATTTTGTTGGAAGTTGAAGAAAGAGAAGAAAAAGGGGTTAAATCCAAGACGTGAAATGATAACAAGGAAGATACAAGCGAGCAAAGTACAGTTGAAGAGTTCTTTGTTATTAGTTATTATAGGTGAAGATATTTTGAATTATTCTTACCATGATTCTAGCTGGGTGATTGATAGTGGTACAACTATAACTATTCATTGCACTTCGAGGATAGTCAGCATATACTCCAGGTAACTTTGGTGTTTTAAGGATCGGAAATGATGGTTGTTCCAAGATCATCGGCAGAGGAGATGTGTGCTTACAGACTGCCCATGGTACGCAATTGATTCTGAGAGGCATGCGGCATGTTCCAGATATCTGGCTTAATTTGATTTAAGTTCCGAGGCTTGATGATGATGGGTATTGCAAGACTTTTGGAAATGGTCAATTGAAGCTTACAAGGGCTCTTTAGTTGTAGCACGTGGTAAGAAAGACCAAAATCTTTACCTTTTGCAGGCTAGGCGGCTATCTCAAGGCTTCGTTAATGCTGTTGAAGAATAAAAATGTACAGAACTGTGGCATAAGAGGCTCGGCCATATGAGCCAAAAGGGGCTTAGAGGAAGAACTGACTCTCAGGTGTAAAAGATACGCATTTACATCCTTGTATACAAAGTGGGAACTCCCCCCCCACAGTCAAGACTGCTACAGGGCTTGGCCAAAAAGAAAACAGGAGAAAATAACAAGGGCTAGAGCTGGCGAGGAGGCTTAACAAATGGAGGATTTTGGCAAAAAAACAAAAAACAGGGGAAAATAACATTATAATCAGATTGAGTAGAAGGCAAGTTCCTAAAAGGTAAACCTTCATATAAATCTAAATGATTATATGCTCTTGGAATATTAGAGGAGTTCCTCACAAGCACTGTGAAATTCAAAGAATTTGTGAAGAAAAATGCAATTGATATTATTGCAATCTAAGATTGGGGGAGAAACAAGTAGAGAATGTCCTGAAAATGTTAGGAGTTGAGCTCGGCAAACAATTTATATATAACTATATATAACTATATATATAACAAAGTAACAAAGGGCGAATCTTGGTACTTTGGAATGGACGTAAGGTGGAAGTTCCATTTATGAATGAACAGGTTATGCATTGTAAGATTAGATGCAAGATTACACAAATCAGCCTTCACTGCTCCTTTGTGTATTGATTATTCTCCTCACAAGATAAATGCAGACTTTTGGAATGCCAAATTCATCTTGGTGCGAATCTTGATTCCCTTGGGTTCTTTTTGGGGTATTTCAACAATAATGTGCTGTCCATACTTGACAGGGACAGGAAAAGCAAAAGCGATTCCTAAGATATTAGGTTAGGGATTTTGACCTATGTGTGTGTTGAGGTTGAGCAGCTAGGCCTGCTGGATGCAAATGTTAATTGACCTCATTTTACATGGACTAACTGTCTTATATGGAGCAAAATTGACAGGGCTTTGTTCAACCTACAGTGGGTGGATACATTCCTCCATAGTCACATAGTAATGTGACAAACTTTGACTTCTTTCCCATATCTGATCACTGTCCATTACTGGTGACTACTAGGCTATTAGAAGAGAAGTACGGGCAGAAGTTGCTTCAACGACAAAGACTTCCTTAGAGTTGTACAGGAGCAATGGTCCCAGGACAAAGGTGGATTGCAGGTAACAATCAAAAATGAAAACCGGTTTTATCAGACATGAAGAGGAAGATCTATTGTAAATTAGCTGAGAGGGCTGATGAGGCTGAACAGAATTACAGAACATGTATGGATAACCTCAGACAGAATCTGGACGATATTCAGTTGCAAGAGGATGAAAAGGGGGCGGGATGAAAAAAGCAGTAGACTTCGAAGTAAGAGAAGACAAAGAAACTGGCGAATGCTGACAAGGGCACAAAGTTTTTCATGATCTTATTAAAAGAAAGAAGATGGTTTATACCTTCAATACAGTTTGGACAACGAGTCAGGACCAGCTTGCAAAGGAATTTTTGTTCCACTTGAAGAGCATTTTTTGAGCAGTGTGTTATACTAGAGAACCTGATGATAGCTATATGGAAACCGTGTGGACCCTAATCATTTTGGTGAGTTAACTAGGGAGGTAACAAAAGAAGAAGTATGGAATGTGTTAAAGAGTTTAGGAGATAACAAAGCACCTGGGCCCGATGTATACCTTTTTATTGTTGAACTGCTGGCATATTATAGGTTTGCACAGACTTCAAGGTTCCAGGCAACAAGAGAGATTTTCCTTGTGCTCTCATAACCTCCCCAAAGGAAATTACGAGTTCTTTTTTTCCTAGAGGTAAAGAGGCATGGCCAATGTATGCATAACATAGGAAGGCATTGTGAGGAGAGCAGATTGAGCAAGAGTGGCAAGATAAGAATAATTCCAATAAGCAATTTGAGTTCTCATTTTTTTTTCAAGGATATAGCCATAAAATCAAGCCCTCTTGGTAACTCGAGAGAGTGGCACCCCGATCCCTAATGTCTCTCTAAACTCGAGCTTGTTGGCCTTCTATTGGCTGCAACATTTTTCGAGAAGTACACCATAGTTTTCTGGGAGTTAACTTTATTACGCTTGAGAGAAATCAGCACTATTTTCAGTTATGTGTCGCCTCGGCACAAAAAAGTAGTTTGAGTGGGTCTGGAGGGCATGATGTGCTTAAGTCTGGTGGCTATGGTTTGAGTAATGATTTTGTACATGACAGTGCACAAAGAAATTGGTCTGAAATGAGTGATGGACTTAGGCACTTCCACCTTCGGGATAAGGCAAATCAAGGTTCTGTTCATAGCAGGTTCAATGGGTCCCCAACTAAAAAGTCTTCTCACTTATTTACCCCTCCCGACTATGCTCCATTGAGCTTGATACAAGCCCGCTTGAAGACCATCAAGAGGCTTTCCAAGGTCAAAAATTGCCTGTCTAATCTCAGTATCTTCCACGGGAACCATTAGATTATCCAACATGCTACATATAGGGAAAGCACTCTGTATCGGATACTAGAGCTGTCATAGGAAGGAGTAAAGAAATTTTAATAAATTAATCTTGTGCATAAGTTAAAATTTTATCTTGAAGCATTTCAAATTTCAATACGATTACGCTTCCATCTTCTGATGGTTATCAAATGCAAGAATGCAGTATTAATTTCTCCCAAATTAATCCGCAACATCAAGACTTGAAGCTCCTCCTCTTGTTTAGCAAGGGTGAGGCGCCTTTCCATGAGTTTTTGAATGCCTGCAATCCTAGCCAGAAGCTTCTTCTTCTGTTTGAATACATTCCCAAAGATTAATCTTTTATGTAGTTACCCACAGAAACGGTTCGCCGCTTTGTCAACCAAGCCAAGGTGTTGAAAGCCCGGCCCTTCGTTACTAGATTTCCATATCTGGTTCTGTTTCTGTGGAGGGGTTGAGAGCGACCATAATTCACGCTGTACAGAAATCAGTCAGAGTAATTATAATTAAACGAATTAATTGACAAATGGAAAGGATTTTGTTGCCCCGCGAGGGAACATGTCGAACAGTCAGTGTTTTGGCCCTATCTTGCTCAATTTCAAAATGATAATCAAGAGCAAGATGCTTCATGCGACTGTGAAAGACAGGGTTGTGGGACTGAATAGTGTCACCTAGGTTGTCACAACAAATCATCGGAATATTTGATCTTGAGAATCGAAGCCCTCAGGAAATCCAATCTAATTTTTTTCAGCAGCAGTGTTTGCGATGGCCTTGTATTCGGCTTCAGTAGAGGAACGAGTCACTGTGCGTTGCTTCTTCGAGGACCAACGAATAGGAGAACCTCCAAGAAACAATAAGATCCGGTGGAGCATTTGTCATCTGGATCACCTCCCCAGTCAGAGTCTGAGAATGCCACTAAGGGCTACGAGGCGCTAGACCATAAGATAAGAATCACTTTCTTTGAGATAGCGCATAACCCTCTTGCAAGCTTGCCAATGTGAGTGAGTAGGTCTACAGAGATAGTTGATTTACAGAAAAACGAATATCTGGCCGAGTAAAAGAAAGAGACTGTAGAGCACCAACTGATTGACGATATTGTTTTTGATTTTTTGGGCATTGAGTGAAGTGGATGCTGCAAGTTTAACTCCTTTGGCTTCAAACATATTGAATTTTTGAAGAAGATCAGTAATATACTTTCTTTGAGAAAGAAGAAGACCAGCAGATGTATAACAAATCTCAACACCAAGAAAGGTTGTAAGAGGTTGTAAATCTTTGAGAGAAAACCGAGCTGATAGAGCAGCATTGACTTCAAGAATTTTGGCATTAGAAGAACCGGTCAAGATCGTCCACATAGAGAATAGAGAAGTAGAAAAATAACAAGGTTCTTGCCATGCATTCTAAAAAGAGAAGAGTCTGACTGAGAACCAACAGACCAAATGGAGGATATAAATGTCTTGAATTCAGTGTACCAGGCACGGGGAGCTTGACAGAGGCCAATAATTGCCTTGTGAAGCTTGCAAACATAAGTTTGATGCTTAGTGTTGACAAAAGCGGGAGGTTGTTCCATGTAGACCTCATCCTCTATAGTTCCCTTCTCCCTTGTACAAGGGAGAAGTAAGGAAGCATTATTTACTAAAAGTTGATAGAGGGACCATTTTCAGTATGTGGCAAAGGTAAGAATCAGACGAAAAAAATTACCACGGGACTGAAGGTATAGGTGAAGCACGTTGATGAAAACCTTTGGCAAACTAACCGGCCCTTGAATCGATCGAGACTGCCATCTGATTTTAGTTTGACCCGAGAAAGCCCAATGACGTTCTGATTGGCAGAGGGAGGAACAAGTGTCCAAGTTTTGTTTCGGACAAGTGCATCGATTTCTTCACGCATTGCGCCATACTTCATATTTTGCAGCTTGTTGATATGTTTGAGGAGCTACAACTGGATCTGTTGATGCCAGAGTAAGAAAGTGCTTTCTTGGGTTTCAAAATCTTATTTATGCTGGGAACGAGTTACAACCCGAGTTGGTGGGGGTGTAAGACTACTTGCCTGCTGTGAAGAAGAGTTGGAAACATCTTCACTCAATGCCGGACTAGGGGGGAGCTGCTGAATGGACAGGATAGTCCGTTGAGGCAAAAATAAAAATAGCAGAAGACGAATTGGTAATGTTTGATGTTGTAGAGATAGGGGCTTACTGCATCGGAATTTGGGAAATATCATGAGTCGTTGGAAGAGCAATGGTAGCTATTGTGGCAGGTGCTGTTTGAGCAGGGGGTATAGCATCAAGCTATAAATGGAGATTTGACTCTGATACCCGATAGAAAGGTAAAAATAGTTCTATAAAAGCGAGTAGGCAAATTGGTAACAATGATATTTAATAGCCAAAAAAGACACAAGGTCTTGACTTAGGATCAAGCTTATGATTGGAACAGGGGCGAAAACCAAACGTGCGAAGTATAGTATAAGTAGGTGAGGTGTGAAAGATAGATTCATAAGGTGACTGACCTTTTTTTTTTTTTTTTTTTCATTTTAATA
>Ga0209795_10000720_pt1 | contig 23662 bp, 21 predicted proteins | sample AgamicOrMarz_FD_187166 | JGI IMG/M metagenome (GOLD analysis project Ga0209795, IMG submission 187166) | Agave microbial communities from Guanajuato, Mexico - Or.Ma.rz (SPAdes) (version 2) | ecosystem: Host-associated > Plants > Phyllosphere > Phylloplane/Leaf | place: Guanajuato, Mexico...
GCGCCGCGTATGCCGATCTTCGCGCGCCATGCTTCGACGAGTTCGCGCGCCGCGGCGAAATCGACGAGACCGCGCTTGCGTTTCGCGCCGCCGAGCAGCCAGCGCAGATCGAGGTTCTGCGCGATCGACCAGACGGGGAACACGCCGTCGCGTCCGCGATCGCCCGCGACGAATGCGACCTTCGTGCGGGCCGCGCCGTGACGTGTCGCGGCATCGTAAATGGATAGCAGCGCTTCGGTCTGACCTTGGCCCGCGAGTCCCGCGAAGCCGACGATCTCGCCGCGCGACGCTTCTATTACGGTGTGCTTCTTCACGCCGACATTCCAGCGAAAATGCGCTTCATCGCTGCGCGCGTTACGCGCGCGCGCCGCGGCCGGCGACTTGTCGGCTTCGAGATGCTGGCCCATCGCCTGAATGATCGACGCGCGGCTCGACTGCGCGCGCGGCAGCACGCCGACGATGCCGCCATCGCGCATCACCATCACGCGGTCCGCCACGCGCTCAATTTCGCCGAGCATGTGCGTGATGAGCAGACACGTAATACCGCGTCCGGCAGCGGCGCGCCGCACGAAGGCGAGCAACTGCTCGGCGGTATGAGCATCGAGCGACGAAGTCGGCTCGTCCAGAATCACGAGACGCACGGGCGTGTCAGTGACTGTGAAAGCGCGCGCAATCTCCACCATCTGCTGCTGCGTGAGCGTGAGATCGGAGACGAGTTCGCCGCCCTTCAGGCCGTGGTCAGGAAAGATTTCATCGAGCTTCTCGCGCATCAGCGCGGTGGCCTTGCGTCGCCAGCCGCGTCCATGCAAATGCGGATGCACGACCGTCATGTTCTCGGCCACGGTCAGATTCGCGCACAACGAGAGCTCCTGAAACACGCAGCGCACGCCCGCATTTCTAGCGGCATTCGCGTCGTAATGCGGCGCGTCGTGGCCATCCACTTCAATGCGACCTTGCGTCGGCGCGTACACGCCCGCGAGCACCGACATCAGCGTCGATTTGCCCGCGCCGTTGTGGCCGGCAATGCCGACACATTCGCCGGGCAGGAACGCGAAGTCGATGTCCGTGAGTGCGCGGACCCGCCCGAACGTCTTGCCGATGCCTTCGAAGCGGATCAGCGCGCGGCTGTCCTCCTGGCTGGATGTTGCGCCCATTCACCTGTCTCCGTGGGTGGCGTCTTCGTGCGCTTACTTCTTGTCGAGCAGGGCCACGGTTTGCGGCAACGTATAGGTCACATCGGCGATGCCGCCAGGCGGAATCGCGGCGAGCTTCGCGGGCAACTCCTGTTGCGAGATGGCGAGCAGCGGCACGTTGATCGTCACTTCCTTCGGGATCTTCTTGCCCGCGAGCACTTGCTGCGCGACCCAGAATGCAAAGCTCACCGCGCCCGGCGGATTGGACAGCGAGCGCGACTGATAGCCGGCCTTCGCCTGTTCGCTCCACCATTGAAGCTCGGGATACGTGCTGCCGATAATCATCGGAGGCGCGGGCCGGTTGGCCGCCTTGAACGCCTGCGCGATGCCGAACGACATCTCGCCCTCGGTCGCGACGCCGTCCACTTGCGGCAGCGTCGGAAGAATGCCCGCGACGGCTTTCTGCGCGACGGACTGCGTCCAGTCGCCGTTGACCGATCCGACGAGCTTCATGCCCGGATGCTTCTTGAGCCCTTCGAGCACGCCTTCGTGCATGAGGTTATCGACTGAAATTCCGGCGACGCCGCGCACTTCGAGAATGTTGCCCTTGCCGTTGAGCCGCGTCGCCAGATAGTCGACGCCCTGCTCGGCCCAGCCCTTGAAATCGAAGTTCACGCGATACGCGCAAGGCTCGTCGACGACGCCGTCGAACGAAACGACAACGACGCCTGCCGCGCACGCCTTCTTGATGGTGCCGTTGAGCGCAGTGGGCGACACGGCGTCGATCACGATCGCGTTATAGCCCTGCAAGATGAGATTCTGGATTTGCTGCGCCTGCTCCGTCACCTGGTTTTCGGCGGTGGTGAAGGCCGGCGCGGCGGCGACTTTCTTGTCGGCGACCGCCTGCTGCGAGACGGCGTTCCAGCTTTTGAGCATCGACTGCCGCCACGCGTTGCCCGCGAAGCTGTTCGACAGCGCGATCTTTTTCTGCGACGTATCGCCGGTTGCGACCTGCGCCTGCGCGGCGCCTCCCAACACGCACGCAACCACGGCCGCGGCGATCTTGACCTGCATTCCTTTACGGAACATCTTGTCGTCTCCTTTCATTCTGCTTGTCGGAGGCGCGACTCGACTTTGTCTACAGCACGCCTCTTGCGAACACGGCCGCTTGTGCGCGGCCGCTATACATTTCGGACAGTCTGCTTCGAACCCGTTCTGCGGTCAGGCCAATCACGGTGGCCAGGCCACCGGATCGCCGAGGCAGTATAACGACTGCGTTCGGCGCGTGCAATTCGATTTCCGTTACCGGTAACGGAATTGGCCGTCGGTATAAATGGCCACGTGGCGAAACGGCACATCGGGCCATAGGACACCATTGCTCATCGTCCCTGTGTCGTACTCGCCGGAACCGTACGCGCTGCGGCCAGACTCTGCCGACGCAGTGCTTCAGTGGTTTCGCCGGCGCCGTCAGCGCGCCAGCCGGGCGGCAGAATCACGTAGCAAATCGCGGCCCAGACGCTGCCCGCCGACGCAACATCGCGTGCAAGACTCACCCAGTGCTCGAATTCGACGACGAGCGGATTGCGTGAGCGCGTCGGTGTCGTGAGACCGTAGCGGCACGGTTCATCGGCGCGTTCTTCGACATAGGTGCCGAACAGGCGATCGAATATGACGAGCACGCCGCCAAAGTTTGCATCGAGATAATCGACGTTCGATGCGTGGTGCACGCGATGCGCCGACGGCGTATTGAACACGTATTCGAGCCAGCCGAGTTTCGGCGTCCAGGTGTTATGCAGCCAGAACTGGTAGAGCAGATTGAAGCTCAGCGTCGCGAGCACGATTTCGGGACGTACGCCGAGCCAGACGAGCGGCGTGAAGAAGATCGCCGAGCCGGTCAGTTTGCCGGTCAAGCCGAGGCGATAGGCGGACGAAAGCGTCAACTGGTTCGGCGAGTGGTGAACCGCGTGCGTCGCCCAGAAAAAGCGGATGCGGTGCGACGCGCGGTGATACCAGTAGTAGCAGAACTCCTGTCCGATAAAGAGCACGAACAGCATCAGCGCGCTGTTGAGCGTGACGGTAAAGAGGCGGTGATCCCAGGCAAGGGCGAATATCGGCGTCGCGAGCGAAAGCGGCAGCAGCGCGAGCAGCTTGCGGCCGGCCACATCGGCGAGCGAAATCCATACTTCATACCAGTCGAAGGGCGAGGCGCTGTTTCTCTGTGTGCGGGTGAGCACGCATGCCTCGATCAGCGAGACGCCAATGATGAACACGGTAACGAAAAGCGCGATTTTTCCAGTAGTCGACATGATGGGCAGATAACGGTTGAGGTGGGACGCGTCGTCTGCGGGCAAAGCCGCTATCGCGTCGGGTGAAGCTAATGTAGTGGGCTGCCCGGCCGAAGACCACGCGTAAACCATGTCGCCAGATGTCACGAAATCGCGGCCGCGACGGCGAATCGGACCATGCGGCCCGGCTGCCGGCGGCCCGCCGCGGGGGTGTAACACCGCGACATCTTTTACCGGGCGATTATTTCGCGAGGTCCTCTTATAGTTCGTTCCGCTGCCACGCCGCAGTGCGTGACTAACCGAACCGGGAAGGACACCTCATGAAACTCCGTTACCTCGCCGCAGCCAGCGCTGCGATGCTCATCGCGATCAGCACCATCAGCACGCCCGCCTTCGCCGGATGGTCAGGTCATGGCACGGCCTACACGCCGCACGGCACTTACAACGGCGCACACTACGGCTCCTGCACAGGCGGCAGTTGCACGCACGCCGGCGGCGTCGAGAATCCTTATGGCGGCATCGCCACCAACACCGGCACGGTCAACCGCACCGCACCCGGCCAGTTCTCGAATTCGGGCACGGCGACGGGCCCCAACGGACGTCAGGTTCAGCACTCGGGCGACACGAGCTGCGCAGGCGGCACATGCGACCACACCGGCGCGCTGAACGGCTCGGACGGTCACAGCGCCACGACTTCGGGCAGCGTGACACGCGACGCGCCGGGTCAGTATTCGTCGTCGGGCACGGTTACCGGCGCGAACGGCAATACGACCAGTCACACGGCATCGACAGACTGCGCCGGTTCAACCTGCAATCGTTCCGGCACGGTCACGGGCTCCGATGGCGGAACCGTCAACCATTCAGGCAGCGCGACACGCGTGGCGCCCGGCGTGGTGACGACCGGCAGCGGCACGACGGTTGTACACGGCGGCACGGTGACTACGGGCGGCACGGTTACGACTGTCGGCGCGACGGTTGCCGTGGGCAGCGTACCGGTCGTGGTGGCGCCGGCTCCGGTTGTCGTCGCGCCCGTACCGGTGGTTGCTGCGCCTGCGCCTGTGGTCGTCGCGCCTCCGCCCGCTTATGTGCCACCGCCGCCGGTCGTCTACGTGCCGCCGCCTGCACCGAAGACTGTCTACGTCGCGCCGCCCGCACCCAAGGTCGTCTACGTTACGCCCCCGCCGCCGAAGGTCGTCTACGTTGCGCCGCCCCCGCCGCATGTCGTATTCATCGCGCCGCAAGCCCACACGCTGTATGTCGCGCCGCGTCCTGTGTATGTCGCGCCCGCGCCGCATCCCGCGGTGCTGGTGCCGGGCCACTGGGTCGGGCGCTTCTGGGTGCCGGCGCACTGGACGTAACAGCAAACGTGAGATCGATGAATCAACCCTGCCGGCCATAAGCGTCGGCGAAACCACGGAGTAGATGATGAAAAAGATGATCGCAGTGCTTCTCTTGTGTATTGTTTCTGCAGTGGCTTCGGCTCAAAGCGCACTGCCACCCGCGGATGCCCCGCGCGGCGAGCGTGCGATGCAGCAATTGCAGGCCCGCTTCGCCCGAGCGAACACGACGGGCGACGGCAAGCTGACGCGCGAACAGGCGACAGCCGGCATGCCGATGGTCGCGAAACACTTCGACGAAATCGACACGCAGCACGCCGGTTATGTCACGCTGCCGCAAATCGAGGCGCTCATGCAGCAGAAAGCAATGGCACGCTGAAAGGCAACGAGGCTGGGAGACGCGTCATGGATCAGGCGAACAGGATCATCGTGCTGGACGACGAAGCCGAGTTGCGCAATATGCTGCAACGGTTTCTGACCGGCCACGGGTTCCATGTGCGCGTCGTCGCCGACGGCAAGCAGCTCGACCGCTACCTGCAGCGCGAACCGTACGACCTGCTCGTGCTCGACCTGATGATGGAACCGGAAGACGGGCTGACGATATGCCGGCGGCTGCGCGCCGAAGGACAGACGCTGCCCATCCTCATGCTGACCGCGAAAGGCGATCCCGTCGACCGCGTGGTCGGCCTCGAAACCGGCGCCGACGACTACCTCGCGAAACCGTTTCTCCCCGATGAACTGGTCGCGCGAATCCGCGCTCTGCTGCGTCGCCAGAAAATGGCCGCGGGCGTACCGACCGTGACTTCGCAAACGCTGCGCTTCGGCGAATATGAGTTCGATGTCGGCAAGCAAACACTGCGGCATCGTGGCGAGCCGGTCGACGTGCACTCCGCGCAGATGTTGCTGCTGCACGCGCTCGGGTCGTCGCCGAACCGGCCGGTGAGCCGCGAGAATCTGCTGGCGCGGGCGCGCGGCCGCGACCACGACGCGCTCGACCGCAGCATCGACGTGCAGATTTTGCGGCTGCGTCAGATCGTCGAAGACGATCCGTCGAAACCGCGCTTCATCAAGACCGTGTGGGGTGTCGGCTACATGCTCGTTGCAGGCATCGACTCGTGAGCATCGCAACGCGTTCAAAGCGGCGCGGCAGATGGCTGCCGCGTTCGCTGCTGACGCGCAATATCGTTCTGCTGGTAGCACTCGTTGCACTGACGCAGGCGTGCTCGTTCGCGGTGCTGCTGCATTTCGTGCAGCGTCCGCGCATCGACCGCGCCGCGATCATCTTCGCCGATTACGTCAAGACGCTCGATGGCGTGCTCGCCGCCATGCCGCCCGACCAGGGCCGCGCCGCGGCCGCGCGCCTCGGTGCCCAGACAGCGGCGCCCGAACCCGATGGCGTCAAAGCGCAGCGCAGCCTGCCGCGCCTGTTCGGCACATGGCAACGCGATGTCTTCCTTCGCGCGCTGCAGCATCATCTACCGCCGGACATGCCGGTGCGCTGGCAAACTGGCAACGGCGGCGACGGCGGCGAGCGGCTCTGGATTCGCGTGCACGTCGCCGGCGCGCCAAGCTGGATCGCGCTGCCGATGACAGAAGACGCGCAGGCGAGCGGCATCACCACGACGCTGATACTTTCCGTGGGCCTCGCGTTGCTGGCCGCGTTGACGGGCTATCTGATCCAGTTGCACATCAACCGGCCGCTGAAGGACCTCGCGCGCGCCGCGCGGCACGTGAGCGCGGGCGAAGCGCCCGTCGTTCTGCCAACCGACGGTCCGACGGAAATCGCCCAGGTGAGCGGCGCGTTCAATCAGATGACCGAGGCGTTGCAGCAGGCCGAAGCAACGCGCGCGCTGATGCTCGCGGGCGTATCGCACGATATCCGCACGCCGCTCACCAAGCTGCGTCTCGCGATGGCGATGGCGATTCCGCGCGGCGCCGACGACACCTTCGTCGCATCGGCGGAAAGCTATCTCGACCACATCGACACGATTCTCCAGCAGTTCATGGACTACGCCGGCAGCGGCGAACGCGAGCCGCCGCTGCAGGGCGATCTCAACGCGCTCATCGGTCAGCTCGCCGCGGATTTTGCGGGGCTCGGGCACGAGTTCGAACTGTCGCTCGGCGAAGTCCCCGGGTTCGCGTACCGGCCCGTGAGCCTCATGCGGCTTCTGATGAATCTGATGCACAACGCGATTGCGTATGGACGCACAGGTCTTGCCGTGCGCACATGGACAGAAGGCGATGCAGCGTGCGTCGCCGTCTGCGATCGCGGCAGCGGAATCGACGCCGCAGAAATGGAAAAACTCAAGACGCCGTTCAGCCGCGGTACGAACGCACGGACGCATTCGGGCGGCACAGGTCTCGGGCTTGCGATCGTCGAGCGCATCGCGCGTCTGCATGGCGGCTCGCTGCAGTTTCGTGCGCGTGAAGGCGGCGGTCTCGAGGCGCTCGTCACGTTGCCGCTGAACCGGCATTCTTCATAAGCAACGCGGGCCTACTCCGGCCCCGCGCGAACGATCCTGGCGAACGGTCCTGGCGACATCGCGCGACACAATTGCTGAATGGTGTGCGGAGCCGCTTCCTCCCATACTCACGTCTACGTGCTGCGGCACACCTCCCCGACATTACCGGCGCCACGGTGCCACGACAGGATCGATATGCAAACCTCACTCAAATCATTCGTTGGCAACGCTAAACGTGTAGCAGGCTCCGCACTCGTCGCAGGGGCGCTGCTTCTGACCGGCTGCGCTTCGGGCATCGCCGCCACGACGCAGACCAGCGCCGTCCCGCATGTTCGCGCCGACGTCATCTACGTGTATTCGTTCGGCGCCACGCCCGACCAGGTGAAATCGGACAGCGGCGGCATCGCGCAGAAACTCGGAGCGGCGATGACGGGCGAATCGTCGGAGCAAAAGCAGCTTCAGACCGCGAGCGATACTCGTGAACAGGTCGCCGACGAAATCGTGCGCGAACTGCAAACGCTCGGACTGCGCGCGGTCCGCGTCGACGGTCCTGCACCGATGAACGAAAACGCGCTCGTCGTCGAAGGCAACTTCCAGACGATCGACGAAGGCAAGCGCCGCCGTCGCGTGCTGATCGGGCTTGGCGCCGGCAAGAGCGAAGTGAGCGCGTCGATCCAGATCATGTACAAGCCGGCCGCCGGCACGCCGATCGAACTGCAAAGCTTTTCCGCCAACGCCGATAGCGGTCACATGCCCGGCATCGCGGAAACCGCTGGCGTCGGCGCCGCTGCTGCGCATGTTGCAACCGCAGCAGCGACAGGCACGGCGCTGCATGGCGCGTCCGAGGCGAAACAGGGCGGCATGAGCGGCGACGCGAAAAAGCTCGGCGATTCGATCGCGAAGCAGATTGCGGCGGTAAGCACGGCCAACGGATGGATGTCGGCCACACATATCGACTGAGGCAGTCTCCTACAACCGCGCCGCCGCATCCCGCAACGCCGTCCTCAACCCTTCCTCGACGACCGGATGATAGAAAGGCATCCCGAGCATATCGTCGACCGTCACCTTCATCTGCAAGCTCCACGCGAGCAGATGACCGATGTGTTCCGCGGCCGGGCCGAACCATTCCGCGCCGACAAAGCGCCGCGTCGCGCGATCGATGTACACCCTCGCCCGTCCGTGATTCTTCAGCATGACGCGGCTGCGCCCCTGGTCTTCGAAGCTCACTTCGCCCGCGACGAAACTATCCGGCGCGAGATCGCGATGCCGTGCCCCGACCATCGCGATCTGCGGATCGGAGAAAACGATGGCGAGCGGCGCGCGCCTCACCAGCGGCACGACATCGGGATAAAGCGCGGCATTGCGTCCGGCGGCGCGGCCTTCGTCGGCGGCTTCGTGCAGGAGCGGCAGAATCCCGTTCGCGTCGCCCGCAATGAAGACCGGATGGGCGCCCACTTGCAGCGTGTCGCGGTCGAAGCGCGGCACGCCGTGCGCATCCAGTTCGAGCGATGTGTTTTCGAGGCCGAGTTGCGCAACGTTCGGGCGTCGGCCGGTCGCTGCGAGCACGTACTCATACGTGTCCTCGACATAGCTTCCGTCGGCGCGCGCATAGCGAATCCGCACGCCGCCCTCGACTGCCGTCGCGGCTTCGAGCGTACCCTGCGGCTCGAAGTGGAACGCTGCGGCAAACGTCGCGCGCGCTTCCGCCACGATCACGGGGTCCGTCAGCGGACCCACGCCGCCGCGCGCGCCAAACACGCTCACCTTCACACCGAGGCGAGCCAGCGCCTGACCGAGTTCCAGACCGATCACGCCCGGGCCCACCACGGCCACGCTGCGCGGCAGCGTCTGCCATGCAAACACATCGTCGTTCACGATGACGCGCTCGCCCACGCCACGAAGAATCTCGGGGATGACAGGCGTCGAACCTGTCGCGATCACCACGCTCGCCGCATGCACGAGCGTATCGCTGCCGACCTGCAACAGCCGGTCGTCGATGAAGCGCACGTGGCCGATCAGCCGGTCCGCTTTCGGCAACGCGTGCACGCCGTCCACGACGAAGCCGACAAAGCGGTCACGCTCGCTGCGCACGCGCTGCATGACCGCCTCGCCGTCTATCCGCACTCCATCGACACGAACGCCAAACGGTTCCGCGTGGCTCGCGGCGTGCGCGGCTTCCGCCGCCGCGATCAGCAGCTTCGACGGCATGCACCCCACTCGCGCACACGTCGTGCCGTATTCACCGCCTTCGATGATCACGGCCTTGCGGCCTTCGGCTTTCGCGCTGCGGTAAGCCGACAGCCCGGCCGTGCCTGCGCCGATTACGGCGACGTCTGTATGAATGGTGCGCATGACAGTCTCTCCTGTCGAAACTTGAGTGCCGCAGTTGCGGGTTACTTGACTGCGGGGAAGTCGATCGTCGTGTCGTTCACGCGATTCACGAGATTCGTGAACGTGATCGACGCGATGGCCAGGTTGATTTCGATGATCTGGCGGTCCGTGTAACCGGCCGCGCGCACTGCATCCAGAGCCGCCTCGGGCACCGTGCCGCGCGTACCGACCAGCGTTTGCACAAACGTCACCAGCGCGTCGCGCTTCGCGTCGCCGGTTGCAACGCCGGCACGTACCTGCTTCATGTCGTCGCTCGACAGACCGGCCAGCTTGCCCTTCAACGTATGCGCGGCCACACAGTAGTCACAGCCCACGTGCTCGCTGACGGCCAGCTTGATGACTTCGATGTCCGCCTTGCCGAGCGTGCCGGCATCCACGGCTGCGTCGAAGGCGAGCGCCGCGCTGAGCGCTTCGGGGCTGTGCGTGCCGATGGTCGCGTAGGCGTTGGGCACTTTGCCGACGGCCTTCTTGATCTTCGCGAACACTTCGGCGGCTGCGCCAGTTGCTTCTTCGGGGCGAATGGTGGTCAGACGGGACATGATTGACTCCTTCCTTCAGGTTGGCGGTTGAAACTGCTTAGCCATGTCGTATGGCATAGGAGTCAGTGTAGGGATGCGCGGCGAGTTCTTTAATGCCATACTTTCGCAACTTCATGCTCAAACGTCTCATATGGAACTGCTCGACCGATTGCTCTCGCTGATGCCGGTGACCGGACGGCTCGACGTACGGTGCCACTTCGGCTCGCCGTGGCGCCTGGATCATCCCGAATCGAACGAGTGGGAGTTTCCGTATCACGTGCTGTTGCGCGGCGAGGCTGTCATCGAAAGCGCTGCGGGAACGAAAGGCGAACCGGCGCTGCGCATGAAAGCCGGCGATATCGTGCTGTTTCCGTCGGGCAGCGCTCATACGTTGCACGACGGCAGCGGCAGTCCGCCGCGACCGGCGCGCGAGCAGCAGAAGGACGGATTGACCATCGTCACGAACGGCAAAGTACGCGAAGGCGCCGATGTGCTGTGCGGGCGCTTCGTGCTGCCGGCCGTGCCGCAGCAACTGATGCGCGACCATCTGCCGGGACGTTTGCTGGTAAGCAGCGTGAACGCGGACACGGGCGACGGAGCGGCGCGCGACGCTGCGTTCGCCGCAAGCCGGCTTGCACGAGTCATCGAATTAATGCGTGAGGAAGCGTTCGAGCAGCGGCCGGGCAGCGCGACGGTCGTGAATCAGCTTTCCGGCGCTTTGTTTGCGCTGACCTTGCGTTGCGCGTCCACTACCGACGAAGCGCCGCGCGGCCTGCTTGCGCTTGCGCAGCGTCAGCGCCTGCAACCGGCTCTTGCGGCCATGTTCGACGAACCGGGGAAGCCGTGGACGCTGCCCACGCTCGCCGAACTCTGTCATATGTCGCGTGCTACGTTCGCACGTCACTTCGACGAAGCGATCGGCCGTTCGGCGAGCGACGTGCTCACGGACATCCGCATGGCGATCGCCGGACGCAAACTGGCGCAAACGGGTATGTCCGTCGCCGAGATCGGTGAGGCTGTGGGGTATCAATCGGAAGCCGCATTTCAGCGCGTTTTCAAACGGCAGGTCGGCATGACGCCAGCGAAGTGGCGTGCGCGCTCGTCGCGAAACGAGGTCGGAGAAGCAAGTCTGTAAAGCAGGTCTGTAAAGCAAGCGAATCCGCATATCGCAAGTCGCCTGGCGCAGTATTTGCATTCTGTCGCACCTGCACGACCCCGGCAGAACGACCGGGGCCCGACCAGGAGGAGACAATGCGCGATGACATGTATCACGCCGCAACCCCAATCGCCACGCGCGAGGCTTGCTGGCTTACGCCGTCGATTCAGAAGTCCCATGAACGCTCGGAGGTATTCGGTCTGAGCGAGTCCATGCGCCCCGATTACGACGTGCTGCCCGCCGGCGAACTCGCGATGAAGCTCGAGCAGAACCGCATCCTCTGCGCGCACGCCACGCCGGTGATGGAAACGCTGCATGAGCAGATTGTGAACACCCAGAGCATGATCGTGCTGACCGACGCCGAAGGTCTGATCCTTCATTCCATCGGCGACGACGACTTTTTGCGGCGTGCCGAGAAAGTCGCACTGCGGCCGGGCGCGAACTGGGCGGAGAGCCGGCAAGGCACGAATGCAATCGGCACGGCGCTGGCTGAACGCAGCGCGACTGTCGTGCACGGCGAGCAGCACTATCTCGCGGCGAACCGGTTTCTGACCTGTTCGAGCGTGCCGATTCTCGATCCGTATGGCGATCTCATCGGCGTGCTCGACGTCACGGGCGATCATCGCAGCTATCATCAGCACACCATGGCGCTCGCGAAAATGTCCGTGCAGATGATCGAGAATCATCTGTTCGCCAACACGTTCCGTGAGACCTTGCAGATTGCCTTTCATGGCCGCCCGGAGTTCCTCGGCACGTTGATGGAAGGCATCGCCGCGTTCACCTGCGACGGCCGCTTTCTGTCCGCGAATCGCAGCGCGCAATTCCAGCTCGGGCTGCCGCTTGCAGGGTTGCGCGCGCATACGCTGTCGTCGCTGTTCGGGCTCACGAGCGCGCAGTTGATCGACCGCCTGCGCATGCATCGCGACCGGCATCTGTCGCTGAACCTGAGCAACGGCGCGGTGGTCTGCGCCAATGTGCAATTCCGCCGCACGACGCTCGCCGACGAGCCCGCTCGCTTTCGTACGTCGAACGAAGCGGCGGCGGGCAAGCGCAACGAGCCAGGCGCGCCGCCCGCGAATCCGCTATCGACGCTGAGCCAGCTCGACACCGGCGATCCGCGGATCGCGGCGGTCATCACGAAGGTGCGCAAGGTGATCGGCAAGAACATTCCGATCCTGATCACCGGCGAGACGGGCACCGGCAAGGAACTGCTCGCGCAGGCCATCCACAACGATTCGCCCCGGCGCGCGGCGCCTTTCGTCGCGGTGAACTGCGCGTCGATCCCCGAAACGTTGATCGAGTCGGAACTGTTCGGCTATGAAGAAGGCGCGTTCACCGGCGCCCGCCGCAAAGGCGCCGTCGGCAAACTGCTGCAAGCCAACGGCGGCACGCTTTTTCTCGATGAAATCGGCGACATGCCGTACCCGTTGCAAGTGCGCCTGTTGCGCGTGCTGCAGGAGCGTCTCGTGAACCCGCTCGGCTCCGCCAAGTCGATTCCCGTCGATGTCGCGATCATTTGCGCAACGCATCGCGATCTGCGCGAAATGATCGCGCAGAGCCGCTTTCGCGAGGATCTGTACTACCGGCTCAATGGACTGGTCGTCAAATTGCCGCCGCTGCGCGAACGCACCGATTTGTCGGCGGTGATCAAGAAGATGCTCGATTGCGCGTCGGCCGAGAACGCCGGCGGCCAGCCGCTCAGCATCGCCGACGACGTGATGACGCTCTTCGAGCAATGCGCGTGGCCCGGCAACTTTCGCCAGCTCGGCAATCTGCTGCGCACCGCGGCCGTGATGGTGGATGCCGACGGCGAGATTCGCCGCGAGCATCTGCCGGACGATTTCTTCGACGATCTGCGCGCCGCGCGGCCATCGTCGACGCATGCAGCGGATGCGTTGCCGCTGCCCAGCGGGCGGCTGCACGACGTCGCCGCGAGCGTGATCGCGAATGCGCTCGCGCAGCATGGCGGCAACGTGTCGGCGGCGGCTCGCACGCTCGGCATCTCGCGCAATACGATCTATCGCAAGCTGCCGGCGCATGGCGCGAACAATGGCGAAGACGCCGCGTGAATCGCGCGCATTGCACTGCTCCGTTGTGCAACACGAGTGTGCTGGAATTGAACAGCGCTCGGGCATCGGCGGCTTGCTCGCGCTTTACGTGGGCTGCAAGCACACATGGATACGTTCGGCATGGACCTTGCGTTTGAGCACGGGACCGCTTCACCGATGCGGTTTTTAATCAAACGTCCTATCCAAGGAGACAGCCATGCAGTGGACTACCCCCGCCTACACCGATCTGCGTTTCGGTTTCGAAGTCACGATGTATATCGCCACACGCTGAAGCAAGCATGAAGCGCCGCCGCGCGCGTCACCGAACGTGTCGCGCGCGGCGGCCTGTCACAACGGACAAAAAGGCGTGCCTCGTATGACCGCTCCGGATATTGAACGCTGCATCGGTCCGAGGCCGAATTTGCGCCCGCACTTTCGCCTGCAACGGGAAGTCGCCGAAGACGGCTATGTGCTGCTCTCGCCGCAAGGCGTAGTCAGATTGAATCCGAGCGCAGGCGAAATTCTGAGCCGCTGCGACGGCAAGCGCGAACTCGACGACATCATCGGCGAGCTCGAGGCTATGTTCAACGCGTCGGACCTCGCCACGGACGTTTACCGTTTCATCGAACATGCGCGGCAGCGCGGCTGGGTGGAGTGATTTGCGATTGCGTGCCGAATGGCGTTATTGACGCACACGCATGAAGCGCCCGGCGTTTCTCCGTTGCTCGGAAGAACCGCCGGGCGCTTTCTTTCGTTGCCGAAGTTTGCGCTTGCGCGTTGGCTTTTCAGCGCTTCACGACGCTATTGCGAAGTGCCTGCACTGAGCGAGCTACCCGCGTTCAACGGTTTCGACGAAGCCCTCGCGCTCTCATCCGTCAACTTCGTCTTTCCAGCGCTGTAGCCGTTCGAATACAGCAGAAACGCCATGATGTCCGCGTAATCCTGCGGCTTCATCTTGCCCGGACGGTCCGCCGGCATGTTGTTCGCCATGTATCCATACACACCGCCGATGGTCAGCTTCGCATTCGACGTCGGCGCGAACGACGGGCCGCGCAACGCCGGCGCGTTCAGTCCTTGCAGCTCGGGACCGTGGCACTTCGCGCACGCGCTCGAGTACAGCGTCTTGCCATGCGCGACCTGCGCGCGATCGAAAGCCGGCGCGTCCGCGGGCACGGCTGCATCGACCTTGATGAAATGGCCGCGCTCGATCTCACGGCCGCCGGCTCGCATGATCGGCGATTTAACGTCGGCACGCCGAGGACCGTCGCGATAGAGAAACGCCGCTGCGTCGGGCGCACTCGCCTGCGTCATGCGCGGCAACGTCCAGCCGCGCGTCAGCGCGGCGAGCCTGCCGTCGGACTCCATCTTGCGCAACGCGGCGTCGATACGCGGCTGCAACGCCGCACCGTTTTTGCCGAACGCAAATACCAGGTGCCAGTCCGCATACGCCGAAGCGGCTTGCGCGATATGAAAGCTCCGCCCAGGATGCGTGTTCGTATAAGCGACGACAGCCGGATACCAGACGATCGCGCGCTGCGCATGTCCGCTTGCGACGGCATCGACAGTGAGTTCGGCTGTGTTCTGCAGATCGAGCTTCACGTCAGGCTGTTGCACGGCGATCAACTGCGCGGGGCTCGCATAAGTGGCCGCGACGATCTCGGCGCCGCCTGCGTGCGCCGCGGATTCCTGCATCGTTACGCTCACATAACCCGAGCGCAAATAAGCACGCGAGAAGACGAGCTTGCTGCCGGAGCCGTCCGCGATATTCGAGCGCGGAAAGCCGGCGATCGCATCGCACTTGCGCGCGAGCGCCTTGTCGAGTTCCTTCAGCGACACGCCGTCGTCGTCGCTGCTCGCGAAGCCGCCTGGCGTGAGCGTAAAGGCGATGCCCGCGGTGCGAAACGCTTCGCGCGTCACGGCCTCGTCGAGTGCCGTCGACGGACTGCCTGGAAACGTGCAGACGCGCACGCCCGCGCTCGCGGGGCCGGGCATCAGCGCGCCGCTTGCGAGCAACGCGCCGGCGAGAGCAAATGAGTCGAGTCGAGTCTTCATGGTCTTGCTTCCGGAAAGAAGCGGCGCCGCCGCAGCCAGGTTGCTCGAGCGAATGTGCATCGGGCAGGACCGGCGCCGGCGCCGCGTGGGCATCAGCCGCGGTTGAGTGCGAACACGTAGAGCGTGCCGCCGCGCGGAACCTTCTCCGCGGCCTTCGCCATCGGTCCGCCCCAGATCGGATTGGCCCCGCCGTAGCCGGCGAGAATCGCCACGTACTCCTTGCCGTCGACTTCGAATACCGACGGTTGCGCCACAATCCCGCTCGCCAGTTTCGGGCTCTTCCAGAGCACTTTTCCGGTTGCCGTGTCGAATGCGTACAGATGGCCGTCGAGCGAACCGCTAAACGCGAGACCGCCCGCGGTCGTCGCGACGCCGCCGTTCCACGGCAGCTTGCTCCAGAAACTCCACAGCTTCTTGCCGGTGCCGACGTCGATAGCCTGCAGTTCCCCGTAGCCCTTGCTGCCAGGCTCCGGCTTGATCTCGAAGCCTTCGCCGAGGTACGGCAGTCCTTCCATGTACGTGACCGACTTGCCGGACAGCGACATGCACGCATGCAGCGCGGGAACGATCGCGATGTGCTTGTCCGGATCGTACGAAACCGACCACCAGTTCTTGCCGCCGAGAAAGCTCGGGCACGTTTCGATCGTCGTGCCGGTCTTCGGATATTTCGCCGGGTCCTGGATCGGCGCGCCGTCCGCTGTATAGCCGGTCACCGAGGTGGCCCTGACGAAGGGCTTCGCGTAGATCAGCTTGCCCGTCGACCGGTCGATTGCGTGAAAGTAGCCATTGCGGTCGGCATGGATGATCGCGTCGTAGTCCTTGTCCTGATACTTGATATTGGCAAGCACCGGCGTGTTGACGCCGTCATAGTCCCAGGTATCGTGTTTCGTGTACTGGTAATGCCATTTGAGATCGCCGGTCTTCGGATCGAGCGCGAGCAGCGAATCCGAATACAGGTTGTCGCCCGGCCGCAGATCCGCGAGCCAAGGTCCGGGATTGCCGACGCCCCAGTACAGCGTTTTCGATGCCGCGTCATACGTGCCCGTCAGCCAGGCCGGCGCGCCGCCGTGCTCCTGCATGCCGTCGGGCCATGTGTTCCCACCCTTCTCGCCGGCCGCGGGCACGGTGAAGCGCTTCCACAGCACGTTGCCGTTGTCGGGATTCAACGCCGCGATAAAGCCGCGCGCGCCATATTCGCCGCCCGCGCTGCCGACCACCAGCGCGCCGTCGAGCGCGAGTGGCGCAAGCGAAAACGCGTAGCCGACTCCGGGCTCGAACATCGCCTTGCGCCACGTCGGCGATCCCGTTTGCGCATCGAGCGCGACGACCTCGCCGTTGAGCATCGCCACATAGACGTTCTTGCCGTATAGCGCGACGCCGCGATTGATCACGTCGCAGCAGGCGGTCTTGAACGATTCGGCGCTGAGCTTCGGTTCGAACTTCCACAGTTGCTTGCCGCTTGCCGCGTCGAACGCGTAGACGTTGTCTTTCGGCGTGGTCACGAAGAGATAACGGCCGTTGACGATCGGCGTCGCTTCGAAACCCTGTTGCAGTTCGGCCGGAAACTTGTAGCTCCAGACCTGCTTCAACTGCTTCACATTCGACGTGTCGATCTGCTTGAGCGGCGAGTGCGCCTGGCCGTTGTAGGTGCGGTAGTACGTGAGCCAGCCGGGATCGCTTTGCGCGGCGGTGAGCCGTTCGTAGGTGACGGCGGGATAATCGTCGGCCACCGCCGCCGTTGCGCATGACAAACCGACGGCCGCGGCGACGCTTATCGCAAGCGCTCCTCGCCGCATCGTCCGAATCGAACGTGCTTTCATCCTTGTCTCCTGGTGTCGACCCGAGCTTGAGTAAAGCGCTGCTCCGGTCACACATCACATGCTTGCTGTTGAGTTATCGACGCGAAGCCGGACGGCGACGCCATCGTCTGGGGAACGCAGTCTGGCTGCGAACCGTTCGAGGCAAGTCGCATGCCATTGCGGCATGGTTCCGGCGCAACACGCGCGGGGCTAAGGAGAGGAGGAAAGCAGGACCGATCCGCGCGCTGGGTCAACGTGATAAGGGTTGTTGCACGTTGAAGCAATCCATCGCCGATGTGTTGCTAAAAAAGACAGCGGGCGTTGGGTCGGAAGTGTGGGGAGCGCCGCCGCGCTTACGGCGCGAATCGCGTGAACACGTAGTCGCGATCCTTGACCTTCGCCGCGTGACACGCGAAGCAGGTCTGGTGTTGTGCGGCATCGACCGGCTGGCCGTTGACGAAGCGCCCGAAACCCCAACCGCCTGTCGATGCATAACGGCGCGAGTCCTTCACCATCACCTGGACCGTGGTGGGCGGTCCGGGAATCGTCGCGGTCGCGAACTCGGGCGACTGCTTGCGCTTGTATGCGAGCTTGACCAGGATCGTGCCGTCCGGATAAGGCAACGTCGAGTTCTCGATCGCCTTGATCGCCGCGGGGTTGCCGAGCACGACGCGCAGCTCGTCGAGCGGCGCGGCCTCTTCGGCCGGCGCGATCATCTGCCACTTGCGGTAGCCGTCGGGAATCGTCACCCCGTAGATCGGCGACGGCGCCGACTTCGCGGGCCCCGCCAGCGCGTGTTCCGCGACTGCGCCGAGCAAGAGCGCCGCGCTCAGCGCAACGTATGCGGTCCGTACTTTTCGCATCTGCATCGTCATGTGCCTGTCTCCGCTTCGTCCGCTTCGTCCGCTTAAAAACGGGCGACGTCGATGACGGCGTCGGCGAAGGCTTTCGGCGCTTCCTGCGGCAGGTTATGCCCAGTGCCGCCGCCGACATTGCGATGCGCGTACTTGCCGGTGAACTTCTTCGCGTAGGCCGACGGCTCGGGATGCGGCGCGCCGTGGCGTCGCCTTCCATCGTGATGGTCGGCACGGAGATAGTCGGCCCCTTCGCGAGACGCTTTTCCAGATCGTCGTATTGCGGTTCGCCCTGCGCGAGTCCGAGACGCCAGCGGTAGTTGTGAATCACGATCGCGACGTGATCCGGATTGACGAACGATGCCGCCGAGCGCTCGAACGTCGCGTCGTCGAAATTCCATTTGGGCGACGCGGTATGCCAGATCAGCTTGTTGAAGTCGTGACGATTCGCGTCGTAGCCCGCTGCGCCGCGCTCGGTCGCGAAGTAGAACTGATACCACCACGCGAGTTCCGCTTTCGGCGGCAACGGCGCCTTGTTGGCTTCCTGACTGCCGATCAGATAACCGCTCACCGACACCATCGCCTTGCAGCGTTCCGGCCATAGCGCCGCGATGATGTTGACGGTGCGCGCGCCCCAGTCGAAGCCGCCGAAAATGGCCTTGTCGATCTTCAGCGCGTCCATCAGATTGATGATGTCGAGAGCGATGACGGCCTGCTGCCCGTTACGCGGCGTATCTGCCGAGAGAATGCGCGTCGAGCCGTAGCCGCGCAGATACGGCACGATCACCCGATAGCCGGCGGCGGCCAGCAGCGGCGCGACGTCGACGTAGCTATAAATGTCGTATGGCCAGCCGTGCAACAGGATCACGACGGGGCCGTTTTGCGGACCCGCTTCTGCATAACCGATGTTCAGGGTGCCCGCGTTGATCTGCCGAAGGTTCTCGAACGAGGTCGCGCCCGCGCCCCCCTTCGCGCCAGTGGACTGCGCATGCGCGAGTCCGCTCAAACCAAGTTCCATCAGGCTGATGCCCGCGAAGGTCGTACCGAGCAGACGACGACGCCGGTTATTAATCTGTTCAGTCATGGCTATTTCCTTTTTTGAATGAAAACTTGCGAGAGTCTGCGCGTTGCCAGTCCGGCCGGCGTGGAAGTATTAGACGCCTTCAAAGTATCCGCCGTATGTCCACGACGCACGCCAGTGCAACGTTATGTGTCGCCCGGTTGTGTAGATACATTGGGATACAAAACGGACATGGCATTCGATCCGGCAAAAGCTGAGTAGCAGCGAACGCAGAAATTTGTTTCTCAATGTGTATGAAGTCCAAAGCGATACACAGCCTTGCAATAGCCCCTTCCCGCGACACAAGCCAGATACCTCTCCCGGTTCTAATGCATTCCAACGACGGACTCTGATCGACGCAGCACGGCAAGCCTCACTGCCGATAGCGGCTCGCAGATGCCCGTACGGATGCTTTCCATTTGAACTGTTCCAGGAGAACGACATGAAAGTCTCGATCATCGCTTTGGCCTTTACCGCTTTCGCCGCTTCGGCAATGACTGTTTCCGCTTATGCAGCGAATCCGGCGGTCAATTCCGCCACAGCAAACTCCGGCAGCTACGACGCGCAGCAAGCAACTCAGTGGGCGCCGGTTCAGCCCGCAACGACAGCGAAGACGCGCGCCGAAGTTCGTCAGGAACTGGTGCACGCCCAGAAGGACGGCCAGCTCGCGGCACTCAGCAAGATCTATCAGGGTAGCTAAGTTTTTCCATTCAATCTTGGAGGTTTCATCATGATCAAGCGTCTCGTCATCGCCGCCGTTCTTTCCACCAGCGCCGCGATCGCCGCGCCCGTTTTCGCCAGCAGCGGCTACGGCCCCGCGCCCCACTACGACCCGCTGATCGGCGCGCCGTCGTCGCAACGCGGCCAGAGCGCCGAGACCGTGCGCGCCGAACAAACCGCTCTGATGGCGAGCACGGACATCGACGCGCAATCGTACGGCGGCACGCATGACACGAATTCGCAGGCTGGTTCGCGTTCGGCGCCGCACGCCTCGGACATCTCCATCGCGCCGTATGCACATCATTGAACGCGAGTCGACTGATCGATAACTTGCCGGCTCGCCGCGATGAGCGCGCCGGTTTCTCATAGCGTCAGGAAATAAAAATATGTCTTCAACACCGTTTTCTCCCGCTCGACGTCACGTGCTGGCCGCCTCCGTTGCAGTCGGCGCGATGGGGCTGATTCCCGGCTCGGTGTTCGCCGCCGCAGGCGACAGCAAGATCCGTCCGTTCAAGGTCAACGTGCCGGAAGCCGACCTCGCCGATCTGCGCCGGCGCATCGCGGCCACGCGCTGGCCTGGCAAGGAAACCGTCGCCGACGAATCGCAAGGCGTGCGGCTCGCCAGAATGCAGGCGCTCGCGAAGTACTGGGGCACCGATTACGACTGGCGCAAAGGCGAAGCCAAACTGAACGCGCTGCCGATGTTCATGACTGAAATCGACGGGCTCGATATCCAGTTCATCCACATACGTTCGCGCCACAAAAATGCGTTGCCGCTCATCATGACGCACGGCTGGCCTGGCTCGATCTTCGAGCTGATCAAGGCCATCGGGCCGCTCACCGATCCGACCGCGTATGGCGGCAGCGCTGACGACGCGTTTCACGTCGTCGTTCCCTCACTGCCTGGCTTTGGCTTCTCCGAACAGCCGAAGAAGACCGGCTGGGGATCGGATCACATCGCGCGCGCATGGGGTGAACTGATGGCGCGGCTCGGCTATACGCGCTTCGTTTCGCAAGGCGGCGATTGCGGATCGGTGATCTCGCACCGCATGGCGATGCAGAAGGTCAAAGGGCTGATCGGTATTCACGTCAACATGCCGGCGACCGTGCCGCCGGACATCGCGACGCTGCTCACGCTGGGAGAACCCGCGCCCGCCAATCTGTCGCCGAAAGAGAAAGCGGCGTATGACTCGCTGAATGTTTTCTATCGCGACAATTGCGGCTATGCGCAGATGATGGTGACGCGGCCGCAGACCGTCGGCTACGCACTCGCGGATTCGCCTGTCGGCCAGGCCGCATGGATGTACGACAAGATTTCGCAATGGACGTATAGCGGCGGCGTGCCGGAACGCTCGCTCACACGCGACGAAATTCTCGACGACATCTCGCTCTACTGGCTGACCGACAGCGCGACGTCCGCTGCACAGATCTACTGGGAAGATCATTCGAACAACTTCAACGCGGTCGATATCTCGTTGCCTGCGGCGGTGACGGTCTTTCCTGGAGAGATCTATCAGGCGCCGCGTAGCTGGACCGAGCGCGCCTATCACAATCTGATCTATTTCAACGAAGTCGATAAAGGAGGCCACTTCGCCGCGTGGGAACAGCCGCAACTCTTCGCGACTGAGGTTCGCGCTGCGTTCCGCAGTCTGCGTTAGGCGGCGCGTGAGTCACGGCGACTGCATTGCGCGTGCATTGCGCGCACATTGCGCGGTCGCCGTGACGTTTGCATGCCACCAAGGAACGGTGCGAGTTCACGCCGCGAGAGGCAGCGTCAATCTCGCTTCGAGTCCGCCGCTATGGCGATTTTCCAGTTGCAGTTCGCCCTGCATCGCGAGCGTCAGACGCCGAGCGATCGCGAGTCCCAGGCCCGATCCCGGCGCACGCGCTGCCGTCTGCGGCGCACGATACCAGGGCGCGAATACCGCTTCCATTTCGGCCGGCACAATGCCCGGCCCCGAATCGACGATCGCGACGACCACGCGACGCGCATCGACGCGCACGCACAGGCGCACGTCGTTGCCATAGCGCAATCCGTTGTCGATCAGATTGACGAGCACCCGGCGCAGCGCGTGCGGACAGGTCACGACAGGATGGCCGACCTCGCCTTCGAGTTCGACCGAGCGGCCCATGTCCTTATAGTTATCGACGAGCGCGCCGAGCAGTCCGTCCGCATCGAAGCGCCGCAGCGGCGCGCCGGCGCAGCATTGCATCCGCGCGCAGGCGAGACTCGCTTCGACCAGCTCGTTCATCTCCGCGATGTCACGCTCTATTGCGCTGCGCAATTCTCCTTCGTCGACTCGCTCGCAGCGCAGGGCCATGCGCGTCAGCGGCGTGCGCAGATCGTGTGCATAGGCCGCCAGCACGTCGAGCAGTTCGGCGACGCGCTCGGCCTCGCAGCGCTGCGCACCGTTGATCGCACGCGCGAGCCGCGCGACCGTGGACGGCCCGAACTCCGGCAAACTTTGTGGCAAGGTGCCCGTGCTGCTGCGTTGCTCGATCGCGGCGGCAAGCCGCGCGATGCTCGAACGTTGCTCGTAAGCATGCACCGCCAAAGCCGCCGCGAGCAGCGCGAAGCCCGTTGCGAGCAGCCAGAGAAGCGGCAGCAGATAGCCGCCGGCGCGGTACGGCTGTGCGTAGAGCATCGCTGCATGGGCCGCGGGCATGCTTATCGCTATGAATACGGCAAGCACGCGAGCCGTCCAGAGCAATAAACGTCTTGCCGCGCGAGTTCGGATTTTCAGCAGGGAGTTGGGCGAGACTTCACGCGACACGGTCCAATGGATGAAGGTCATCTTCGTTCTCCTGGCACCGCCACGTCGGACGGCTTGGCAGAATAAGATCATGCGGGGCGGGGTTCGCACCATCAGACATGGGGTCGTCTACCCCCTACTAAGGTTTGCCCTCGTCATGCGGTGGTGTACTTTCGGTTAGCCGTGTCCGAGCGCGCGAGGCCGCTGGCGGCGGCCCGCACGGAAGGGATCATCGTCGGTAACGACAACGAGTTGTTCGGGCGCCCCGACATGCGGGCGCCCGAACAACTCATTAAGCTGACGTTTGTATGTACACGGCTTGCAAGCCTGCCTGCCGCTATTGCGCCGCTTTCGCCGCTTTCGCCGCTGCGATGATCGTGTCGGCGACCAGCTTCGGCTGACTGACCATTACGACGTGGCTCGCATTAGCCATCGTGACGTGCGCGCCGATGTTCTTCGCCATCGCCTGTTGCAGATGCGGGTCGATCATGCGGTCCTGCCCGGTCACCACGAAATACGACGGCTTGTCGTGCCACGCCGCTTTCGTGACCTTCTCGCCGATACAGGCCGAGGCCCACGGACCTTGCGTGGCCGCGATCACACGGCGTTGCGGCAAAGGCACGTCCTGCGCGAAGTCCTCGAGTACGGCTTTCGTCGACAGAGTCAGATAGCCGGCCGAGTCTTTGTGCAACTCGCCGGCCCACACGGGCGCCGGCTTTCCTTTGGTGATGTCGTCGATGGACTGACCGCTGTCCGGCGCGAACGCGGCGACATAGACGAGGTTTTTGACCTTCTCTTCGTTGCCTGCTTCGCTGATGACCACGCCTGCCCACGAATGGCCGACCAGCACCACAGGTCCGTCCTGCTGCTCGATCACGCGTTTGGTCGCAGCGACGTCGTCGGCCAGCGAGCTCAGCGGATTTTGCACGGCGACCACGTGCGCCCCTCGCGCTTCGAGTAGCGGAATCACTTTGTCCCAACTGGAACCGTCGGCGAACGCACCGTGCACGAGCACGACGTTCTTGCCCTTCAGATCCTGCGGCGGCGCGGCGTGCGAAGCCTGCAGCGCAAACAGGCCGCCGAGCAACAGCGCG
>Ga0209795_10000724_pt1 | contig 23606 bp, 10 predicted proteins | sample AgamicOrMarz_FD_187166 | JGI IMG/M metagenome (GOLD analysis project Ga0209795, IMG submission 187166) | Agave microbial communities from Guanajuato, Mexico - Or.Ma.rz (SPAdes) (version 2) | ecosystem: Host-associated > Plants > Phyllosphere > Phylloplane/Leaf | place: Guanajuato, Mexico...
AGTGAAATAGAGACTTTCACTAAAGAGTTCGATTTAGGAGTGGGAGTGAAAGAACCCCATTCTTTAAAGCCCTGAACCGAGTCGAGTGTGGGCTCGATCCCATCTCCTTCCTTTCCTGCCTACAGCTCACGACTTTTAAGACTTTAGGCAGCTATCGGATTCATAAGCAAGGTTTTTCCTATAGATCACAAGCTTACTCGAAGATTAGGATTATCAAAGCTCGCTCCCCGCCTTAGTTCTGAAAGCTGATTAGGGACAAAACCTCTTCTTCGGTCTTCCAGAATCGAGCACGAAGAGAAATCCCGGTTGAAGCTCGAAGAGCAGAGGATAAGCAATCAAGGCACTTATGAGGACCACTATTTTCTAGGCGGGACAGCTATTCGGAAAAAAAGACTACTCACTCAACTTCTGAGCTCAGAGCTAATCTTTACTTAGGTTGGGGTTAGACTCCAGTCTATTGGTTAGCCTTTATCGACTTTCTAGGCTCAAGCTATTAGCTGGGTTCGAGACTCAAGGAATTGTTTGACGAGACTAACTCTACTTCTAGGCTCATGTGGCTCGCTAGCTATCTTACTGAAGGAAGTCGTCCAAGGAAGACTTGCTCAAGTCTGATTTACTGAAGATGGTGAGCAACTTACTTACTGAAAAATGCAAAAAAGCTGTTTACACCCTTTTCATTTTCTTTTTTCAGTTGGTGTTAAGTTCTACTTTACTTCGGTGCTCGCTGCTTTGAATCTGGAAATAGGAAAGAGTGCGAGTCACTATTTGACACTCGAGAGGCTATAAAGCCATATATCCCTAGCAAGGAGACTGGGTGAGGATTGAGGCTTTAATTTTAGAGCAGCTGCAGGCCCGCGTGGGACGAAAGAAAAGGAATCCATCGATCCAACCCGTCCTTAGGCTCTCATCAATCCTGGAACTCCTGCAAAGGGACAGATCCGCTCCTAAGCACAAGAACGAACTTGAGTCTATTCCTTCCTCCAATGAAGGCACGGGAGACAGACCTGAGACTAGACCGGTGGGCACGGGAGGCTGAAGGAAGCCGCGGTTGCCTATATGACGGCAAGACATCATCCTACCGTCAGGGTGACGAGGAACTTACAATGTTCCAAAATCAGCAAAAAACGATTCGGGAACTTATAAAGAATAGGCTTTTTTTCCAGCCTTATTCAAATAGCCGATTAAATGAATCAAGAAGTAGACACGTTCTTACAATATACCATCGGTAATTCCCCCAGAGATGCAGACTTTTTCCATGTCCATGAAATTTGTGAAATTGTTCAGGGTCTCTTAGATCCAGAAAGTGCTACAAAAAATAGTATTTAAAAGTCAGATTGATCGAAGAAAAGAAATAGAATATGGATAAAGAAATGCTCATAAACATAGTATTTGGTTTTCTTTTTTCGAGTCGCTTATTCAAAGCTTGCACGATTGTCCTTTTACTTTTAGTTACTAGTTAGCCCATTGCCTGTGGGTGAGCTACGAGGCGATGTTCTAAGCTTTTTTTTTGAATATCTTAAACCGGGCGTTGTCGAATTCTTTCCATTGTCAGTGATTAGAACCCGAGGGACCGACAAATAACCGACTCCCAGAAAAGGATGACGCTTGGCTTTCGGTGATTGCTTCCAGAGGCTTCGCTTCCATCCACTTAGTAAAGTCAAAAACTGCTATGATAAAAATCTCTCTTTGACCTGATGGGAAAGGACAAAAAGGTCGATCCCCCATTCCATTGTTCAAATGGGACAAGTTGTCGAGAGAGATTGGTGTACCTTTGGCATTTGTCATAACCGACTTTCTTTGTTGATGATCAGGAGGGTCTGCCTTTAAAGTTGTCCAGTAGTAGCCAGCCCTTATGCTTTTTGAGCAAGAGTTTTGGCTCAAGAATGCTTCCCTCAAACACGGTAGGTAAAGAGTTCTTTCATCCCTCTCAGTTTAGTACCAACATTCTTTTGAGCCTCTACTTCTAAGTCAAGTCTTCCAGTCGAGCTAGACTCCCTTTTCTAAAGAGCTCAATTCACTAGGAAAAGGGCTCTCCGAAATTTCGTTCCATGAGCCAAAGACTTGCAGCGATAGTCTTACAGCGGATGACACTAGACCCTTAATCCTCCCTGTGGTCGCCTCTACTTGTCGTCCTCTCCTTATCAGTAGAGTTCGCTAAGAGATTCCTATTTTTTGGGATTTTGGAAGGCTCTTCAAGACCTATAGCAATCAAGAGTTTGTTGAACTCTCTTCATTCAACCAGTAAGCGTCGAAGCGAGACCACAGTCTCCCCAGCTTCCGAAGCTCCCTTCGTGAGATTCCCTTGGTTGGTCTATCGTATAGTTGATCACGGCTGCAGGCTGCATGACGGAGTTTTCTTCCCCTCTAACTATAAATAGCTTAAGAGAGATCGTAGCGAATGAAGAGGGTCGTTCACGAGCTAAGCCATACCGCAGTATAAAGCCATTTAAGGCTAGCGCCGCCAGTATAGGCTTCCTTCTCCTTTTCTTAGGCTAGATGACAGGAATGGACCCCGTCCACTGACTAACCTAACCCTCCAAGACTTAACAAGTTTCTTGTTATGTTCATTGGTCAACCTTCTACGACTTTGACCGCTGTTAGGACATAAGGACGGTAACAAGTTTCAGTCCTGGGAAAAAACCTTGCTTTTAGTGCGTGCTGTAAGAAAATAGAAAATGCTCTCTATCCCATATCCCACTAGTCCATGTGCATTACCAGAAAACTATCCAACAGCGCTTCCTTATTCAGACTTCTCTTCTGCGGATGAACTGCCCTCGGGGATAGATTCTTTCGCATCCGACACCGGCAACAGGATGTCTTTTTACTTCACCATTTTCATATTTCTCCCAACTTCCAATCAATCAAAAATCCAATACCGCTTAGACATCTTTCCCAGTGTCACTTTTTAGCTACGTGCCGTCGCTTCCTACTCCGAAAGTTAGAAGGCAGAGCAGGCCCAGGCTCTGGAGCTGGGGGAGGAATCCATAAGCGATCGTTGCGAAAGGCCTAAAGTGCTTCTACCGCCTCCGACGGATGGAGGGAGGTTATCCATGGCAGAAAGCACAAAATCTATCCTCTATCCCTATCCATTGCAATGAATAATAAAGAGGTTCCCCAAGTCAATCTCCAGTCCCAATGGTTTAGAGTCATCCACATTACGGTTGTACTGATACATAATTTGATCAAAAGACATAAGATATCTTAATATATTGAGATAAATAAAAAGATAGGCATACCTATGTATATTATATGTAGGTGTTCTACAGTATCTATAGAATGAGCACAGTGAATTATCTTTTTGAAGCAGATAGTTGGTTGAATGAAATTGAAACCTTCTTTCTTCAGGGAAAAGAGGGAAGTCTTGCATTCCTTCCGTAAGCTGTGGCAGTAGGAAATGTATATATTATATAATGTATATATATAGGAGTAGGTGTCGTCTAAGGTGCATTGCCTTTTTCTTTCTTACTGAATTTATTCTAACAACTAGCCTGAAAGTTATAGACTCAGATGAAGTTTTTCAGGTGGAGGCCCATTTCCCGCATCGTCTTAGTGAGTTGAGTTCTTATAACAGCCGCCCTTATGTAATCTCCTTTTCCTCGACTCGGACTAATGGCATCAGATCGAGGTTAAGGGGTCTATCGCCATTCACGGGTGGCTAATGGGCAATAGCTTTTGGTTTTGAATCCGATTAATCTGCTATCATCCTCAACTTAGCCCTAAGTATTAATATTAAATATATACTTATACTAAAGTAAAGAATAAGTAAAGAAGAGGTATCATAGAGGTCCCCGCAGTCTTATCGCTATTCTACTTGCCTTTGAGCACTCTAGAATAGAAACAGAAGTACAGTTTCGGACATAAATGCATTTTTTATCAAACCTCCTCTTGTTGAGGCATAGCTTGGACCAGTCGAAAGACTGACAACGAATGGAATCCTTACAATGAGGGGATGAAAGGGAAGTTAGCAGCTAAAGGGTCAATGCTTTTCTTATAGTCCCACTCCCGTATCCGGATAAGTGGCATTTCATTCATTCCAAAAGACAATTTCAATGGCCTTAGATTTTACCCTATTTCACTAATTAAGTAAGTTATTTGTTTGACTGCGGAAAACCATATGTACAAGCTCGCTCCTTTCAAGCCTTTCCATTTTCTTTTTTATTTTTTATAAATGTGATCGGCTTTTCCGACTTGTATCATGGCATTACCAGCCACCCTTGGTCTGATCATTAGTTTAGTTCATACGATTTTTATCTTCCCGGAGTAGATAAAGTTTTCTTTTCACTTTTAAATTTAAGGTTAAAGTATAAAATCCTTTCTCCGAAACATTCATTTAACATGTATATATCATATACAATACAAGCCTCGTGTCATCATCAGCTGTTTCGTATGATCATTAGTGAGAAGAATTAGGCGGTGCCCATTTCTATCTGCTATTGCTATATGCTATATATAACAAACTGTATAATTCGATCATGGTTTGTTTTCTGGCCTCTCTTTCAGGCATGAGATAGAAAAGGGTCAATGGGAGATAATAGAATAGTGATGACCTACCAACTAAAAATACGACTAATCTACTAATCAAGTGAAGAAACAAACTAAATTGAGTATTCTATTTAGTATAGGAGTGGAATGAAATGCCACGAGCAAATGAAGCCAGACACATCGGACTCTTATAGAGCCCTTATCACACTCTCACTTATGACTCAACAATCATATGAAGAAAAGTCCTAGAGGATCCGCCTCACACAACAAGACCTCCAACAACGGATTCTGCATTACACTCAGGCCTCCACTTAGAAGGTTAGTAATCCTGGAATCCTAAAATAAAAAATTCGGCCTTTAGGCTCATGAGAATCGGAAGCCTCAAGTAAACCCCTATATAAGATCATTTTTAGAAAATTGAAAAAATTCATTCAAACAGATTCGTTATTTCTTTTTATTAACATAAAAGAATCTCACATAGCATATATATTCTATGTATAGAATAAATGTAGAGAACATGATTTTTTCAAGAAGTCAAAATTTAGCAAGCAGGTTGTTCCGTAGAATGACTTTCCGCCCTCTTTTTGAAAGATACCTACACCGATGTGGTGCCCAGTCACAATCTAAATAATAAAAAGATTCCCCTTTTACTACAGATTTTCGATTTTGAACCTCGTCTCGTTTTATGCCTTACCTATTTTAGGGGCCTTGGCGGTCTCATTAAACCAGTGTGCCCACGTGACAATAAGAGCATCAGTATATTATTATCACTCCTATTGAAACTGAGCAAAGAGGAAGGGCAGCCCTTTAGTAGGTGAGCGATCAGAGTATATTCGGTCTCTTACTTCTTACTAAAAAAACTATGAAGCCTCTTTCAAAACTTGCTTGACACACGAACCTCGCAGACTAAAGTTGGCTCGAGGTCCTTAGTGGCCTTTACTCTGGCTCAATAAGTGGAAGATAAAGGGCGGATGAAACGAGGACCCTAACTAAACTAAAGTTCCGAATCTTGCTTAAAGCGCTGAGGAATTTGTTAAGCGCGCTTCCTCCGAAGTGCTCGAAGTCACAGTGTGATCAGCTTGTGCTATGCCGAGCAAGCAAAAGTATGCTTTGGGGAGAAAGCCTGTCCCTGAACGCGATTATGCGTCATAATCAGTAGATCGTGCGTGAGCTTTTGAGTCTTTGACGCTCATCATGAAAGATTTTCGGTATTCCTACCGGAAGACTAACAAGATAGTCAACAGGTCATCCTATGAGTTTTAACTAACCGAATCAACTTGTTGATGTGCCTGCTTTGCCTATGCCCTCTCATCGTCAATCTTTGCTCATTTTTCAGGGCCTTGCCTTGTTGGCCTACCAAATAAACCAGCTTCACTTTCTTCCTGACAAGGTTTCGCTTTTCCGGTTCCCTATATTCTCCGATCTTTGGAACAATGGTTCGCGCTTTCGAGGTGGATTGGGTCTCATTCTCTTCGGATTTGACATCCATGCCTTCCCTTTCACTCCCCTTTTCCTTGTTATCCGAGAATTATGATTCTCATAGCTTTCGTATGATTAAGGGAGCTTTAGTTTGCATCACTGCCTATAATCTATCTAGTTCTAGTTTGGCTTAGTGTTCAATTAAACAAGATGTTGTTCGGATGCGAGCTCAATCTACATTAGAAATTTAATGCTACTTAAGTACGCAAAGATAAGGAATACAGAATCTAACCCGGAATTCGTAGATAGGACTTTCCGGGTGTAAAGGAAGACAGTGATAGAGGCATATTATGCTCCGATCAAGAATTTCCTTGCCTTTGATTAAGTGAAGTGAAAAGCTTATTCTAAAGTTCTTATCTTAATGCACCACCCAAAGCTTCATATCCATTATGTATTATGTATGCCATGGGAAAGGGAAGGTTATAATGATGAGGATGGGCTAGTCATTAGCGAGCCTAGGAGACCTCTATACTCTTGTCTGTCACTTTTCATTGGTCTTTGCTCTAAGCTTGAACAAGGGCTTTCTCTCTGCTTGAGAGACTTGAAGCTAAAACAATCAAGGCTGGGCTTCTTATTGCTCTTCTTTTGTCCCGAAAAGCGGTGGAACTGGAAAACAAGAAATGCTTTTCTCCCTGTCTTTCCACTCATATAATGAACAAATCATTCATCTCGTATACGTCCTCTTCCGTGATCCATTTCATGAATCATTCGAGTGCGCCTTGCGTGAAGAGGAGTTAAGGGCTATTCCAGTCCTTCGCTTCTGGCCATCTCGCTCCTATCGCTTCTAAAGAGCATCTCCGAACGTGCCTATAGCTCAATACAATCCCGTTTTCGTTGGTCTTGTGTCTGCTGGGATCTAGTTTACTACAAAGAATACCTTCAGTAAGAAAATCTCGGGCTACAGCCTCTTTTCCGAACTCTAGTAAGCGCTGGAAGAGAATTGATCTATATAGCCAACGTTGGCCTTTCTTTTCTAGACCTCATATCATGGTTTAGGGAGAGCGTCTTCCTTCCTACCTTGCTTGCTTTAGAGAAGAGGGAATTCTTTCTTTACTGAGTTCTATTCAAAAGCTTAGGTAAAGCCCTTTAGTCCTGCTGTTCAGTTCCTGGGATAGGTATGAAAGGTTTGAAGAGCTTACTATACGCGCAGGAGATGGAAATACTGGTTCCCTTTTATCTTATCTCGGTGCTGTTACAGTTCTTCCCATTACATATGGTATGGGAATGAGTAGCCTGCAGTTGCTGTCCACGAGTTAAGACTTTCAAGAGATAGCCCGGCTAAATCCACTTTGTTGGCCTATTTGATTGATTGACTAAGGTTACTATGTAGCTCGAGCTACAGCGAAGAGGACAGAAAGGCCAGTGGAAAAAGACGAAGACATTGCTTTCGAAGGCCTTTTCAGGTCCTCGGATGATTCCCCATATGACTCATTAAACGTCGGTTTCTCAGTAGCGAATATAGCAGTCTTCCTCTTTGCCTATGGCTCACTTGTCTTGTTTGTATTCAATTGCTTACTCGAAGCGGGAAAAAGAAAAAGCTTTAGGGTACGGGTACAAGTATTGATTCTCCGGAATATTCATTCTTAATCTTTCCCTACGGAGAGTGAAGTAAGCAATGTGGGGTTATTTTGCACAAAGGCTATAAGAAAGAATAAAACTCTTATTTTTTTCTTTTAAGTAATCTAATGTTAGATTACCGATAAGTTATCTCAATTCATATTCCTAAGGAATCGCATTTCTGGGAAAGCCAACGTTATTACTCGGTGGATAAAAATGGATGCGGGAAATGTCACACAAATATTGGTTGCGACCAATGTATGATAATGTAAAAGATGAAAAAATTCAAGATAGACTAGTCAATTTTTGGAATGGTTACGGAATCGAAGACTTCTTTAATGCACCTGTCGTTAATCGGAAATGGAAGATCGATCGGACCAATCCTCAGTTGGTTCGTTTTGGTCTTCAGTGAAAGATTTACGACGGTAAAGGGTATCAATTTCCGAGTACCTATCTTGGACGTTGGTACCGGCCTCCCTTTAGGAGGTTATGTATTGGGTGGTATCAGTGGTACAGATTTCTTGGTGTCTGCTCTAGGTTTGACACAACCTAAAGCAGGACGTGGTATCGTGCTTCCTAGTGTTTTGATACACTTTGGAGAAGATCCCACGGTTACGACCATCAGCTTAGTTACCCTAGCACATACAATAAGGGGGCTCAGAAAACTAAACAACTAAATAAACTTAGCCATATCCTTCATTTCAGTACTTTTGCTCCCTTCAACACATCCCTCTACTCAACTTGGTAACCCTCTCCGATCCGTTCTTAGCTCAGTCTTTGAACAGGAAATTAATCAGAGAAAGAAAGGCCTAGCCGATGCTTTCAATCTTCGTCTTCTCTTGTCCGGAGATGAAAATCACTGGAATGAGGACCCTGCTCTATACTTACACTCTGCAGGCGCTAGCCAGGGAAATTTCCACTCTAAGGGGAGCCTTTGAGGAGAGAAAGCCCCTCCGAATGAGAGAAGGATTATTGAAAGCTATCGCCCTTTCTCTTTTTTTAGAATGAGAAGTTGAACTTGGATAGGCCAGAAGGGAGTATGCCACCATCCGCCAAGGAAGGAAAGATTCGCTTATAACAGATACTTCACCCGAGACCAATGAAAGGAGAACTTGACACAGTGCTATAAGGAACAAAGCAAACAAGCAAAGCTTCAGAGCCCTTTCCCGTTCCGGCAAGGTAAGGGAGAAGTCGTCTACCTTTTTAAGGGGATTCTGTTCCTATTCGTCCAAAGAGGGCATTCACAGCCTATTCGATAGCATTTGTCCTATTCGTGGATATCCTTACTGCTCGTTCACAGCGCTTATTCCCCTAAGAGCGGACTAAATGTCCTTTCCTTTCGTGGATATTGGATCAGATCCTGTGGCATTTGGCATTCAAAAGGATTCATTAGTAGAATAAGAGGGTGGACATTCATGGCCCTTCCCTTAGCAGCTCTTTTCGAAGTAAATAGGTCCTTCTTCCCCCTTCCCCGTGATGGGATAGGCTCTGAGATGGACATGGACAGAAAAGGTTGCACCTTAGAGAAAGTAGCTAGTCTTGTCCTCTCCTCGTTAGGGTTAGGGAAGGACCTTCTTGCCCTTTTTTGCCTTGCCTTTTTTACCTTCTTTTATTTCCTTTCGGGGATTACCTGCCATCCAATTCTATGGCATCTTATCTTATTCTATTTCATTTGCTTCTGTCTTGAACCGACTTTCTTCTTCTTCAATTGCAAAGGGAAGAGGAGATTGACGCACAACTGATTCTGGGCATGTCCCACTATTGGCTTTCAGGTAAGTGACGAGCTATTATCCCGCGGATCGGTAATCCGCATCTAATAATCCCGGGAAAATGAGAAAGATTAGTCAGATCAGGGGGAAGCTGGTGCTATAGCCCTTGTTCAAGAATGGCTTTTGTTCAATCAGACGCTCTTGCTTAAAAAGCTCTCGTAACCGGTGCTTCCTATTGATGCGACGGTAACTCGATATAGAATATCTTAAGATAAGAAAGAAAGTTGCCTAGGGCAGATGAAAGGAATGCTAAAAGTAAACTAAAAAGCGTAAAGAAGAAAGATGTTTAATTCAAGATAACTAGAGCTGGAAATACCCTAAAGCTTTGCTCGAGCTACTACGTTCCTTGAGCCTGAACTCTTACTTCTTTCTTCTTTCTCACAAAAGATCAAGATTCTACGGCATCTTTTACTAAAGAAAATCTCATTTTATAACCGGGAATCAATAACATTCAGACCAGAAATAGCCAACGTTGGCAAAATAGGAGAAGTCGTGTCACTATTTATTCAACTCTATTCCTTAGTCCGCTCAGTACAACCCTAAAGCTTCGCTCGAGATCTCCGAACCTTCGCTCTGCTCTTGCTTGCAACTATATGGTATTCCAAAGCCGTAAGAATTACTTGTAATTCAAAAGCTTACGTAATTGCTAAGTTGCTAAGTCTTCCATCCTCACCTTTACAGTCGAGAACTCCGTACCTTGTCAGTCGAGAATTTCATCCCTCTCTTCCTACCTTTCCCTATGGGTCGAGCTAAGAACATCATCTTTCCTCGTTTCAATAAAATATGATTTTTTTTATTAATCTTGCCATTCAAATGACTAGTAGTCAGGTGTTTGAGAGAGCAAGGCGTCATGTTCTTAAACAGCACTTTTGAGAATCAAGTAGAATGTCTAAGCCGTCACATCTCGAACCTCGGCTTCAGAATCAGTATCAGTCTTGGGTGAGATCTTATCGATCTGGGTGGAAAGACTGCAGCGGATGAAAGACCATAATAATAACGAAAGAAATGGTACCTTGGGGCCTAGCTTTCAATCGGTTTAATAACCGGAGACTGCATTAAGTAAAGGGAGGGTTGGTGAGACAGCATGGGATGGGCCGTGAGTATCTCTTCCGGGAGCCCATTGTAAAAATCAAAGTACATAATTCACCGGAAAGAGATTTTTCCAATGAAAAGAGCTAATTCAGCTAAATCAATGGCACGTGGGATCCTTCAACAATGAAATAATTTCCCCCTTTTACCGCAGTCCAGGCCTCCTTAACAACCTCCAGGAACCTTGGATGTTCAGTCCAGTACTCCTAAACCCCGGAAATCAATCCCAAGAGCCGGTCTCTCTATACTATGAGTATAGTAGAGAATCTTCCTAGCTCATCAGTTAGAGAGAGGGATATCCGTCTTATTTATATCCAGGGTCAGGCAAAGGGAAGAGAGCGAATCAAGTACGAGCTTTCTGCTTCGACTTTTCGGTTTCACCTATATCTCGCTACTTGATTCCGAAGCCTAACAAGCCGGTAAGGGATGAAGATTCAAAATAGGCGGGACAGCTTACAGTGTTTAGTATTGGTCTGCATCAATTCTCTTCTCGGTGTGGGCTTGCAAGAATGAAGTAGTAATAAGTCCTCGAATCGGGAAATGAGCTAGCCTTAAAGGAAAGATTTTTATAACCTGAAGTCTCTTTCATGAGCTCAGCTTTAGTGCCACGTTCAAGCTCAAAGCAGGGAAAGGCGGGAACTCATACTAGTTAGCCTGGATTGGCACCTCTTCTCGGAAAGATTCCACTCGATCTAACTCAAAAAATGAATCTTTCACTGGATAAGGAAGAGTAAGGTTAGCGAGTCCTCAAGCAGCTTCTAGCACCTAAGAAAATCCTTTAGAGTAACCTAACTTCCAAGCATGCATGAGATTCTATCTTATATAGAAAATGCACTTAAGCTGTAATAAGAAGAGAATCAGTATCATTCTAGATACAGCTAAGAAAGCATGTTGAATGATAACGCTTCCCAAACGAGCTCACAAGCGAGTGGAACGGAGTAAACAAGAAATAGAAATAGAGCATAGAAGTGGAATATATTCTATTTACGTGCTGGTGATTGAGCTGGAGATAAAGTTTCTTCCTCTCCTTTACTTACAGTCGAGCTCTATTAACATAGACCCTATAGCTTAGCTCGAGTAACTACGTGCCTTTAGCTGACGTTCAGTTACACTTATTAACACGAAGGCTAGTGCTAGTTGAGATCAGGGACGGACTCTAACTGCCCCGCTGGCCGGAGGGAAAAAGAACTCCATAGATTGAGTCAATTTACACAAACAGAAGGAATATTGGCCTATTGATCTTGACCAGCCTCGACAGGTTCCACAGCATTTGTAATTCATTTCAGTTGCAGAAGTATGGTAAGCTGAAGTTTGTGCAACTGCAGGCTCGGCTTAGTAGGTAGCAGTCCCCTAGGTCAGACTTTGAGTTTGATTTATTTCCATCTTAGAACTACGTACCTTGTCAGTCGAGAATTTCATCCCTCGCTCGAAAACTGCCTACCTATTTGACTAAAGAGAATCTTTGTTTCCCACCTCCCAAAGGGTACCCCATTTCTTAGGTCTCCGACCGCTGCTGCTTCTGCTACGGCAGAGGATGGTGGAAAAAAGACTAAGGTGTGTGAGTTCGGCTGTATAAGACGTCACTGTGACTGCTGCTCCCATAGTCTACAACTGAGAACCGCTTCTCTCTGGTCCCTCTCCTTGCTTCTAAGGTAGGACCATCCGGTTTGATTCACTTTCCAGACGTTGGGCCCTTTCTTCGAGCTGTCACTCATAGATTCTGACTTTGATCGAGTCTTCTAGGAGATCTTTTTTCCTTTTGGCAAAATAAAAAACATCTCCCCCCCTTTTCTCAACCAGTTCCCTGTGACGGCGAGAGGGAGATTCTTTGAATCCGGTGGTTACCACTGCTAAAAAGGCTCTTTTTTTTTTTTCATTCTTGTGCGAAAGAGGAATGCATTTGGTTGCAAAAGAACGGACTCAAAGAAGCCATAATTGCCAACGCAGGATGGAATGCCCTTCCGTTTTGCAAAGAAGAATCTGGATCAAAATTGAGGACAAATTTCCACGAAAGGAAGGACTTTGATCCTCGAGTTGAGTTCCTTGTTCAAGATAGGATTCCTCCAACTAGTAATGTCTTTCTTGTCGGCCTATCTTTAGACAAGGAATGAATCTATTAACTTTAACTATGCTTCTTTATCGTCTCGTCCCAAAATCGAATATCGAAACGACTTCTGGCATCACCGAAAGCCAGTCAAGAGAAAGTCCTCCTTGACTCTTCCGCTTCGATGAAATTGGAATTGCCCTTTACGCTTGTTCTCTTGCAAGGGGTTTCGCCTTCGAATTGAGTAGTGAGTCTTCTTGTAATCGTCAGATTTCCAGTCGATTCATCCCGAAGAAGGCCTTACTTAACGAACTCATGTGGACACTCTTCAGCCCGAGGAAAATCTTTCAAATACACAAACATTTACCTGTTTTTATTTTCTTTGCTGATTCCTCTCAATGAAATTTTCCATGTTGCACTAAGTTACTTACGGATGTATGCATGCGGTCCGGGAACACTTTGGGGTGAACACCCATCCGAACAAGTAGAGTCAATAGTTCAGCATTTAGGCCATAACATAACGCAAAAAAAATCTTTAACCCAACAAGTGCTCTCCGAACCAAGCTAGAAAGTTTCCTTTCACTAGGCTCACCAACCAACCTGGACTTTGATTCTTATTATTCCTACCGGATATCAAAACCATAAGGATTGTTTCCAGCCATGACCATATGACATAAGCGCTCTTGGGTGGGGTGGGCCATTCCATCCAATTTTTGAGAAGGGGCCTTTACTCGTATTTGATGGTCGGCGGGGCGATAGGCTTCGCTTCTACGACTGCCTTCCCAGCCGTTGCAAACACTGAGCGAGAACGGTAAAGAGCGATGTCGTTGCGCGGGGATGCGATTCGCCAAGCGCAGGCAAACAAAGCTGCCCGGCCCTACCGGATTAGGAATGCGAAGGCCTTTCCTTAATGAATGCAAGTTTTAAGTGAACTACCTTAAAATCGCCACCTTTTGAAGTGCCAGTAGTTTCCGCTGTGGCCACACCAACCCTTTCGTTCTTATCGCTCCGGGTTCCGATCTATATGACCTCCGGACGGTACAAAGTACACTTCTTCCGTAGAGGCAAATAACCTAACTCTGTTCAACGGGGGAGCAGCTCAAAGAAAGAAAAGTCTGGTCTGGTCTGAATTCAGGCACGGCCCGCCCGTCTGCTGCTAGGTCGGGGAATGGCGCCAGGCGAGGGCTTAGCTATGTCCCTTAATCAATCGGCCGGTCCTTCGACCTTCGTTTGATTCCGGCGGCCGGCATAGATCTCATGAGACCCGCCCACTATTACTACGAAAAAAGAGCCCTGCCCTTTTCCTTCGCTAAACGGGGAGTAAGCAACAAATAGACGCGCCGGACCTTGAGTCGAATTGATCGTGTCATGTGCAACGTCCATCCATGATGGTTCATGTTTGTCCATTGATTTAGACTCCTTCCCTCTTCCCAACTACGAAAAAGATCGAGAGGGGTCGAAGACCACAAACCAAGAACGGAAACGGAAGTCTTTTTACTCCCCAGTCTCTCAACAATAAAGCTCGCCAAGGCGACCTGGGCAGGTCGGCCGGGTCTTTCCCTGTTGTTCTGTTTCCGCCACGAGAAAGACGCATTACAGAAGTATGCCCAGCGCGCATCCGTTGAGAGTTTCTGTTGTCTCGGTAGGGAACTGTACGACCTCCCGCGTGTATTGAATCAATAAAAAAAGAGGTCAGCGCTACGGCCTCCTATTCTTTGATCCAATATTGACCAGGGACGAGCCCCGACTTCCATTGGTTTGACCTCCAGGGGTCACAAAGCTTTGTTGAAAGCGGAGCAGGGCCAATTTCTCGTACTTGCTGTTTGTGTCCTCCTTTCGTCGAGTGCTCTTCCCGGTTCACTGGGCTGTTAGCCTACCAAGCACTTGCCCGCTGCTCCTGCCTAAAGTCAGCGGGCGGAGCGCTCGTTATCCTTACTGTTCTCTCTGCTGGGGCCCCTCCCATTGCTAACGCCATAAGCAATGGCAGCTCCAGCTCGAAACCACAGGGGCTTGCCCTTCGAGGCCAGAGTGGGCTCAGCAGTCAGCCTCCATTCGAATTACGTTAGGGGGTCTTTCGCTTTTGCCAGATCGTTAGAGATACTATGAGTCCTCCGTCCCAGATTCTATCGCCGCGGCCATCTGGTTCACCGGTACTACCAAAAAGTCTCATGCTTACGTTACTCTTATTGATGGTTTTATTATCTTGGACCACGAAGACTCCGGTCGTGCTTCTGGTTTCTATTCTCATCATCATCAAGCTGCCCTTCCTCGTGCTCTGCCATAAGAACTTGGAGTCCGTATCATGGTGAAGGTAAGGTAACGCTGTGATTCTTGCTCAAAAAACAGACCGAAGGCGTTCGAGTTATTGGCTCGTTCGATCTGGCAGCATTCATGAGTCGCTCGTTCAACTGTCCCTCGGAGACACGGTCGAGAAATGCCATTACCAGGGTAACCTCCGTCCTTTCTTTCTCTCGGTCTCACCCAACTTCATACGGCTCAGCTAAAAAACGTGAGCGCCCCTGCGCGAGCCTTATTTTATTAGTAAAGTCAAGCCCGTCAGAAACAAGAAATGGATCAAACAAAAAAGGGGGGGGACTGGAGCAACGGGCTATGCCACCCAAACCAAGAACGGGAAGTCGCATCCGTCCCATCGCAAGCACCTACAATGTCATGATCACATTGGTTTACCCTTTTTTCTTTGGTAGTTTAACGGACGGTCGCCCCTCCAACAAGAAAGGGTATAAATATGAAAACTTCTCTGCCATTTGGATCGGAGAATTTATGGAGGAAGTCGGGTTTTAAATTTCCAGAAACCACACGATTATATAGCCAAAGGGAATAGGCCGCGCCTAAAATCATCCCCAGCGCTGCTAATGTGGCTACTAAGCTATTTCTTTGGAAAGCTCCTACTAAGATGAGAAATTCCCCGATAAAGCTGCTAGTACCAGGTAAACTCATATTGGCTAAAGTGAAAAAGAAGAAAATTAACGAGAAATTCGGCATGGTGCTCACTAAACCCCCGTAATATCTAACAAGTCGAGTCTTATGTCGGTCATATAGAACACCAACACATAGAAAAAGGGCTGAAGAAACCAGTCCATGACTTAACATCGGTAGAATGCTACCTCCAATTCCCTGTATGTTCAGACTAAACATACCAATAGTCACAAAATTCATATGGGCTACTGAGGAGTAAGCAATGATCTTCTTAAGATCGATCTGTCTTAAAGTGGTCAAGGAAGTATATATTATAGCAATCGCGCTTAGAGTATAAATGAAAGGAGTGAAACAAAGTGTCGCTTCAGGAAACATGGGTATTGAAAATCTTAAAAACCCGTAAGTTCCCAATTTTAAAAGAATTCCTGCCAAGATAACGGATCCTGCCGTGGGTGCCTCTACATGAGCTTCGGGTAACCAAATATGAACTGGTACCATAGGAACTTTGACAGCGAAAGAGGCGAAAAAAGCAATCCATAAAAAGATTTGGCGCCGCTCACTAAATTCTGTGGTTAATAAGATTTGTAAATCGGTGGTTCCTGTTTGGAGAAGAATCAACAGAATAGCTAATAGCATAAAAACAGATCCAAGTAAAGTATAAAGGAAAAACTGATATGCTGCCTTGATCTTTCTTTGTCTCGAACCCCATACCCCTATAATAATGGTAGAGTAAGGGGTGGCCCCAAAGCAGAATTGACCGGTAGTGGTTGGTCGAAGCTCCAGTAGGTAGCCACTCCCTTCTCAGGGAACCGTACGTGAGACTTCCGCATCATACGGCTCCGTCCCGAGCTTCCGTCGTCGGCCCTTGTCATTAGCCCACTATCTATGCATGTATTTTCAGCCTGGACTCTCGAATCTTTTGCTTTTCGGGTAGTGGCGAACAATGCTGCTTGCGTTGCGGGAGATGCCCGCTCGTAGGGCCCGGCCTGCTTCCCGCCCGAAAGAACCGCTCACTAGCTAGCATTTCGAAGCAGGGGATTTGCAGACATACTCAAAACCATGCCTTTCGAACCGAACGTAAGGCCCGTCTTCCAAATCAAAAAGGAAATGGGCTCGTTGGGAAGAAAGATGGAGTGCGGCCTGTAGAGCACATGTAACGCACCGTCGGGTTGCTCACGCAGGCGGATCTCTCTCTCGTTATATCTATGGATATCGTAAGAGAGATGTGAAAGTAATAGCCTTATGTTATGGCCGCTCCCCGACTTACGGCCTTTACGCTACTACTACTGTGCTGTGATGTGAGCGGTTCAAATTGGTTTGATCTTTCCCAATCATCCTGGCCGGAACTTGTACGCAGCACTTGAACAAGGTTTAGAACTCTTTTTTTATCTGAATCTTAAGGACAGGACCTTACCCTATTCTCGAACACTCCGCTGAGCTCTACCCTGCCCGCATTTCCTTTTTTGATTGGAAGGGGGTCGCTCCAATGTCTCCACCTGCTGCCAACAGTCTTTCTTCGGAATTATACTGAACGGGTCGATCCTCCCCTCCCGTTTGTTTTAGCAACTTATCCGTCGGTCTCCTCGCCAAGAGCTCCCCGGTGACGACAGAGGAACCAACCCTAAAGCTGTGGCGGGGCGGCTTTTTTGTTTCACAATAAGACCTGGACGATTATCCCTACCCTCGGTAGCTTACGAGTTTACGTCCATCCCTGGTTGGGTACTGTTTCCTTTCGATTTATTCCTTGTAGCCGTTACCTGAATTCGCGCAAGTGTGTCCACACCCTCCAAACTGACTTGACGAGGAATCCATTCTCGCGAACAAACACAACTCCTACACACACCTAGGAGCACCCCTTCCTGCATATTCATACAAGACCCGAGTAGGCGAGTCGAGGTCCTACAAGGTACCCACTACTCAGAGTACCCTCCCCCAAAAAGATGTGTCTGTCAGGTTCGGTTCTTCGCCATTAAGTTGGGCGGGTTCGACCAGAAATGCTATGCTTACGCACAAGACTACCCCTCTTCCCGAAAGCTTCGCGGAGACTACTTTACGACGACGGACGACCGCCCGTAGGGGGTTTACTGCACAAGGCCCCTGCAGAGGAAAAGCTTTATCCTAGCGAATAGAAGATGCTCAGCTCCGCACAACATAGGGATTGGCACGCTTTCGGAAAGAACATAGAATAGTAGAAGATCCAGCATGCAGAACACGGCGATCATTAGAAATTCACGAATTAGAGATGCTGTAATATACTCTTTCCCATAACTTCTCATACCAGACCAACCCACTAAAATGCAAATAGGGATCAGAAATGTGGTCAATATCACGAAGAATAAAGAGATACCGTCTATACCCAAATAAAAATTGATGTTTTCATAAGGAAGCCATCGAAGGCTTTCCACAAATTGAGATTTGGCCGTAGAAGGATCAAATTGTATCCGAAGAACAGGAGAATACAAAAAAGTAATAAGAGAAGCGCACAGACCAATCAATCGTATCGATCGTATTCTTGAATTTGGAATGAAAAGAAGAGTAATGCTTCCTAGCACGGGACACAGAATAAGACCACTTAGATCAGAATAGCATTCACAGAAATGTTCTAACATAGAGCAAAATCAAACATTGAAAAGATTAGTTGACAACAGTAAAAAGATGAGCGCCTAATTCCAATACAATAAAGGTCTATCAGTGCAAGTCAGCTGAACACCGTGATTGATGAGTAGGTAGGTAAGTTAGGTCTACCTCTCGCCCAGTGGAAAGCAAGTTTCCTCCCCCCTGAATGAAGAAGTAGTTGGGCCTCCCGCCCCCCTGAGGTGCCTTTATGACGATTCTTTTTTTTAATTCTTTAATTCGTCGAGGAGAATCTTTCTAAAAAAATCTCTCTGGCAAAACGCAATTCGTCGATTTCAATCCAAGGTGCACCTTGCCTTTTTTCAGGTAGCTTTCTTTGCTTTGTTAGGCCTATTTTAGTTTAGGGCATTGGTCATAGCGTCGAAAGGATAAAAAAAAGAAGACTGCGTCAGGGGCCTTTACTGTTTGCTTGCATGTTGGGAAAGGGGATCCGCCTCGAATCAAAACGATCCCTCTTTGATACGATATTTCTTCTCTTATGAGATTGATAGTTTGATCGAGGACAGTACACTTCTCCCCAATATGAGTGCGGTTGCAGCTATAGTCAGAACTCCAACTGGGCCAATTGCATAATTATGACCCGAGGTAGCGAAGGAGACAGCAAAGCAAATGGATGGAAATTCTCCACCCTTTTGTATCTTCTCGTGTGGATCACACCACCGTTTGAAGCCATCACCTACGCTCAAAGTTCATGAGCCTGTTCATATCATATTTTTACCTTTTTTTATTTCATAATACATGTTCCATCTCGAGTTGCATAGCTCGATGGAGGAGTCGTGAATTAGTTGTGGTATCCTGTACTGTAACCGGTACTTGATCATTGGGTAGTGCCCGACCTGAGTAAAGTTGTACCTTCCGGTTTCCAAGTCTAATCGGCTGAAAGCCGAGGATGGGAATATGGTTGACCCAGAATTGACATAATAAAGATGGCCCTACTTCTGAGCCAACTTTGCCCATTCGTCTTATCAAGATCCGGCTACCAAAAGCGAGGAGAGCGGTCTACTTCAGTAAGCGAATGGTTAATTCACTCAAGTCTTTGAAGGAAGTGGAAAACCAAAAGATGCTATGCTGCCTACCAACATGGATAAGTGGGCGAGCAAGCGAAGCCCCAGGTTCAGAAAGAATAGTGGGTACCTACGTAGTAGATACCAGAATGATTCTTGAGCAGCGCTGGGAGAAGAATCGAAAAGGCAAAGATATGAGAAGGAAGAGCGCTATCCTAGTCAAGAAGAGAAGTTCTCGACCATGGTGAACCGATGTTGCTTAGGGCGGGTGACCATCTTATGATTGAAGATAAGCACCGAAAGTCAGAGAAGTGAGGCGTTCGGAACCTATTTTAGTAGAGGAACCAACCCCCAGAAAACCTGACCAATCCCGTCACTAACGTTACTTCGGAGTATGTGGCTGATCCGCTGAGAAAAGGCGGGAAGGCAAAGAGAAAGTACCACTTTTCGACAGTGTTGATGAATCTATTGAAGAGTCAAGGTTTCCAATGAGCACGGATGAGGCGAAGCATCGATCCGCGAGGTAAGCGCCCGGATACAAAGGAATCTTAGTCTATGTCTTGGTCACCCAGAAAAGTATGAAGAGATAGTTGAATTGAGGGACCTCTACTTGTAGTATCTCTGTAGTCTTAAGAGAAAGTAATACACTCAGTCTCACCTAAGAGGATTTAGTTCCGGATCGTTGGCGTTAGCCCGAAGCCCATAGAGAGAGTCAAAAGCCTATAGCACTGCAGGAAGACCAAGGTCTCGATCGATTACTTTAAGTGTGGTCAGTCACCGTCAATATTTGATTCTACGGCCAATGCTGCGTCATTAAAAATAGCAATGAAACTGGGGAAGCTGAAACTTCTTACTAATATAGTGCGAAATTGAAAGAAGATAAAGATGCCTAGTCTGCGCTCTGTTAATCCATTGGAGAAAGGCTTGCTCACTTCTTCTGATGCGAGATGATCGTATTCTTTATAAGAATGACGAATAATGGGATTGGACCTTGCTTCGGTCCCCTCTTTCTCTTGTTGAGACTCCAGAAACTCGTTGACCCATAGATTACATAGCCGAAATGAAACTCTTTTCCTTTACGCCATAGGAACTAGTATAGAAGACGAAGAGGGGTCTTCCCTTTTCATTCCTTAGTCTACTGCCTATTTGTTTGCTAGCATCCCGTGTAAGGACGAGTTGCTTGTTAGCACCTCCGGACGGGAATGGAAGAGAAGCGCTCATGCGGAATTTGAAAATCAGCAGTCAATCTCTGGTAAGAGAGGACCCTGAAAGCGCATTGGTCAGCGAACAGCCCTTGCTTTAATGCCGCTTTGATGCCTCGATCTCGTCGCAGATTGTAAAGTTTGAAAGAGGAAAGAAAGCAAGTCCAATAGAAAAGGAAAAACTAGTTCAAAAGTAGTACCCGCCAAAGCCATGCTTACGAAAAATTACTCCCTGTCTAAGCGTCGCTTCCACAAACGGATTAGGAATAGTAGCAGCGAGAAAGAAAGGGGCTCTTCCCTTTGGCCTTGTTTGAATGCGAGGCCTCCCTTCTCAATGCCCTCTCTCGAAAGTGACCACAGAAGCATCTGCAAAACAGAAATTCAATCTCAACACAAGAAAAAAGAAAGTATACTAAATAGAAGTTCGCTCTGAAAGCTATAGATTGACTTCTTGCTTGCTGCCTTACCTAAGGGAAATGGATTAATTATTAGCATAACCAAGCGGACAATGAGTTTTTTGAATTCCTTTTCTTCCCAAGAACGTCAGGGTCTACGGGCAAGCGCTAGTGCTTTTGCTCAGACAGCCTTTCCTACCGAGGTGAGTAAGCGTCAGCTCCCTCCTTGATTCCATTCTTCGTTCCTTCCTACTGGCGGGACATTTCCCTACATAAAAAAATCCTAAACTGCTTCTATTTTCATAGTTCCATTGGTCGTAAGAGAAAGAAGTTCAGGCACAGAGGTGTCCTCGAAGACAAATGAACAATGCCATATTTATTTTCATAAGGCTAATGTTAGCAAATAAGAAAATGAAAAATGGAAAGGAAAGCATAACATACCCAACTCGAATGAATAAAAGGGAAATAAAAAAAAATTCTGCAAGTGGCACTTCACTTTTGCACATGTCACTAATAACCGTGTAGTTTTCCGAAGCCTTATTCTTTCCCCTCATTTTTTTTAGACTATACCTTGAAAGCAGTTAAAGAAGCTAGCTCTTTATAGTTGGGAAGAAGCTCAGATCTTCAGGCCCACTTCTCCTGCTTCACTCTTCACAGTCACTTCTAAGTATGAGGGATCCGAGATCTTTTCAAACAACAAGAACGGAAGATCAGGACTTTTTCTTCTAGTTAGACTTCTCTAGACAAGCGCAGCGGTAGACTAAGAAACTTGAAGAGCGGAAACGACTACGAGAGCAGTTACTCTTCTAACTTTAACACCGGATACGCATTCAGTTACCTTTTGCAGAGCGACTTTCATTTCTCTTCTTTGCTTCATTTTTGAACTTATCCTCCCAACAAGAGGAAAGAGAAGTTTGTTGTCAATCGCTGGTTGGGTTTACCAATCGAGAAAGACATGGGAAAAAGGCTTTTGTCCAACAAAGAAATGGGATTTTTTCTCGCACGTCGCACCGTGACTACACTACGCTATTTTAATCGATACAGTAATTAAGATTCCATTGTGACAATAGCTTTTAAGCAAGCAGCTTGTATTCGTATAATAAAATGTGGTGCTTCCCGCTTTCAGTCAAGTGAGGCACTACAGGTATTGGATTCAGCTTGAAAACGAAGTTGTTCCCAGTGAAAATATCCGAAGTCACTCGACCAACAGGAAAGCAATTTATTGCTTACTTGATTAGAGTAAGGAAGGAGCTCTATCTTATTTAAGTAATATGTCAGGTCAGAGTTCATTCTTACCCGTTCTCATTGAACTTGCATTCGATGCCATGACGTTAGCTAGTTAACATTCGATCTCCCCAGAACATCATTCTGCTTTCCTGAAGGGATTCGAAAGGAGGAAGAAAAGCGTCTAACAACACTTTCTGTTCCTTATAGAAATAGAGTATGAAAAGCATTTCCGTTTGGGCTAAGGTTCCAGATTGATTCGCCTTTCACCGGCCATCTACCAGAAGATTGTATTAAAATTCAATAGTAATGCAATGCTTCTTGTGGAACTATGCCTATCGCCTTGAAATCCTTGCCAGGACCTTATGGTAGTCCTTATGCGGACTATATTGGTCTTGACTTCTTCGATTTTAGATTCCATCTGTCAGTTTCTAACCCCATTTATAATAAGGCATTTTCGTCCCCACATCGATGCTCTTCAACTCGTGATTTTGGAAAGGAATTTCTTTCGCTTCGTACCATGATTGACAGCCCCTGGGGGACTTGAGGATGTCAAAGCTCTGTCTCTTCATTCGGTAACCAATCCGTAGCGTCTTTTAATTTTAAGTCATCCAAGTAGTCCGTCGAACGGTCCATCGTAGGTAAAGATAGAGCTTGTTGAGAAAGTGTTCCACTTCAAAGGTCGGAGAAAGGCTCTCTACAAGCGGATAGGAGTCCTTTTCGAGTGCACCCATGTCCCAGAGGAAGGAAGATACGAGTTAGGGAATGACATACTTTCACGTATGAAGAAGGTGCGAGTGTACATGTCTAAGTCCGTCATGAGAAAGGCGAAAATTCAAGCCTACACTTGATCGGTCTCATATGTGACCTTAAAAGAGCTGGTTCAACACGCACGGCTTAAACGCTATTCGTTAGCCCTGCAATTTAGCCATCTTCGTCAGCTTTGGAAAGAGAAGAAGAGGAGTCGATGAAGGGAAGCGGAAAAAGGAAATGCCCCTTCCGCGACTAAGCCTTACGGAATCAGGCGACTTGCCACACTTCAGTCGTGTGAGTCAAAAATGGTGGAAAAGTCTACTGTTTGAAAGAGAGTGCTGAGATCCCGAGTCTCCAAGTGGGCCCTCCTGGCCACTCACGACCTTGGCTTTTTAGAGAATCCCGTGACTGTGGATATGGGAGACTTCAAATGGTAGGAATCCTCGAAGAGGTAAGAACGATGAAGAAAAACCCTCATCGTGGCAAATTAGACTGAAGTTGAAAAAAAGAGTTTGTCCTTCTTCAAAGAGACTGAGGAATTGATAGGGAACCGTAGCCAAGTGGCTAAGCGAAAGAAAGTCCTATGAAGGATGCCATGGATTTCATCGGAAATGTTTGATCACGCCAAGTCTGTTTCGGGGTGGACCCTTTCTTACCCAGCCCTACCTACATTACTTTCTTTTTTTTTTCTATTCTAACGAAGGATTAGTTGTCCCGCCCCTGTACCAGTTACAGCTACCGGACAAGGAATTCCTTTCGTTTCTTTTTTTACACAGGCAAAGGAAAGACTTTGCATTGGATCTATCCGGAAAAGCTGGAGGAGAAATAGAGATCAGGTTGTTAGGACAATTATTCAGTCAGTTCCGATTCGGTTTAAAAAGAAGTGGTGATTTTCGCTTGTTTGGAATGCCAGTCTATAGCGTCATGCGTATCTTCCCTTCAGGGGCTAGCTCATCTCCATCTTGCCCTGCCCCCTGATACCATTTCTTGGCTTCAATCGACCTCCAAGATATGACAATATCTTCAGTGATGTGCAG
>Ga0209795_10000725_pt1 | contig 23484 bp, 18 predicted proteins | sample AgamicOrMarz_FD_187166 | JGI IMG/M metagenome (GOLD analysis project Ga0209795, IMG submission 187166) | Agave microbial communities from Guanajuato, Mexico - Or.Ma.rz (SPAdes) (version 2) | ecosystem: Host-associated > Plants > Phyllosphere > Phylloplane/Leaf | place: Guanajuato, Mexico...
TCACGATTTTGCCATCGTTAACCACAATAATACGGTCCACCAGTTCTAAAACAGCTCGGCGGTGAGTCGCAACCACCAAAGTCCGATGTGCCAGCCATCCTTTTAAATGATCAATCAATTGCTTCTCTGCCACATCATCAATGGCTGCTGTTGGTTCGTCTAACAATAAAATGTTAGGTTGACGAATCAATAAACGAGCCAATAACAATGCTTGTTTCTGACCACCCGAGAAACCCACGCCACCTTCTAAAATCAGGTGATCTAGTCCCTCTTTTTTCTCTTGAACAAAACTTAGTGCACCCGTCATGACTAAAACTCGAAAAATCTCTTCATCGGTTGCAAGCGGAGCACCCAAAGTAAGGTTCTCACGAATCGTACCGTAGAAAAGATACGCATTCTGGTTAAGTAAACCCATATCACGACGTACATCAGATGGATCAATTAAAGACAGATCCAGACCATCTAAATGTACTGAACCTTGAATAGGAAATTGCATTCCTGAGAGAAGCTGAAGCAGTGTTGATTTACCCGCCCCATTGCGCCCCAGAATTGCAACTCGTTCACCAGCACGAATTTTTAAGTGGCGAACTGCAAGGCTCGGACGTGGTTCATCCTCACTATATTGGAACAAGACATTTTTTAATTCGTAATCACCATTTAAAGCAGCCTTATGTACCAGATGTGAACGCTCTGGCTGATCGATCGGGCGTTGCATGAGCTCATCCAGACTCTGTTTAGCGACTTTCGCCTGCTGTAAACGACCTAAAACACCGGTGATATGACTAATTGGTGCCAACATACGTGAAGATAAAATTGAACAGGCAACTAAGGCACCTGTGGTCATTTCACCGGCCATCACGGCAAAACTTCCCACCAAAACAACAAGTGCGTAGGTCAAGCCTTGAATCTTTTGTGTCCATGCCATTAAAGTACCGACAATTTTACGCTGTCTCATACCGATATCGGCTGAAACTTCATTCATGTGGTTCCACTGGTTTTGGAAACGTGATTCAGCACGTAAAAGCTTGATGTCTTCAATACCCTGCACTGCTTCTACTAGAATAGCATTACGAATTGAAGATTCTCTCATACCCTCTTGTGCGAGCTGCGCTAGCTTCTTCTGTGCCAGAATACCCGGCAAAAGCATAAGTGGCACAACCAGTAACATCACCCAAAACAATTTCCCGCCAATAATCGCAAAGATCGTGAGGAACAAGAAAAAGAATGGAAAATCTGCCATCGCAGTAATGGTGGTAGAAGTCACCAGTTCACGAACCCCTTCGAGCTCACGAATCTGGGAAATAAAACTACCTGTAGACTTGGAACGGTCTTTATTTCTAATGCGTAAGGCATGACCAAATACACGGTCAGAAACACGTAAATCCGCACGTTTACCAATAATGTCGGACAAATAAACTCTGGCTACCCGTAAGGTAAACTCAAAAATAGCTGCAATCAGTACACCACCAGCCAGTACCCATAAGGTTGGAACAGACTGAGAAGGCACAACACGGTCATAGACTTGCATTGAGAAAACAATAGTCGCCAGTGCCAGTACATTGGCAATGAGTGAGGCAAACATAATATCAACGTAGCGCTTCCAGTCTCTAAGTACAATTGACCAGAACCAGCTTGCTTCATACGGTTTGATATATTCATCAATACGTGCATCGGGAATAGAGGTTTCAGGACGCAAGATATAAATATTTTTGAGCGTATCTTTTAAAGCACCTAAAGACACGTTCTGTGAAAGTCCCTGATCCCCACTAAATTGAATACTGACATTTCCTTGAGTATCAGCTTTATCAACAACACCGACCTGACCATCGTTAAACTCGACCATAACAGGTAGGCGCCACGGATTCAGCACCTCAAAAGAAAAAGGTACCTTACGTAAATTGAGACCAACCTGACGAGTCATTAACTGCAAAACATCATCAAGGTTTTGATTCTGGTTCCAGTCAAGTTGTAAACGGATTCTTTCTTCTGAAGGCTCAATTCGATAATGTTTAGCAATCGTTAAGACCGACTGTAACCAAGGCTGGTAGTTTATTTTTGTCATCATGGTTGTACTTCGAACCCCTGAATTGAAATATTATTTAAGCCATAGGCTTGGCGGGAACGTCCTGTTGCCGAAATGTACTGAACAATACTGTTGTAGATGTCATAACGTGCCGACTCAAGTTCTGAATTAGCACTATGAATGGCCTGCTCTGCATTTAATAAATCGACCAATGAACGTGTCCCGAGCTTGTACTGCTCTTGATAAAGTTCACGTGTACGAACCGTTGTGGCTTGACGATTGGTCAACACCTGCATTTGACGTTGTTTATTTTCAATTTGTTCACGGCTCGTTCTGATCTGGTCAAGAACATCCATATAAACTGAATTGACCTGAGATTTAGCGGCTTCTTCTGCATAACTCGCCATTTTTACCTGAGAAGAAACGGCTCCACCTTGATAAAACTGACTGCTAGCTTCAAGCATGACGGAACTATATAAACCGTCATCTTTATCATTGTTTGGGTTTCGACCATTAATGGCCTGACTTAAGGAACCTTTGACTGACAAAGTTGGATAACGTGTTAAACGGGTCTGTTCCTTTTGTGCCTTGGCAACTTCAACACCCGCTTGCGCTGCGATCATTTTTGGGATGGTATTAAATTCAGGCTCACTATAGAGACCAGATTGCTTCACCAAATCATCAGGAATGACCCATACCTTATTAAAAACATCGACTCCTACCAGAGTTCTTAGATGTTGCTGGTATTGTCGTAATAAAGATTGTTGAGCAATTAGTGTTGATTGTGCAGATTCTAAATATGTTTGTGCCTGAACCGGATCAGCTTGGCTGCTAATACCGGCATTTGCACGTAAATTGGCAATTTCCTGAATTCGCTGGATACCCGCAATTTGCTGCTCGGCGATTTTATTTAATTGAAGGTAGCGCTGAATATTGACAATCGACTGTGCAACATCAAGTGCAATATCATCAATGCTGACCAGCACATTGGCCTGCTCGACTTGAACCTTAGCTTGCTGAACCGATACACCTGATTTTACTTTGCCAAAATCAAAAAGCATTTGAGTCGCGGATAAAGTGAGTAATTGTCTCCCCCGCTCACCACTACTTAAGTCACCTGTGGTAATTCCACCTGAAAGCTGGGGGTAATAACCCGCCTTGGCAAAATCGATACCTGCGTTTTGGCTAGCTAAAGTGGAAATAGCTTGAGAAATATTAGGATTTCGTTGAACTGCATATTGAATCGCATCAATTAAACTTACTTGATTGTTCCACATCGCAGTTGAAGTCGGTAAATAGTTCCCATCATTTCCTAGCCGTTGAAATTGGCTCTGATCAAATCCTAAATTACTTAATTTCTGGAAATTGACAGATCTGTAGCTTTCATCGGGCGTGGGTTTAAAGAGTTGAGAAACTTTTTTTGTTAAGCTTTTTCCCGAGTTAACAGACGTGGTCTCTGCCTTTGTGATTGATATTGATATACTAGAAGCAATACAAAAATATAAAAAAAACTTCGTACCTGATCTGATTATAAATTGGAAATCATTGTGGGAAAAAGGTAATTTACTCATTAGAAGATCTAATCTCTTGAAATATTGTAAAACAATCTAAAACTCAGTTAAAAACTATCAAAAATATTAAATTCCACAGTTTAAATAAATAATTTCCAGAATAATTTTCTTTAAAAAAAAATAAAGTTAAAAATGATTAATTTTCAACACCAACAACTAAATATTTATTTTTCCTATAATTTAATTTATAAAATTAAGTTTTAAACATATATATTTAAAACCAATCAAAATTCCACAAAAAACAATAAAATTCAAAAAGTAGAAGAAATAAATTCCATAAAAAAAACCTACCTCTTGGGGAAGTGGTAGGCTATAAACTCTAATATATACACATCTTTAAAAATATATTATTTATTTAGATTCATCAATAATGATTAATTTAAAAAAATTAAAAAACATATGATTAAAAACATATAACATTAATAAAATCTTTTCTATTTATTTTTACAGCACAATACATGTGCTCTAACAGCGGTTTCTTTATATCTAAGTATTTATAAAAATATGTGATCTTTAAGTCAAATCCAAATAACCAAATACAGCTTTTTCAACTCGCTGCTGTAAATCATTTAAATCACTTTCCCCTGCTATGCCTGCTGCGTTAATCATTCCTTTACTTAAGGAAATTACATCTTGTGCGGCTGTCTGTGCATGTGAAATGCCAGAACGTATAAACAGATCAGAAATTATAGTTTCAAACTCGTGTTGAAGTTCTCTGTCTTCAATGTCTTTTCCAATAAGTTCTGAAGCAAATTCTAAAGTTCGTGCCAACTGTGGACGGCTCAATTGATGTTCCACAGCAGCGTGTATGATGAGTTTTAATTTTTCTTTTAAGTCCGCGGCATCATGTTGCTGTATGGCTTCAATAATACAATTTGAAAGCTTGGTGCGTTCGCGTCGAATTAACTCAACAATTAAAGCCTCTTTAGATGGAAAGTATTGATATAGGCTACCAATGCTTACGCCAGCAAGTTCAGCAACGGCATTTGTGTTAAATCCGGCAAAGCCTAACGACTCTAAAATGCGAGCAGCCGCCTCTAAAATAGCTTCAAAGGTAGCCACTGAGCGTGCTTGACGCGGGCGTTTGCGTGGGTCTGGAAGTGTTTCTGACATGGGCCGGAATGCGAGTATTTAATGTGAGTAATTACTTATATACTGACTGAGTCATGTTGATATGACAAGCAAATGCAGTCGTTTCAGTTGAACTACAACTCGGCTCAGTCATGGAGTGGTTATGTCTAGAACCTATACTTTTTTTATTCATTTAAGAGCTTTGCCTGCTTGGTTGGCTTTAGCTCGTGAAAAGCGGGCTGAGTTTAGTGCACAAAAGCTTGAACCTATTTTTGAGAAGTACCTGACTGTAAAAGTTCGCTGGTATGACGTTGAAGCGTTTAGCACTAAAGCGAGTGATATTGCTGTGTTTGAGACAACATCTCTACAAGATTATTATTTTGTGATTGATGCGATTCGAGACTCTGAGTTTTGTACAGTGCCCTACTTTGAATTTGTAGAAATTATTCCGGCAATTGAAGATGGGTATGTGGAGTATAAAGGTTCTTTATAGAGGTTGAGAATAATTTTTCTAGTTAGAAGATAATCAACTGCCAATCTAAATTTTTCAATAATTTTTAATTAGGCTTAAGCTATTAATTCAAACATTTTCTTAAGCCTTTTAAAGGTATTATATTGAATATCAATGTTTCACAATAAAACATTTAATATTATCTGATATTTCTAATCCTTTTATAATTTCATCTTCATCTCTTATATAACCAAGGTCATAAATTAGAAAATAAATAAATTCGTATCCACTACTATAAGCAACTATATCTGCATTCATCTCATCAATTATTTCTGCTAACTTCCCTGATCGATTACAGATTTTAACTTCTAAAACCATACCTTGGCTTTTGAAAACAAAATCTGGTATAGATTCTTTCCCTGCTACTTTAACTCGTCCAGTCTCTCGATCATAATCAATCCCTTTCTGCTTTCCTTTACCAATTAATAAGCTTTCAATTCCATTCTGAATAGTTTTTTCATTTTGTGGAGTATCATAAATAGCTTTCCGAAGATTTGCTTTTAAAAAATTAAGAATATTATCTGCTTCAACTTCATCCAAACCACCAGTAGTTTCAACGAATGCTTTTAAAATTAAAAGATTAGTATAGACTTCATCAAAATATATTCTTTGTTCAATCGTAACTGTATCAAAAGCTGAAGGAACTTTTTCTAAGTTATACATATCTACGGGAGCTCTAATATTAATTACTTCCTGAGCTTTTACTAATATTTCATTATATTTACGCATAAAAGTTTTAAAACTCGAATGCAACCAGACATCATCTACCTTTGATTTTCTTGAAGCATCCATAGCTTTTTGTAAAGCTATACATTGATCACGTATCTCTTTCAACTTAATTTCTTTCACTAATTTTCAGTCCTTTAACATAGCTATCATATGGATGTTAAGCTATTCTAGGGTTTATATTGATATTTTTTTAAATATAGATCCTATTGATATTACATCTTTTTTATCTCAATACCACATTTTATATATTTCATTAAATTACCAAAAAAGAGAGTAGAAATTAAAATTAAAAAATGCTAAAAATCATTAACATAAATTTAAAAAATTAGCACAGAAAATTACAAACACTTTTCACCCTTTTCTGTGCATGGGAGTTCCTAAATGGCTTTCGATGCATCACCCTCTTGGAGTGGTTTCAATTATCAAGGCAAAGTAGCTCTCTACTATGCTTTAAAATGTATTAATTCGGAATCTGTTGAAAAAGATTTCTCTAACTATAATTTAATGCTTGAAGATAATGAAGATTTTGAAATTGTTATTAATGAAAAACCTATCTCGTTCCACCAAGTAAAAGCATATAATGAATCTAGTTACAGCAAATATTCTGATGCACTTTTAGAAATAACTTTAGAACTTTCAAAGAATTTAAATGTAATAGGAAAAATTCACACGTGGAAAGAAATAAATTATAAATCAGACTGTTATGATTTAAAATCATCAATTAAAAGTGATATAGAAAGTATTCTAGAAGAATACAATCTATCAACTGAAGCAACTTCGACTATCCATAAAGCAGCATCTGCTGTGAAAGGTTGTTCTAAAACTGCTTTAATTATTAGAAATGCTTTTAAAAAAAAATCAGCTGAAGATATAGCTCAATTATTACTATGTATTTTGACTGAACAAAATGATGCTTTATCTAGAATTTCTGCATATGAATATGAGGATGAAAATTTATTTTGTGATATTAATACAATTAATGAAAAGATTAAAATGCAACTATCTTTAGCCCTTGAAAATAGAAGCGTTCCTATAACTGAAAGCCAATTAGATAGAGCTTTTTTGCACTTTCTAGGCATGATGGATAAATATATTATTTATCGCCATGAACATAAAAAAGGTCTAATAAAGGCCCCAATAGAATTTACTGAGATAATTAATATTCTCAATATAGATCATGAGAATGTAAGCAAAGAATATATAGCTTATAAGTTTAAAGAGCGTTTTTTCTTTCATATTGATCATTATATGGAAGACCCAGATGAAGACTATCAGTTACCAGAACCAGGATTCCCTTGTAATTTACAAGAAATACGTAAAAGACTATTAAGTCTTACACCTTATGAACTTTGGGAACATTACCGCCATTTTTCTCCACAAATTAATCTACAAAATAATAATATTGATGACGCTTTTGAGACTAATTCTGACGGAATTCGTTACATGCTTATACGTATTTTCCATGAAATTGATTTTAATTTAGCAATTCACAAACCAATTAAATATAAATTACTTTACCGCAATACTACTCCACCCTACCAATATTATTTACCTACGACTATTACTAATTCTTTTCGCCGAATTACACAAGTTGAGAGACAAATTAGTTTAAATCCAAGCATTATTGAAATTTTGTATGAAGTAGAGAATCTTATTTATCATGGAGATATCATTCATCCTATTTCAGCAATAGCATCAAGGCATACTGAAGCTCCCGTTTCTCAAGATTTAGACCATAGATCTAAACGAAATGAACCCTTAAATATCATCAATCTTATTCCTTTAACCGATGCCAAGGATCAATTGCTTAAATGATTAAAATTATTAATAATATTCTTTCAAATAATGGATATGAAATAGTTGATATACAATTACCAGATGATAAACATGATATTTTTCTTTTTTGTCCTCGAAAGGATCATGCAAAAGAAGAATATTTTGTTACTCTTCAACTAAATAATGAATCGGATGAGCTCGCAAAAGAGTTATTACAAAATTCAGCTGAGGAATTATTTGAAATTATAAGAAATTCTGGAAAAGTTGAGTCATATTTCATAAAAAATTGTACTTTATTTATTTGTCACGATGAGGCTCATATAAACAAAGAAACAATATTCACGTTAGAAGAGGATCCATACAATTTCAAAAAAAATGTAATTACTTACTTCCCTTCTGAATTAAATGATTTAAAAAATTATTTAGAAAAAAATAATATCAATGAAATTTCAAATTTAACTATTAGTGAAATTATTAACAGTCAGAACGGACAACTTTTTTTAAACTTTAAAAAGAATCATAATAATATCCAAAACTATTACTCTCTTATCTTAAAAATAGCTCTAAAACTACCATTTATTACCTATATCCCTCAAAAGAAAGAATTAATAAATTTGAGTTTGGAGATTGAAAAATCTCTTGAAGGCAAAGAATCTGTACTTTTTAAAAACTTAATGGAACCTGAAATAGATTGGAATAACAATAATATTTATCAAAATATTGAAAAAATATGGGGGAACTTAATATGATTCAGCTAAAAAAAATTACATTCAAGAACTTTAAAATTTTTGGAAATGATCCTTATACAATAAATTTAGACCATAACAACCTTATCCTTTTAGATGGGCCAAATGGCTATGGTAAAACATCGGTATTTGATGCTATTGAATTAAGTCTTACTGGAAATATTTCTCGTTTAATTTCTGTTGAGAACAGACAAGTTCCTACAGATGTCGTAGTCGCTCATAAAGGGAACGAAAATGTTGAGATTACAATTGAACTAATGGATCAAAATTATCAAATAAAAACTTTTCAAAGGAAGCTCAAAAGTAATCCACCCAAAGCCTTAAAAAAAATATCTAAATTTGCAGAATTATGGGAATTATATGAAATAGTAGATGGAAAATTAATTGAATCTTCTCAACATAAATTAGAGGAGTACTTAGGTAGTCAGGATCTTGCGAGAGATTTTTTACTTTTTCACTATGTCCAGCAAGAAGAAACCTCACAATTTCTTAAGACTAAAAATGAAGTAAAAAGAGCTGAAGAATTAGCACAACTTTTTGGTAATACATTAGAAGCTGATGAAAAACTAGATAAATTAAAAGATATTCAAAATAAGATAAGCACTGAAAAAAATAAAATAGAAACACAAATAAATAATATCAATGAGCTATATAAGATTAATGATTTCAATTTGATATCAGAAAAATCTGAACAACATTTCTTTCTTTTCCCATGGCTTACTGAAATTGATAAAGTCCCTTTTTGGGATATGGCTTCTATTAAGGATTTCAGCCAAGAAAAGCTCAATAACGCTCTAGAAGAAATTTCTCATATAAAAAACCTTATTAAATATCAAGATTTTTTTATCAAAAACCGTAGTTTTGAAAGTGTTACTCAACAGCGAGAACAGCTCAAGCTCTATCTTGGATATTACCAATTTATTGATCAATATGATTTTTATATCAATGAAGAGAAAAATTACCAGTTTATTAGAAACAATTATAATAGATTAAATAATAATGATTATAAATCAATACAAACACTAACTAATCTTGAACGTGTTTATGAGTTACTAGGTTTAAAAAACTATTCTTCCTTTCAAGATTCACTTCAACTTCTTATTGATCAAGAAGCAAAAAATCATGGTCTAAGTTCTATTTATACTGAACTTCTTCAATATCACAATGAAATGTCTTCAAAGCTACAAAATTTACCGACTGAATCATCTTGTTTACTATGTGGTCACGATCATCAAAATCATGATGCCTTAGCGAATGCCATAGCTCAACACAAACTTGTAATTGAATTAGAACTAACTGATAAAGATAAATTTTTAGCCCAATTAAAAGAAGAATTTAATAATATTCATCTTTTACCTCTTATAAATGCATGTAAAGATTTTTTAGAAAAAAATATAGTTATTTCTAATGAGGACTTACAATCTCTATCTAAAGCACTAAATTATAAAGATTTCCTTGATAGAATAAATGGATGGTTAGAGAACCAGAAATTTGAATATCAAGATTTAATAGCTAAAGTTTTTCCGAAACAGAATGATATTTATAATTTAGATGAAGCAGCTAATCAATTAATTTTACGTATTTTATCTGCAGTAGGAACTCCTCCTGAAGGATATTCAGAATCTAATGGTTCTGATATATTTAATCGGGTTTATCGAGATTACTTCAATAATACCTCCCAAAATTTAAATTTAATAAATTCTAGTCTACTTGAGCACAAAGAGAACTATATACATAACTTATATTTTAATTCTCTAGCAGAAGTTAATGAAAAGATTAAAACACTAAAGAATCAACTTAATCATATGAATATAGCCCTTCAGGATATTAATAGTTTAATTATAACTATACGAAAGAAAATTAGATTATATAGACAAAAATTAATAACTGAAATTGAAATACCTTTTTATATTTATTCAGGAAAAATATTACAAACTCATCAAGCAGGTTTAGGGTATGGTGTATTTATTAAAGATCCAGCAATCAAAGATCCAACGAGTGAAGATGAACTCAAAAACATACGTCTAGTTTCTAATTGGGAAAGCGATCATGATATATTAAATACAATGAGCTCTGGACAAATATCAGCTGTAGTAATTTCTTTAACTTTAGCTTTACATCGAGTTTACTCTACAAAATTTTCTACTATTCTCATCGATGATCCAGTACAAACAATGGATGATGTAAACATGTCCTCACTAGTTGAAGTTTTACGTAATGATTTCTGTAAGAAACAAATTATTTTATCTACTCATGAAAATAAAGTAGCAAGATACTTTTCTTATAAGTTTTTAAAATATAATAAAAGTGTGAAATCAGTAAACTTAATGGAAAGAGCCGAATATATTTTAAACAACAATTATGTATATTAAGCTTAAAACTTATAAATTTCATATTTTAAGGGGATGATAGCAATGTATCATTCCCTTAAAATTAATATTTAAATATGAATAATAAAGAATTGGATTTAATACAAGATTTTTTAAACAAAAAAACTCTCAATCCCTTATCCTCCCCCAAAACCTCTCCAACACCACATCCCGTTCAACCAAACTGTTAGAGCTTAAAACCTGTAGCATCAAACCATCAATTAGGTTTAAAACCATGTTGGCATCGGGGTTAAATGCATTGGTCTCCAGACTAAAGACCAAATCAAAAAGCTCTCGAAGCAACCATTTTCGATATTCAACAGCCATGCGGTAAGCCGTTGGATAAAGCTGTTTTATTTCAAAAATGGCTTTAAACAAAAGGTGGTAAAGGCTATTTACATCGGTATGTAAACGGACAATTTCTTTGAGTTTATCGCTTGGTTTTGAGTAACAGTGTGAATAGACAATTGCTAGAACTTCTTCTTTCAGTCGGCTTTTTTGAAAGCTTATGCATGTTTCAACGAGGCGTTCTTTTGAGTGAAAGTAGTTATAAAGCGTGGCTTTTGGAATTTTAGTTTCTTTGGCAATCAGGTCTACGCCCGTGTTGTGAAATCCATAGATATTAAATAGATCTACTGCGCTATGAATAACTTTTATTTTTTTTGAAGCCGTTTCTAAAGTTGGCATAGTTTTACCATTATAAAAATAAGTTGTTATGTCTGGGTGAGATAAAAAGCCTGTGCCCTTTCTGGGAGAAAAAAAGGCACAGCAAAGCCGTAAGACGGTGCTTGGCACATCTCAAGTTTGTTATTGCTAAGTTTTAAATAAAAAGACTTAAAGCCTGAAAACCTTAGGGCGTTCAAGCTGCTGTAAATTTTTAAGCTGTGTCGTTATAGCTTTTGGCAATGAGTGCCAAGAAATGATGGATGTGCATAGCCAACTCCTGATTTTGGGAGTTCTGCCAAAGCATTCATTTGGAATTATGGTGGCAGAACGAAAGAGGGTTAGCAGACTGGCTTTGAGAACCCAGCACACCCGAAGGTGTCCCCCTTCCGTCCTACCTCTACAAAAAGGGAGACGAGTGGGTCTACATCAAAAAAACGAGTTTTTTCAATGTCCTCAAAGAACGGTCTGCTAAAACCGACTGGCAATGTGGCCAGCACGCCAAGCATAATCTGAGAGTTTAGAGGTGTCAATGTAGCTTTTATGACAAGTATTTAAATTTATTATTATTTTTCATTAGATTAACTTAATTATTATTTTAGATATTATATATAATTGTATTTTTAAATTAAGTGAAGCGATCCATGCTTATTCATTTCTATCATTTAACTTTTAATGTGCGACTACACAGCGGAAAGTCGGTTTAGACAATTTCCGTCTGCCCCACTTGGTGATAAGCACGATTAAAATAAACCAAGCTTTGGTCATGCTGGCTTTGTTTAATCGCAACAATCGGACAAATAAGAATGGTGTGTGTACCGACTTGTTGAATTTGTTCAATCTCACAATCGAAACTGACCAACGCATCATCTAATACAGGCGAACCTGTTTCTAACTCAATCCATTCACCATGTTTAAAGCGTTCTTCTGGGGTTAGCTTAGATGAAAATGCTTTTGAAATATGTTCGTGGTGTGCGCCTAAAACATTCACAGTTAAGATTTTATTATCTAGGAAATGTGCATGCGAACTCGCAGACTGGTTCATACACACCAATAATGTCGGAGGTGTGTCAGTCACACTACAAACAGCAGAGGCAGTAAATCCAAAACGGCCAGACATGCCTGCCGTAGTCACAACACTAACCGCACTTGTGAGTAAAGACATTGCATTTCTAAAGTCTGTTGCTTGAACCATGACATTATTCCTAAATTGAATCGTACCTTGTCCTGAGTGTTTGCTATACCGCCCAACTCCATCAGGAAGGTACTTTATCAACATGAGTCCTGATTAGAACTACATGTAGTAAGTAAAATGAGGGTTACTTGTTTGATTATCAACTGCCATCAAAAAAGTAACCCTTTATACCACTTATTGGTAAATATTAAGCAGTAAGATCATAACCCGTAAGTTCTCTGCGAACGATTTCTGCACCTGCCGTTAAAGCATTTAACTTACCACGTGCCACTTCACGTGAAAGAGGCGCCATACCGCAGTTTGTGCAAGGGTAAAGCTTGTCAGCATCTACAAACTGAAGCGCTTTACGAAGTGTATTCGCCACTTCTTCTGGTGTTTCAATTTGGTTAGATGCTACATCAATTGCACCAACCATGACTTTTTTACCACGAATGAGTTCGAGTAAATCGATAGGCACATGCGAGTTGTGACATTCTAACGAGATAATATCAATGTTAGATTTTTGCAGTTTTGGGAAAGCTTCTTCGTATTGGCGCCATTCCGAACCGAGTGTCTTTTTCCAGTCAGTGTTGGCTTTAATGCCGTAACCATAGCAAATGTGAACCGCAGTTTCACACTTAAGACCTTCAATTGCACGCTCTAAAGTCGCAACGCCCCAATCATTTACTTCGTCAAAGAATACGTTAAATGCAGGTTCGTCAAACTGAATGATGTCTACACCAGCAGCTTCTAACTCACGCGCTTCTTGGTTCAAAATTTTCGCAAATTCCCAAGCAAGTTTTTCACGGCTCTTGTAGTGACCATCGTAAAGCGTATCAATCATGGTCATTGGACCAGGTAATGCCCACTTAATTGGTTGATCAGTTTGCTGACGTAAAAACTTAGCATCTTCAACAAACACAGGCTTTTGACGAGACACCGCACCGACTACAGACGGTACGCTTGCATCATAACGGTCACGAATTCGAACTGTTTCGCGCTTCTCAAAATCGACGCCATTTAAGTGTTCAATAAACGTGGTCACAAAGTGTTGGCGGGTTTGTTCACCATCGCTCACAATGTCGATGCCAGCAAGGCGCTGTTCGTGCAATGCCAAACGTAGCGCGTCTTTTTTACCTTCAAGCAGACCTTCGTTTTCGAGTTTCCAAGGTGACCAAAGCTTTTCAGGTTCTGCAAGCCAAGATGGTTTAGGTAAGCTGCCAGCAGTTGAAGTTGGTAATAATTTTTTCATGATCAATGACCTATATGTTGATTAATTAAGAGCGTAATTAGCAGACCACTGCTCAAGAATCGCTTGGTATGGTTTGATAAATTGCTCTTCAACAAACTTCCCTTGCTCAATAGCGAGGCGGCTACGTTCTTCACGGTCATACACAATTCGAGTAAGTGAGTAATCTTGGTTCTTTAAGCTTGGCTGATAAGACTTTCCAGCCACTGAATTTGCGTTGTAAATTTCAGGGCGGTAAATCTTTTGGAACGATTCCATGGTGCTGATGGTGCTGATCAACTCAAGGTTGGTGTAATCACTCAGCAAATCACCCGTAAAATAGAACGCCAAAGGTGCAGCACTGTTTTTCGGCATGAAATAGCGAACTTTTAAGCCCATTTTTTGGAAATATTCATCAGTGAGTGAATAGTCTTCTTGCTTGTATTCAACACCTAAAACAGGATGTTCGTTTTCAGTGCGATGATACACTTTAGTTGTTGAAACACTTAAGCAAATCACTGGCGCTTTTTTAAAGTTAGCTTTGTAAGTTTCAGAGTTAATAAAGCTCTTAAACAAGTTACCGTGCAATTCACCAAATTTCTCTGGCGTGCTAAAAGTAGACTGATTTTTATTGTGGTCTAACAAAAGCACACTAAAGTCATAGTCACGTACATAAGACGAGAAGTTATTGCCTACAATACCTTCGATGCGTTCATTGGTCTTTTTATCAACAATATTGGTTTTCAAGATTTCAATTAACGGAAGCGCATTACCATTGCTTTGAGCATCTACATTCATTTCAACTGAAATGATTTCCAGTTCAACGCCATAACGGTCACCTTTAGGGTTGTCCCAATGAGCTAAGGCATTAAAACGATTGTCGATCATCTGTAATGTGTTGCGCAGATTCTCTTGACGGCTCATCCCTCTCGCTAAGTTAGCAAAGTTGGTTGTAATACGCGTATTGTCTGCTGGACGATAGTTTTCATCGAAACAAATACTCTTAATCGTAAATGTAAATTCTTTACTCATTTTGATCAGTACCCTAATTTCTGAGATAAACCTAAAAATATTTCGAACTCTTTTTAAACTTTCCAGCCTTGTCAGATTTGTGCCTTGAGGTCTTATCAAAAGTGAATGACTAGAACGCTTCAGAGCGTGAATAGATTTATACCGCAATCACAACATGAATAAAAATGATTTAGTCTCACTCAAAACTGAGTGAAATTCATGTTTAAGGTTTAATAAAGAAGTGTGAAGTTAAATATTTTTCATCTTTAGGAATTTTAGACAGCAAAAATTCAATATACGGCGCTCACACAACACCTTAATAAATTTAAATATTTACTATTATTTTCAATATTTTAATCAACAAAAACTTAGGGAGAGTGGCTAGACCTAAAGTAAGGTGTGCTGACTCTCGCTCATCTCTGCTTTTAGCCATTCTAAAAATATAATCTTTCGCGGGTCTTCTTCAAAAGCGCTATGAGAAAGTAAATAATAGGCTGAACCGTCTTGTACAACTGGTGAATTTTTTTGCAGTACCTTCCACTCTAGCTCTTTTTCAATCATATAAATTGAGATAACAGTTGCACCAAGTCCAGCCAAGCAGCCTTCTAAACATAGATAAAAATGTTCAAGTTCAACTTTGGCGTAGCTTTTTAAACTCTGCTTTAACTCAGCAATTCGGCTAACGCTTTTGAAAAAATTCGGTCTAGAGGTCGAAATAAGTACGTCGTTCGTGTCCGATAGCTTGGTTGCTTGAACTAGAGCAATATATTCATCTGCAATTTTTTCGCTATAAATATGCTCTCCCCAATCAAAGTCATTTCTGCGAATTGCGATATCAATATTATCTTTTTCAAAGTCGACCACTCCACCTGCTGTTAGTAACACAACCTCAAAATCATGACCGAGCTTTTTAAATTTTGATAACCGCGGAATGAGCCACTTCATGGAAAGAGTCGGTTCACAGGACAAAACCAGTTGTTTGCTTTTAGCTTTAGGCTGGCTTAGTTGTATTAAACATTCATCGAGTTGACCAAAAACCTGATGGCAACAACTTAATAAAATTTCACCCTGCTCGGTCATCACAAGAGTTTTATTTTTCCGATCAAACAAAGCCGTATTTAAAGCTTCTTCTAAATTATAAATCTGTTTACTGACCGCACTTTGCGTCACAAATAACTTCTTTGCGGCTAAAGTGACGCTGCCATACTTCGCCACAAAATAGAAAAATTTTAGTGAATTCAGCGATATTCTTTCAATCATTCCAAAAACTCATAGATGTGTAGTCGTTTTTATCGATTTTTATTTCTAGGTTTCTGTTCAAAATAAAAATCATCTTTAATAAACCCCATTTTAGATGATGAAAAACATATTGAATATCGATATCTATCTTCACAGCCATATAGATATAACTTCTTATTCGCAAAAAATAGCTGCTTTGGATAATGCTTTCACCTTTTTAAATACATTCCAAAAAGTACAGAATAGCTCCCTCGTTTTTAATGAGGGCATGAAATAATGGCAGAGTTTATTGCGGTTATTCTCATCACGATTTTGGCAGTGGTAAGCCCCGGAGCTGACTTCGCGATCGTCACAAAAAATAGTTATCTGTACGGCAGAAAAATTGGTGTGTTCACTTCATTCGGCATATCGCTTGGCGTGTTGGTACATGTGACCTACACACTTGTAGCCGTTGCCTTTGTGATGACTTATACGCCGCAAATTTTGAATATTGTTAAGTACATTGGCGCGCTTTACTTAATCTATATTGGCTATAAAACCTTTACGCAAAAACCTGTTTTAGACTCTGCTGCTTTAACCGCTATCGGTAGTTTTCAAGCTATAAAATACGGTTTCTTTACCAACGCCCTGAACCCTAAAACCACACTATTTGTGATTAGCACCTATACGCAAATTGTGAGTTTAACTACGCCTAAAACCATTCTTTTGGCTTATGGCTTTTTTATGTCTTTTGCACATTTCTTGTGGTTCTCACTGGTAGCTGTGCTTTTCTCTTCAATGCTGTTAAGACAGAAAATGTTAGCCAAGCAAGTGCAGATTAATAAAGTGATTGGCTCAATTTTATGTGTATTAGGGGTGATTCTACTTTTTACTAAGTTTCAGTAGAGCCGTTTAATTTTTAATAATTTTTAGGGTGAATTTATAATTAATAGACTGAGCGCTTTGTACAGAACTCAGTCTATTTGAGTGAGATAAAAAGCTATGTTTTAACTTTTTGACTCTGATAAATCATTTACGTTCCAACGGTTTGCTCTTTTAAAAGTTCCGACATCGTTAAACCGCACCCCCATATCACGCATGACTTTATGGGCAACAGGCGCGGTCATTTGGCGAATGTAGAATGGTTCTTTCACCACAAAATGATGGATTGCATGTGTTGAACCAAAATTAAAGCAAAACAGTTGGAACGGCATCATCCACCACGGTGTTAATACTTGAGTTTGTTGAATGACATTACCCAATTCAACGTCACCGTAGTAATGCATATTGCTGGTCACAAAGTGCAAACAGAAGGTACGCAGTACATTTGGAGCAACCCAAACAACAGTCAAAATATTAACCACATACATGATATTTAAAGTGGTAGCTGACCAAGCAATCGGTGCATTCGCCCAACCTGCAACAGCATCAACCGCATGAAAACCTAAAAAGATATACCACAGCGACCAATGAATAATCCCTAGCGGGAAATAAGCCATAAATGCACGTTTAAAAATTACTTTTCTAACCGTCCAATTGCTTGCAGAAATAATACGGAACAAGACCGCCAAGCCGTTATCACCAATCGCGATGAGACGACGTATACTCCACTGCTCTCCATTGGTTAAAGCTCTTTCTTCTAAATCAACTTCGGTGCCTGAGTTTTTATGATGGTTAAAATGCAGCTCACGGCGTTTCCACGGGTTAATGGTACTTGGTCGAGCTAACCAGACTAAGCCCATCATTAAATGATGTGCCCATGGTTTCTTTCTAAAATACATCCAGTGAATCAGGTCATGCTCTAACTCATGGGTGAGAGATGCAAAAAAAGCAATAATCGGAATTGCAAACCAAGCTGAAAGTTGATGATTTATATAGAGCACGGCAGTCGCTATCATGCCGACCAAAGATATAAATAGAATCATCGCCCCAATGGCATTTTGATGGTTCAAAATAGGGTGGCGTTTGCGTAAAGCCACGCCTTCTGCTGTTACTACTTTTTTAATATGTTCCGTTTTTTCGCTATCGGTCATTCCGGCAGGATTTTTATAAATATAGGTCATCCGTTATTCCTCAGTTTTTCATGCCCCTACTTTATTTAGATCACCCTAAGTGTGCTTAGCTCGAAACGCCAATCTATTGGCTATGGATGCCAAAATAAAAAGATTCAAAACAAACCAAAGATTTTTTAGTTTTGAATCTTTTATACTGTTCACAGGAATATGAATCACAAGTTATAGGACATAACATGCCACAGACAGCAACGGCACTGGCTAGCTGGGTGAAAGCGATTCAAAAAGCGCTCGAAAAAGCCGGTGTTGATAGTCAACCTTTATTAGAACAAGCAGGTTTAGATATTCAGGCTCTCGGTAATCCTGATGCACGTTATTCATTAAAACAAACAGCAAATTTATGGAAACTAGCAGTTCAGAAAACTCAAGATTCATGTTTTGGCCTTAAAGTTGCCAACCAAGCAAATCAAAATACTTTTCATGTGTTAGGGCATTCACTGATTACCAGCACCACCTTAAAAGAAATGTTCTTAAGAATTATTCGTTATTTTCGTGTGGTAACGGACATTCCTGAACTCGAATTTTATGGAGATGGCAAAAATCATTATTTCGTTATTCATGTTCCGGACGAAGTTCAACCCGAATCAATAGATGCTTTTATTTCCGTTTTTATTCGCTCAAGCCGTGCATTACAGGGATCTGTTTTTTCACCGTTACGCATTGAGTTAAGGCGTTCGGAACCTGAAGATCTGGAAACGTTTACAAGTATTTTAAAAGCCCCGATCGTATTTAATGCACCCAAAGACATGATTGTGTTTGATACAGCTACCATTGAACAGCCACTAGAAGGTGCAAATCCAACCCTCACTCAAGAATATGATGAGATTATTAATCGTTATCTGGCTCGGTTTGATAAAGAAAATATATTGGCACGGGTGAAAGTGAAACTTATTGAAAAATTATCGACGGGTGATTTTCAACAGCAAGAAATTGCGAAAAGCTTAGGTTTAAGTATTCGTAGCTTGCAAAGGAAACTCTCCGCAGAAAACACGTCTTATAGTGAGCTACTTGATCAAACTCGGCATGAACTGGCTTTGTCGTATATTAAAAACTCAAGCCATAATATTACTGAAATTGCTTATATTCTTGGCTTTACCGATGTGAGTAGCTTTACACGTGCGTTCCGTCGCTGGACTAATTTATCACCCGTCCACTATCGAGAAAAACATCTGGCTTGCTCTTAGTTTTTTAAAACTTTAAGCAAAAAAAGATGCATATGAATGCATCTTTTTTATGGTCAGTTCACTTTTTAGTGAGCAGCTCTAACATGGAAACCGTTGTGACTTTGGCCCCCACTGGCAAGGCCTTTAAGTCCACAATATAGTTAGGACTATGTGGAATATAAGGCACAGGCTTTCCTTGTTTTACTGCACTGGCAAATACAACTGGGTCCGCCACCCCAATAAACATAAAGTTAAAAGGAATATCTTTTTGGTCACCTAATAGGTGATGAACATCTTCCGAACCCATAAATGGAGGAAAGTCGGTTAAAACTTGCTTATCACCTAACAATGCTTTTAACGGCCCATTTAAACGCGCGGAAAACTCTTTGTTATTAATGACTGGGTTGGTTGAACCTTTGAGCGTTAAAGTAGGTAATTGATCTTTACCCATCCCCTGCATTTCGGCCGCCCCCTCACTCATGAGCTTAATATTATTTAACATGGTTTCACGCACTTTCGGGTCAAACCAGCGCATATTCATTTTGACTAACGCGGTTGAAGGAATCACATTATTTGAGTTTCCAGCTTGAACTGACCCAATAGATAAAGCAGCAGGTTGCTGAGTATTCACTGCATTACCCATAATGGTTTGATATTGGGTAATGGCATTGGCCGCCATGCTAATCGGGTTCTTGGTTAAATATGGAAGTGACCCATGCCCACCCACCCCTTTAAATAGAATATCAAGTTGATCGGTTCCTGCCATTCGTGGACCCGGTGCGTTAATTATCGTACCTACAGGTGCAGGGGTAGTGTGCACTGCAAAGAAATAATCAGGTTTCGGTAAGTTATATTTGGTCCATAAACCATCGCTCACCATAGCTTTTGCCCCCGTTACAGGTTCTTCAGCAGGTTGCGCGACTAAAATAATTGTTCCGCTCCATTCCTTTTTTAAAGTAACTAGGGTTTTTGCCATACTTAGCATCCATGTCACATGGGCATCATGACCACACATATGTGCTACAGGTGTTTCAGTTCCATCGTCGAGTTTTACCCTTACTTTACTTGCGTAGGGTAAACCCGTGGCTTCTTGAACTGTGTTGGCATCCATATCGGCACGGTACATGACCGTTGGCCCCTCACCATTTTTTAAAATGCCGACCACACCTGTTTTGGCGATTCCCGTTTTAACGTCAAAACCTAATGACTTAAGCTCTTTGGCAACAATGGCAGAGGTTCGCGTTTCCATAAACCCAAGTTCAGGGTGTTCATGAATGTCTTTATAGACCTTATTTAACCACTCTGTTTGCCCATCAATAATCGTTAACGCTTTTTGCGAAACCGCCGGCAGAGTTGTTGGACTTGCTTCTGCATGCAGAACCGTTCCATAACCTGCAATAAAAGTCGACAAACCTAAAAGTAGACTGTTTTTGATGATTTTATTCATATAGTAAAAACCTTATAAATGTATGATTTAATTTTAAAATTTATATCCAATTTTTAAGCCATAGCTGACTGAGTGATTATCCTTAAACTCACCCACATAATAGTCACTACCCGCCTGTGCGCCAAGCTGAGCTTTTGCATCGCCTAACCAGTAATACTTCACGCCACCTGAAATAAAATATTGCGATGTTGGGCTATATTGAGCACCCACGCCTAAGTTGTAATACCCTTTGCTTGGCCCACCCGTCGAGACCTTATCACCTGCTCCCGAGTCCCAACCGACTGACACCGAGCCTAACCATTTAGGTGAAAAGCGTTGCCCTAACCCTAAATTAAGAGACCATTGGTCATCGTAGTAACGAACCAAGTTAAAACCTTCTGGGCGGCTTGGAGTCGATAATCCACCAACAACTTTTGAGATTTCACCAAAGCGGTAAGGCTGTAGAGCAAGATCACTCCAATTTACCCAGCGTACACTCCCGAACAATAAAGTCCCCTGACGAAGGCCTGTTTGAAACTCTAAATTGACTGAATCTGGAGATTTAAACTTGGTTGTGCCTGACTCTTCTACATTTGGTAACTCGGCAACAATACGATTTAAATAAGCTTTTTTCTGCTCGGTCATTTGTCCAATAGAAATCATATAATCTAGGTGCTGATTTACTAAATCACGACCTTGCTGCGTGCTTAACATATCAATAAGTGGAGCATTTTCAGTCGCGTTTACTTTATGAGTAATGGCTGAGCGGTAAGTTAATGACACTTTCACAGCTTTTTCAGGAATCTGATAGGCAAGCCCTGCTAGCCACCCCAAGTCACCTACAGTTTTGGTATGAAAGTCATAGCCGTTGTAAAGACTAAATACATTGCCTCTTAATTCAACCTGACTTTTAAAGGTCTGATAGACTGGCCCCGCATAAAGATTCCAGTTTTTTGTGGGTTGATATCCCAAGATAAGGCTTAAATTTTGTATATCAAATTCTGATTTTGCATTTCCTGTAGGCACTTGACCAGAAGTAGCATTGGCAAGCCCTGCGGTTGTAATGCCAGGTAACATCACTGTGTCTTTTGGCGTTGCGACAAAACCATTCAGACCTGAATACTCTGTGTCGGCGCCAAAAGGCTGATCGTAAAGTAGACCAAATGAATACTGCGGCGCCAACTGAAGTTTTAAGGCCGCTGTAGGTCGATAATCTGTGTTGGCGATATCTGAAATGGAATGATGTGAAGGATTGGTGCCCGACTCTACACCACTTAAATCGGTATCTGTAATTCCTAAATTTGCTTCAAAATAATTGCCCGGTTGTAAAAAAGCCGATATGGATTGTCCTGTTTTATCAAATGCTGCGGCATTTAAGGTGCTTGTGCAAATTGAAGTTATTCCTAAGATAAATATTTTTTTATTCACAACAAAATTCATAAATCCATCCTGGATATTTCTTATTTTGATTCCTCACTTTAGGTAGATTTTTAAAGTTCTGCTTAGCTCCAAACGCCAAATCTTTGACTATGGATGCCATATTGAAAAATTAGAGTTTGTGTAGCTGCAACCCGAGTATTATCTTTTTAATCACAATAAAAAGTACTCAAGTTTTTAATATGCGGAGCAATTTTTTTAAGAAACATTTGTGTTTATTGCTGTTAATATTAAAGTGCATGATAGATTTCCCAATCCTTCATACCTCTACAAATCAAGGATGATGAGCGAATTCATTTATTATGGAAATCAAGCAAATAAAGTATTTTTTGACGGTCGTTGAATCAGGCAGTATTGGTAAAGCTGCTCAAAAACTCGATGTGGGTGCTTCGGCCATAAGTCAGCAAATTAGTAAACTCGAACAAGAGCTAAGTATTCGCTTGTTGCAGCGTAATGCTTTTGGTGTGACCCCAACACCCGCGGGGCTAGCCTTTTTAAAGCACTCTCAGCTTATTTTACGTCAAGTTAACTTTGCTATAGATGCGGCGCATTCGGCACGGCTTTCAGGTCATGTCAGTCTTGGTTTTCCACCGACCATTACCGCTTTAATTGGCATCCCTTTAATGAAACTAATGTCTGAGCGCTACCCAGACATTCGTCTAGAAATTGTAGAAACCCTGTCAGGCAATCTAATTCAGTCAATTAATTCGCGTCAGCTTGATATTGCCATTATTTTTACCAATGAGATTGATAAACAGTGGTCGATACAACCTTTGGTACGCGAACAAATGTATTTAATGGCGCGAAAAGAAGTGCTTGAAAAATACGGTCTTGCTGAGTGCATCAAAAGTGGAATTATCCAGTCTCAACAAATCGGTGATATCCCTTTAGTACTACCACGGCAGCGTCATAGCTTAAGAAAATTGCTTGAGCATAAGATTGGGCAGCTTAATGTTGTCTATGAAATTGATGGCCTACACTTACTCATGGACAGCCTGATTCACCTTGACCTTGCAAGTGTCCGCCCCGGAAGTGCCTGTCTGCAAGAATACAAACATAAACTTCAATTATTAAAACTGATTGACCCTGAAGTTGAACGAATCAATTACTTGGTGAGCCTTGCCGAAGAAGAATTATCACCTGCCGCGCTCGCTGCCAAATCGGCAATTAAAGCCTGTGTGAAAGAGTTGATTCAAAACCAAATTTGGCCGTGTTCTGAAATTATTTTATAAAGGGTCATTAATTTTATTAAATACCTAATTAATTTTGCCCTCTCACTCCCTCCTGCTGTTTGAG
>Ga0209795_10000726_pt1 | contig 23471 bp, 19 predicted proteins | sample AgamicOrMarz_FD_187166 | JGI IMG/M metagenome (GOLD analysis project Ga0209795, IMG submission 187166) | Agave microbial communities from Guanajuato, Mexico - Or.Ma.rz (SPAdes) (version 2) | ecosystem: Host-associated > Plants > Phyllosphere > Phylloplane/Leaf | place: Guanajuato, Mexico...
TTGTGTTTTAATAACATTTAATTGAACACTTGTTTTTCCATTTGTTCTTGCAATCGTTTTTACATCATTTAGAGCGTGAGTAACAGTTGCAAATGCTGAAAGTGGGATTTGATCACCATCTGAATTTTTGATTTTTACATCATTTAACTGTTTAACATTTAAATTCCATCCATCAAATTTAACTGGAATAGACAATTGATTTTGTAAGATCGTTCCTTCAGGTAAGGACGGAACTGATACAGCTAATGCTTTATTTAAGTCATCTAAAGTAAGTTTATATTTTGCTAGGTCCTTCGTTCTAACAGTTAGTACGTATCCGTCTTTTGCACCACCGAACACTGAAACATCGGATACGCCTGGTACTGTTTTAAGGTGTTGCACAATATCCATTTGAGTTACTGATTTTAAAGTATTATCATCTAATTTATCACTAGTCAAACTGAAAGTTAGGATTGGGAATGAACTAGTTGTAAGTCTTGTAACTAGAGGTTTAGATGTAATAGTTGGGGGAATGTCCGCATTTTCTAAAGCTTTATTTACATCAATTTCGGCTTGTTTCATATCTGTATTCATTGGAAAGTACAGACTCATAAAAACTCCACCATCATAAGAGCTAGTTTCAATATCTTGTAATCCTTCTGTTGTTCTTACAGCACTTTCAAGATTATTGGTAATATTTTGTTTTACTTGATCGGCCTGGTACATAGGTAGACGCATGCTTACAGTAAGAGTTGAATTGTTTATACCTGGTAAATAATCGCGTTGCATTTGGTAAGCTGAGATAGCACCCCAAGTTACGATCATAACGACACAAACAATCATTAAAATTGCTCTTTGCATGGTCCCTTCTATAAATTTTTTCATCTTAAACCTCCTTCGATTTTTATTTTAAATTGAGAATTATTTCATAAATCAACTCCATGTCATTGTAAAATTCCTAACTGAAACTTTAATGAATAATCAATTAAAATTAGATTAAAATGAAAAAAATACGAATCAAAAGTTCTATAATGGCATTTATACAAGGAACTTCTTAGACTAGAATCAGTCTTAAAAAATAGAATTAAGTTTTTTGAGATACTAAAACTATTAATAGAAATAGGTGGGTTAATTGAAGAAAATCTTAATTATTGAGGATGAAATAAATATAGCTCGAGTTTTAAAATTAGAAATAGAATATGAGGGTTATGAAGTGTTAGTCGAATATAATGGAAAAGCTGGTTTAGAGTCGGCTTTAAGCAATAATGTCGATCTAATTTTATTGGATGTTATGTTACCTGAATTGAGTGGTATCGAAGTATTAAGAAGAATAAGAAAAACAAATCAATTTGTGCCCGTAATTTTATTAACAGCTCGAGATGCTACACATGATAAAATTATCGGACTTGATTATGGAGCTAATGATTATATTACGAAACCTTTTGAGATCGAAGAAGTATTAGCAAGAATACGTTCGTGTCTAAGAGCAAGTAATCTAGTTCATGAGTTTAAGAAAAGCGAAGACGAAAATCCCACTTTAGCGATTGAGGATTTAGTTGTTAATTTGGAAGCTAGAGAAGTAAAGAGGAATGATAAAGTCATTTCTTTAACACCAAAAGAGTATGATTTATTAGTTTATCTATTAACTAATCAAAATAAGATTGTGACAAGAGAGGGCATCATAACAACCGTTTGGGGTTATGAGTATGAAGGGGAAACAAATGTTGTTGATGTGTATATTAGACATTTAAGAAAGAAAATTGAAGAGGACTTTGATGTTCCTTTAATTCGAACTATTCGAGGTGTGGGGTACACAATGAGGAAGGGTTAAGATGAAAATAACGACTAAAATAAATTTGCTAATTACTTCATGGATCTTAATCATTCTTGTTTTAATTAACGGGTTAGTTTTTTATTTGTTTATGAAAACGACTGTAAATATGGAAGAACATGTTGTGAGTCAAAAGGCTCATGAAATCTTAAAAAAACAGGATATTCCTATAACATTGAAGATCAATGAAGAGGTATTATATCCATTTATGTCTAATCATTCTTTTATTCGAATTATTGATCCAAACTCAAAAATTGTGACAGAAATTAGTAATGATAAACTACTGAATCGTATTAAACCTAAGTTCACAAAAAATGAAGAAACAAAGCTAATCCCTTTTAGTGAGCATCAAAATATAGTGGTACGTGTACCAATTTTACAGAATCAAAAAGTGATTGGAACGCTCGAAATTGGGGAATTGTTAGTAGGCCTAGAAGGTCGAAAAGATTTGTTACTAACAATAATGGCAATCGTTACTGGTGTTTCGGCAGTTTTATCAATGATGGCTGGAAGATGGTTAACACGCATCATAATGAACCCGATTACTTCTATGATTACTACGATGGAAGATATTGAAAAAAGTGGGGTTCCAAAAAAGATTTTAATAAAAAACGACACGAAAGATGAATTACACAAAATGGCAAGCACATTTAATCGAATGATCAGCAGGCTACAAGACAGCATCGAAAAACAGAAGCAGTTTGTATCAGATGCATCTCACGAGTTAAAGACTCCAATTACGGTTATAAGTAGCTTTGCTAACTTATTAAGAAGACGTGGTTTTAAAAATGAGGAAATGGCGGCGGAAGCAATTGAGACAATTTATTCCGAAGCCAACCGTATGCAAGATTTAACAAAAACGTTATTAGCTTTAGCCGAATCGGAGAATTTAAAGAGTATCGAAATGAATCCAGTCGAACTAGTTGCTTTGTGTAATTCGACTTTAGTACAGCTCCAAAATGTGTATAAACGAGAAATTACTTTACACGCTCAAAAACAGAAAATATATATTAAAGGAAATGAACTTAAAATTAAACAAGTTATTATTATCTTCTTAGATAATGCATTAAAGTATAGTTCAGACAAGATTGAGATCAACATTAGTTGTAGTAGTGAATCAGCTATTCTTTCAATAAAAGATTATGGGATTGGGATTAGAGAGGAAGAATTAGAAAATATTTTCGAACGATTTTATCGAGTTGATAAAGCGCGTAGCCGTGAAACGAGTGGTGGCACTGGACTTGGACTTTCAATTGCTAAAAATATAATTAGCTTGCATAACGGGAAGATTAATATAAAAAGTGTTGAAAATATAGGAACGGAAATAGAGGTTCTATTTCCACTAGATGAGATTAAGAGAAAATAATCAGTACAGAGTATTGAAAATTGAGGTTTTAATATGAACGAAATCATCCATTTATTAAATGAATATGGCTATATTATCCTATTTTTATCATTAATGTTGGAATTGATTATAGTTCCTATACCGAATGAAGCATTGATGAGTTATGTAGGTGTTTTATGTTTTCATGGGAAAATGAATATTGTTTTGTCTATTATTTCTGCTGGTCTTGGAGGAATTGTTGGGGTAACGATCTCCTATTGGTTAGGATATAAACTTGGTACTCCGTTTTTTCGCAAATTTGGACACTTTATCCATATGGGTCCTGAAAAGATAGAAAAGATGTCAAAATGGTATGAAAAATATGGGAAGGTATTATTACTAGTATCATTTTTTATTCCGGGGATTAGACATTTCGCTAGCATTATTTCTGGAATCATTAAATTACCATATCGATCCTTTGCTATTTTTTCCTATATAGGTGTATTTCTTTGGATTGGAACGTTTATTTGGTTAGGACAGGCCATGGGACCTAAATGGGATATCTATCAAGTCGAAATTAAAAAGTGGTTAGTATTAGGTAGCATATTATTAGGATTTATAGTGCTTGCTTTCTTTGTTGTTAAAACAAATAAGGAAATAATTAAAGAGTCATTACTATTAATTTTTGAATCAGGTTTCAAGAGATTTAAAAGTTTCATGAAATTAAAGTTGATTATCCTAACATGTTTCATTTTTTTCGTTACTTTCTTTATCTTAATGGTCGGGTTAATTCAAGACACAATTAGCAATGAATTTAATAAATTCAATTCCATATTCAAGACCATTGTTTTTAATTTATTTAATCAAAATTGGCATGTCAGTATGAATTTTATTTATTCATTATCGACTTGGAAGGCTTTGTTGGCAGTCTCGCTTGCTACCATACTTGTCATATTAATAAACAACAAAAATAAATGGCTAGAATTGCTCTTTTTTATCGCAAGTTTAGCTGGAATTGTTATACTTTCCGTTGGGATTCCTTGGATCTTCAACTTTATGTTAGGTAGTAATGTAAGTAAAAACTTTCCAAATGAAAAATCTATGTTGATTTTGACAGTATTAGGTTACTTCATTATTATGTTAATTCGACATAACAAAGCTTATTTACTTAATATCGTAATGTTCTTCTGCTTTATTTTGGTTGTTTTACTATTTTCTATAAGCAGCGTCTATTTGCACCACTTATTACCAAGTGATATTGCTGCTGGGTTTGTATTCAGTTCAGTTTGGTTAAGTGGAATTATCTTTTCACTGGAGTTGTTTCGATTTGTCTCGCTGTTGAAAGAGAATATACGTGAGGAAAAATTGTTAAAAAAGCAAGTCGAATGACTATAATCTTCTTTTATTACGATTTAAGGAGGTAATGGATTATGAGAGGTAAGAATGTATGGATATTAAGTCTGGTCAGCTTTTTTACAGACATGGGTACTTACATGGTAACACCGTTAATCCCTATTATTCTTTCAGCCTCAGGTCCTTTCATAATCGGTCTTATTGACGGCTTATCCGAAAGTCTGGCTAGTGTATTAAAGTTATATTCTGGCAAGCGTTCAGATCGACTGAAGAACAGAAAAAACTTGGCGATTGTAGGATATGGGCTATCAGGTATAGGAAGGCTTGTTCTAATTTTTTCAAGTTCATGGATCGGAGTTTTCATTTGGAAGCTAGTTGATCGAACAGGAAAGGGAATTCGTACAGCCCCAAGAGACGCTTTAATATCAGAATCTGGCGGGAAAAATAAGCAAGGTAGAGTTTTCGGTATTCATCAAATGATGGATATGTTAGGAGCAGCTTTAGGAATAGGAACAGCCATTGTTATTTTGCATGTGGTAGGAAATAAAAACATTAAGGATGTGTTTTTATATTCATTGGTTCCGATAACAATTGGATGGATTATTTTATTTAGTGTAAAGGAAAGAATAAATAAACCAATTGGGCAACCAAATAAGCCATTAAGAAAGTTAGATTTTAAATGGGAGCTTTTAGATTCCAATATAAAGAAACTATTATTAATTGTACTATTATTTACAATCGTAAATTCATCCAATTCTTTTTTGTTATTAAGAGCGGAAAATCTTGGATTCTCGAATCAAAGTGTATTATTGATGTATTTACTATTTCATTTAACAGCTTCTTCCTTTTCTTATATTTCAGGTGCTTTTTCTGATAAATATGGACGTAGAGGAATATTAACGGCTGGGTATGCTTTATATGGAATCGTTTATATCGGATTTGGAGAAGTTCACTCACTCATTGGTCTAGTCATTCTATTTATTCTATACGGACTTTATTCAGCATTAACTAAAGGGGTTGAAAAAGCACTTGTCGTAGAATTAGCAAGCCCTGATGCGAAGGGAACTGCACTCGGTTTTTATGCGATGGTTTCCGGAATTGGATTTTTTCCAGCTTCGTTGCTAACAGGATGGTTATGGCAACAATTTGGAGCTACTACTTCATTTTATATTAATGGAGTGATCGCATTAATTACTGCTTTATTGTTAATGAGAGTGTTGAAGGGAATTAAAGAAGTTACTTAAAAAACTAAATAGACTATTCGTATAAAAAACAGAAAAACTAACATGAAAAGTTTTTCTGTTTTTTTATGGAAGATTAATGATGATTAAGCCATTCTAACTAAAACTTTAAAGGATTTATAAATTTAACAACGAGTTAAATACGTTTGGTTTTATTAACTCAAGTGACTAGTCTACATTTCTGTAATATCAGAAATAGCACGATAAAGAATATCTAACATTTCATCAAGCTCCGATTCCTTTGATGCTAATGGAGGCATAAATACGATAACATTTCCAAGAGGACGTGTGAGTAGCCCAAGCTCTTTTGCTCTTTTTGTTACTTGCACTCCGATTCGCTCATTCCAATGGAAAGCTTCTTTTGTATCTTTCGATTTTACTAGTTCAACCCCAATCATCAAGCCACTTTGACGTATATCTCCAACATGTTTTAACTCATTAAATTTCATCAATTTCTCATGAACATATGAAGAGATTTTTTCGACGTGTTGTAATAATTTTGTGCTATTAAATAAATCTAGATTCGCTAATGCAACAGCGCATCCAAGAGGATTACCCGTATAACTGTGACCATGAAAGAAGGTTTTCTGTTCTTCGTATGTACCTAAAAATGCTTCATAAATTCTATTTGTTGTTAATGTTGCTGCTACCGGTAAATAACCACCAGTTAATCCTTTTCCACAAGTTAAAATATCTGGTGTAACCCCTTCTAAATCACAGGCAAACATTTTACCAGTCCGACCAAAACCTGTTGCGACCTCGTCAGCTATAAGTAATACATCATATTTTATACATAATTCCTGTATTGCTTTTAAATACCCTTTTGGCATGACAATAATACCACTTGCTCCTTGAACAATTGGCTCGATTATTAATGCTGCAATTGAATTAGCTTTTTCGATAAATAAATCTTCAACTTCTTTTAAATAGGAATCTCTAATTTCTTCTTCGGTTCCTACGTATTTTGAACGATAAAGATGTGGATAAGATATTTTTATACTTGGAAATAGTAACTCATTATATGCCTGATGATATAAGTCTATTGCGCCAACTGATACTGCTCCGATTGTATCTCCATGATACGCTTCCTTCATTGTTACAAAAGTATTCTTATCTTTTTTTCCAATGTTTCGCCAATATTGATAGGCCATTTTAATCGCAATTTCTACAGAAGTGGCTCCTGAGTCTGAATAGAAAACTTTTTCTAAACCAGTAGGAGAAATCTCGACTAGTCTCTCTGCTAAAAGAATCGCAGGTATATTAGCCATTCCTAAAAGTGTTGAATGGGCAACCTTCTCCAATTGTTCCTGAATTGCTTGATTTAATTCTTGAATATTATGACCGTGAACATTTAACCAAATAGACGATACCCCATCGTAATATTCATTTCCTAATACATCATATAGTTTTCTATCTTTTCCATGTGAAATAATTAGCGGATCTTCGTTTATGTAATCCTTCATTTGAGTAAAAGGGTGCCAAAGATACTGTTTATTTTTTTTAGATAAATCTTGATAGATTTCATGATTCATATATGTTCCCCCTTATTTTATATGTTAACCTAATTTTATAGTTTGGTTGACATATATTTCAATTGCATGTTAATTTAATTTTGTTAGTTTGTCAAATTCTGCTAATATCTTAAACTCATAAACTAATAGGAGGGACACAAATGAAAAATAGGACTTTATCATTAACAGTAATATCTTTATTTGCCTCACTAACATCGATCGGAGCTTTTATTAAGATTCCCTTACCAGTGATTCCTTTTACGCTTCAAATACTTTTCGTATTTTTAGCGGGCTGTCTTTTAGGCAGTAAAAAAGGGATGATGAGTCAACTACTGTATGTTTGTATTGGATTAATTGGAATACCAGTATTTGCTTCAGGTGGTGGACCTGAATATGTTTTAAAACCGACATTTGGATATTTAATCGGTTTCATCGTTGCCGCGTTTGTAATTGGATCGATCGTTGAAAAAACGAGTGAACCAAAACTTAAGAATTTCATTTTTGCTAATGTAATAGGGTTAATTATTGTTTATATTTTAGGCATTACATATGTTTATATTTCATTAAACACTTGGTTAGATAGTCCTGTTTCATTAAAAGAAGTTCTAATGATGGGACTCGTCTATAGTATTGGGCAAGATTTGTTACTAGCTGTTTTTGGGGGAGTATTGGCGGTGCGCCTACATTCTCATTTTGCAAAAGCTAGAGAAAACGAAAAAGAGGTGGCTGCTTAAGATGGGTAAAGGATATTTTGTTACTGGAATTGATACGGATATTGGTAAAACCTATGTAACTGCTCAAATGGTGGATTGCTTACAGAAAAAAGGAATTGATGCGATTCCTTATAAACCAATTCAAAGTGGAGTAGTCAATATTAACAATAGAGTCATAGGGGAAGATGTAGCTTTTTATAAAGAGAAACTAGAACTGACAGAAGAGCATGATTACTACAGTACATACACATTTAAAACACCTGTTTCACCACATTTAGCTAGTAAATTAGAAGATATTTTTATTGATGAACAAGTTATTTTAGAAAGATATAAGCAATTAGAAAATAAGCATGATGTTGTTTTTGTTGAAGGAGCAGGTGGAGTTGCGGTTCCATTAAAAGAAAATTTTGGAACGATTGATTTAATCAAACTATTAAACTTACCAGTAATACTAGTTACAACATTAAAGCTAGGAACAATTAATCATACTGTATTAACAACTGAGTACTTAAAATCACATCATATTAATCTAAAAGGTTTATTAATTAATAAAGTATCATCAGTTATGAGTGAGATGGAAAAAGATAATTTAATTATGCTAGAAAAATTAACAGGTCATGACATTCTTGGAGTCATACCGGAGCAGATGGATTTCTTTACAGAAAAATCTATTTTGGAATTTCAGCAATTATTAACGAAAAATCAATGAAATGGTGAGTGATCATATGGATTGGACTAAATTAGCGCAAGAGGTTATTTTAGGTAAAGAAATTTCAGATGAGGAGGCCTTAAGCATATTGTCATGTGATGACGATGACTTACTTTCACTTTTACAAGGTGCATTTATTATTAGGAAACATTATTATGGAAAAAAAGTAAAACTTAATATGATCATAAATGCCAAAAGTGGTTATTGTCCTGAAGATTGCGGCTATTGTTCCCAATCTTCAATTTCTAGTGCACCTATTGAGAAATATCCTTTTCTATCTAAAGAAGAAATTCTTGATGGGGCGAAGCGTGCATTTGAATTAAAAGCAGGTACATATTGCATTGTTGCAAGTGGACGCGGACCAACGAATCGAGATGTAAATGTAGTAACTGATGCGGTAAAGGAAATTAAAGAATTATATGGTTTGAAAGTATGCGCTTGCTTAGGGCTTATTAAAGATCATCAAGCAAATGAGCTTAAAGAGGCAGGTGTTGATCGATATAATCATAATTTAAATACATCTGCTGAGCACCATAATTATATTACAACAACCCATACATATCAGGATCGAATCGATACGGTTGAGAAAGTTAAACAGTCAGGCATATCTCCGTGTTCCGGGGCCATTATTGGAATGAAAGAAACAAAAAAAGATGTTATTTCGATCGCGAGGTCATTGCGTAAATTGGATGCAGATTCCATTCCGGTAAACTTTTTACATGCTATTAATGGAACAAAACTAGAAGGAGTGAACGAATTAAATCCACGATATTGTTTAAAAGTATTAGCACTATTTAGGTTTATAAATCCTACTAAAGAAATTCGAATTTCTGGAGGACGAGAAGTAAATCTACGTAGTTTACAACCACTAGGGCTTTACGCTGCAAATAGTATTTTTATCGGTGATTATTTGACGACGGAGGGGCAAGAGACAAATAGTGACCATGCAATGCTAGAAGATTTAGGTTTTGAGATTGAGTTGGTTGGAAAACAAGAAAAGATATTCTCATAATAAAAAAACGAAAACCTAGAAAATGAAAAATCAGGTTTTCGTTTTTTTATTATTAATTAATCAAAATGTTACTTTTATATAATAAATTTCAAGGTATTAAACTGTTAAATACTTATCAATAATACGATTAAGTTCTAATTCTTCAGTTGATGATAAAACTAGATTAGCATGGCCTAAAATTGTTGCATCTCCAATCGCAACTGAGTACATATTAGCTGAGTTAATTGCGTCTACACCAGCTGCTGCGTCTTCAACACCGATGCAGTTCTCAGGTTTAGCAGAAACTGCTTCGGCAGCTTTTAAAAATACTTCTGGATCTGGCTTAGAATTAATGACTTTTGCAGCATCAACGATATGGTCAAAATAATCAATAATACCTAAAGCTTTAACGACCATTAACGCATTTTTTGAAGCAGATGCCATTGAAATTTTAATACCAGCTTCTTTAATTTGCTTTAAAAATGATTCTATGCCAGGTAATAAGTCTTTTTCAGATATATTGCGTATTAGTTCCACATAATGTGCATTCTTTTTTGTTGCTAAATCATTTTTTTCGCTTTCAGTGAAATCATTTTGTCTGTTTCCTAATGTTAGGATTCTTTCTAATGAATCTGTTCGGCTTACACCTTTTAATGTTTCATTAAATTCACGATCAAAAGGGATTCCTAAGTCTTCACCTAGCTTTTTCCATGCTAAATAATGAAATTCAGCAGTATCAGTAATTACACCATCTAAGTCAAAAATAAATGCTTCAATTTGCTTTCTCACAATGATACCTCCATTGATTCAATCAATTTAATTTTGCAACTGATTTTCGTTCGATCAGTTTTGTAGGAACGATAATATGATTCGTTTTTTCAGTTTTATTTTTTACATGCTTGAATAGTAAGTCTGTAGCAATTTCGCCTAGCTTCATAACAGGGATCTCAATTCCAGTTAAAGGTGGAGAAAATAACGGAGAAAAAATTCCATTATTATATCCTATAATTGAAATATCTTTCGGAATCGATATGCCCAACTTAGAAGTTGTATTATAAAGTCCGATAACCTTGAGATCATCTATTGCAAAAATTGCAGTAGGTAGATCTTTAGATTTCAATAGTGATTCTGAAGTTTCATAGGCTTTTTCCATTGTATATCCACTATCAATAATACGATCAGATCGAAGTGGAATTCCGTTATCAAGAAGACATTTTTTATATCCTTCCAATCTGTCAATTGATACATGATAATCAAGTGAAGAATGAAGGCATGCAATGTCTGTATGCCCTTGATTAATCAAATGTTGAACTAATTGATAACTGTCATTAAAGTTATCAGTATCTACTGAGTAAATATGTTGATAGTTTCCTTCAACTCTTCCAATAACGACTACTGGAATTTCATATTTATCTAATTCTTTAAAAAAGTCCTCATTTGCAGGTGAACTCAACATTAGAATTCCTTTGATCATTCTCCCACGAATTTTTTCTATGCACTTTTCTAACTCATCTTTACTATTTTTTGATGTTTGTATAATCACGTCAAAATTTTCTACTTCTGATCTCGTTGAAATAGAGTGAATAATCTCAGAGAAAAAGGTATTTCCCGCAGTTGTTTTCGTGGAGCGGGACATTACCAAAATGGCATCAAATCCAGATGATGTAAGAGCTCGAGCTAATTTATTAGGTTGGTAATTTAATTCTTCAATAGCTTTCATAACTCGGTTACGACTTTCTTCTGAAATATTATCTTTATTATTTAGTACGCGAGATACAGTGGACTTTGAAACGTTGGCTACACGAGCAATATCATAAATTGTAGGGCCCATTTGTATTCTCCTCTTCTAAGTTAAAGCGATTTATAAAATTAAATCGTTTACATTTTATAGTTTATTTATTTTTAAAGAAATATGAGGTGGAATTAATTAAAGTGTATATCGAAATGTTATTTCCGTATAATAATTTAGGAGCGGTTAATCGCTAAAAATTGTTCTTAATATAAATGATAGTATCGATTTTTTTAAAAAATTTGTCAAGACTGTGAACAAAGAATATGAAAAATAACTTGTTTGATCTTGTAATAATACTAGGGCAATTATATGGAGAATAGTAGAAAGTATCAATAACTAAAAATTAGTAAAAAGATTAAATAAATACATACTATTTTGAAATAAATAAACTTTTTACAAAAAATTTTATTTTTTAAGTAAATTTTTTAAATTGACAGTAAGCGCTTTCTATAATATATTGAATTTGGGAGCGGTACCAAAGCAAAATTTTATTTTTTTTAATCTCGTGGGAGCGATACCACAAGGAGGAATCTTATGAGTAAAATTAAAGAAAGATTAGCTTATATTTATGAAAACAAAGACATTGATCAACTTTATAGTGCAATCGTAAAACGCATTGAAGAAGCTAAAATAAACATTACAAAAAAAAGAAAACAAAATTGGGATGAATCAGATATAGTTTTAATTACTTACGGTGATCAGTTCCAAGAAGAGGGAATTCCAACATTAGAAACTTTTAAAAAGATGTTTGATGAGCATTTAGCAGATAAATTTGAACTTGTTCATATTTTACCTTTTTATCCTTACACTTCTGATGATGGTTTTTCAGTAGTTGACTATAAGAAAGTAAATCCTGAGTTAGGGGATTGGTCACATGTTGAAAGTTTATCGAAATCAGCAAGAATCATGTTTGATTATGTATGTAACCACATCTCAAGTAAGAGCGAATGGTTCCAAGGATACTTAAACGGTGATCCTAAATATCAAGATTATTTCATTGATATGGATCCTTCAGTTGATCTAAGCTCTGTAACTAGACCAAGAGCACTTCCATTGCTATCAAAATTTAAATTAGCAAATGGTGAAGAGAAGTATATTTGGACAACCTTTAGTGACGATCAAATTGATTTAAACTTTAGCAATCCACAAGTTTTATTAGATATGATTGATGTTTTACTTTTCTACCTTGAACAAGGTGCGGAATATGTGAGACTGGATGCAGTAGGCTATATGTGGAAAGAAGTTGGTACTTCTTGTATCCATCTTGAAAAAACACATGAAATCGTGAAATTATTCCGAGATTTATTAGATGAGGCAGCAAAAGGTACAGTAATGATAACTGAAACAAATGTACCTCATTTAGATAATATTTCTTACTTCGGAAATGGTCATGATGAGGCACAGATGGTTTATCAATTTCCACTTCCGCCATTAGTTTTATATTCACTTCATAAAGGAAATGGAAGTGTATTAACAAATTGGGCAAAAAATCTAGAAGGTTCTGGAGAAGATACAACATTCTTCAACTTCTTAGCATCACATGATGGAATTGGGTTAAATCCGATTCGTGGAATCATTTCAGAAGATGAAATTTTATCATTAGTAGATGAGTTAAAGGAAGAAGGAGCATTAGTAAATTATAAGAAGAATTCAGATGGTACTGAAAGTCCATATGAAATAAATGTAACTTATTTAGATGCTTTAAATAAACAATCTACCAGTGATGATTTAAGAGTAAAAAGATTCTTGTTAGCGCATTCAATCTTATTAACATTCCAAGGCGTACCGGCTATTTACATCCAAAGTATGTTAGGTTCTAGAAATGATTATGCGGGTGTTGAAAAAACGGGAATGAATCGCTCAATTAATCGTCAAAAGTATGCACTTGATACGATTGAAAAGGAATTAATGGAAGAAGGTTCATTAAGAAATAAAGTTTTCACAGAACTTACAAAAATTATCCAAGTACGTAAAGAAGAAAAACTATTTAATCCTGACGTAAAAATGGAAGTACTTGAAGTAAATGAAAATGTATTTGCGATCAAACGTGTTAATGAAGAGGATAGTGTGGTAATTCTTCATAACCTATCAAATGAGCAAGTGAACTGCGATTTAAACGGAAAATTTATGAATATTATTACGGGAATTGTAGAAGAATTTAATGACAACATTACTTTAAATCCATATGAATTCCTTTGGTTAAAACCTTTAAAATAGGAGGCAGAACAATGAAAAAAGTATTAAGTATGTTCTTAGTTTTAATGTTAGCTGTTGGATTAACAGCGTGTGGTGGGAAAAAAGAGAATGGTAAAGTAACAATTGAATTTATGCATTCTTCTGTTGAACAAGAAAGATTAGCAGTCATTACAGATTTAATTTCAAAATTTGAAAAAGAAAATCCAAATATTAAAGTAAAGCAAGTTCCAGTTGAGGAAGATGCTTATAATACGAAGGTTGTAACATTAGCAAGCTCTGGTAAACTTCCAGCAGTAATTGAAGTTGGACAAGACTATGCAAAAGTGATGGACAAGGACGAATTAATTGATAAAGATGCAGTTAAATCAATCATCTCTAAAGTTGGAGAAGATAAGTATTATGAAGGTGCGTTAAAGCTTTTAAAAACTGAGGACGGCAAAAATTATACAGGTGTTCCTATTAGTGGTTGGGTACAAGGTATTTGGTATAACAAGCAAATGCTTGCGGACAAAGGTTTCGCAGAACCTAAAAACTGGGATGATGTTTTAAAGATTGCTAAGGCGTTTACAAATAGTGGAAGCAAAAAATACGGTATTGCAATTCCTACTGTTGAAGGTGGTTTTTCTGAGCAAGCCTTCTCACAATTCGCTTTATCAAACAATGCAAATATGTTCAATAGCAAAGGTGATCTAACATTAAATACACCTGAAATGAAAGAAGCTTTAAACTACTATAAAGAATTATCAAAATATACAATGCCAGGTTCAAATGATGTTACTGAAGTAAAAGATGCTTTCATGAATGGATCTGCTCCTATGGCAGTTTATTCAACTTATATTCTTCCAGCAGTGTATGAAGAAGGTAAAACGAACAATATTGGATTTGTTATTCCAACTGAAAAAACAAAAGCAGTTTATGGAACAGTATCTGCTTACACGATTTCTTCTGGTTTAGATGATGATCAAAAAGCTGCAGCTAAAAAATTAGTAGAGTTTATGGCAAAACCTGAAAATAATACGAAGTTAGTATTAATGTCTCCAGGTGGATCTCAACCAGTAAATAAAGATGTAACAGAAAGCAAAGAATATAAAGAAAATAAAGTTGTAAATTCATTTGGTGAGCTTTCAACTGAAATCGCAAGCGCGTTTGATAACATTCAAGTATTTGGTCTTGTTGATAACAAGAACTTCTTAAAAATGGGTGATGTTACAAGTTCAGGTGCAGTTGCTAAGTTAATTAATGATGTTACTGTAGGTGGAAAAAGCGTGGATTCTGCTATTAAAGAAGCAGAAGAAAAATTAAAAGGTGTATTAAAATAATTAATTTTAATTCAATATACCTAGTAATCGTAATTTGATTTCTAAATTAGTGAAAGTTGTTTATGAAGTACGAACGCTTGAAAAGCAAGCTAAGTTGCTTTTTAAACAACTTTTCTTTTATCACCAATCTAACCAGATAGGGAATAGATTGTTTTTTAGGAGGTAGACATGAAACCGATTGCCAAAAAAAGATCTGATATAAAACTAGCGATGATACTTCTTTTACCAAGTATGTTGTTACTACTATTATTAGTTGCATATCCGATGTTATCAAATATTAAAATAAGCTTTTTCGATCAACCGATTAATCCTAGATTAGCAGCTAAGTTTGTTGGTTTATCTCATTATACTGATGTTATAAAAGATATTGAGTTTTATAAATCTTTAGGTATTACCATTTTATATACCGTTTTAACAGTAGTTGGTAGTACAGTACTTGGGCTTGCTGTAGCGCTGTTCTTTAATCGCCCATTTAAGTTTCGTAAAACTGCTCGTTCATTAATTATCTTATCTTATGTAACACCATCAATCTCATTAGTTTTTGCTTGGAAATATATGTTTAATAATTCTTACGGGATTATCAATTACTTAGGTAAGGATGTTTTCCATCTAGTTAAAAGTGCACCATTATGGTTTGATAATCCAGTTAGTAGTTTTATAGTAGTAGTTGTTTTTGCAATTTGGAAGTATTTCCCTTACGCCTTTATCTCGTTTTTAGCAATTTTGCAAACGATTGATAAATCATTATACGAAGCTGCTGATATCGATGGCGCTTCACTTTGGCAAAAGTTTAAAGTTGTAACTTTACCAGCGATTATGCCGGTATTATTAACGGTTTTAACTTTACGATTTATTTGGATGTTCTACATGTTTACAGATGTTTACTTATTAACAAACAAAGTAAATATTTTAGGTATTTATTTATATGAAACTGCGTTTGCTTTCAATAACTTAGGAAAAGCTTCGTCAATTTCAGTAATCTTATTCATCATATTATTCATTGTAATTATCGTATCAAGAAAGAGGGTGAACTTAAATGGCAGCAAGTAGTAAAAGAAGCAAGATCATTAAGAAAACAAGTTTTTACGTTGTTTTAATCCTTTTATTAGGAATCATGTTATTCCCATTCTTTGTAATGCTAATGACGTCATTAAAAAGTTCAAAAGAAGCAATTGCAACAAATCCGACATTATTACCACACGAATGGACTTTCCAGCATTATATTGATATTTTTAATCCGACAATTTTCCCCTATTTAAACTACTTTAAAAATAGTTTAATTGTCTCTATAATCGCAGCTTCATTATCAGTCGTTCTTGGTATTTTAGGAGCGTACGCTTTATCGAAACTAAAGTTTAAAGGAAGAGTGACGATAAACGCTAGTTTTTACACTGTTTATATGTTTTCAGGGATCTTACTAGTTGTTCCATTATTTAAAATCATTTCTGGTTTCGGTTTATATGATACAAAAATAGCGTTGATCATTACGATGATTGTGCAAACTCTACCAACAGCGATTTTTATGTTAAGAAGTTATTTTGATACTATTCCTGAAGATTTAGAAGAAGCGGCTATGATTGATGGTCTTAGTCGATTAAAAATTATCTTCTATATTATTATTCCTTTGTCAATATCGGGAATCATTTCTGTATTCGTATATGCATTTATGATTGCATGGAATGATTATTTATTTGCATCAATTTTCTTATCGAGTTCGGAAAACTTCACTTTACCGATTGGCTTAAATACATTATTTAGTACTCCGGATTATGTATGGGGTCGTATGATGGCAGCATCTTTAGTCACGGCTTTACCAGTAGTTGTTATGTACGCACTATCTGAACACTTTATCAAAGGAAACCTAACAGAGGGTGGAGTTAAAGGTTAATTCGAAAACAATTTTTTACTGAGAGGATGAAATAAAAATGAAAAAATTAGTAGCAGTTGAACCAAGAGTTGCAGCATTAGTCGAGTATGAAGATCGTACAGTACAACCTAATGAAGTAAAAATTAAAGTCGAATTTGCATCACCAAAACACGGTACTGAAGTAGTGGATTTTAGAGGTCTTAGTCCATTTATTGATGAAGAGTTCAATGAAGAATGGAAAATGTTTATGCCACGTGAAGAAGGAGCTGCTCGTGGAATCGTATTTGGTGAATTTCAATTAGGAAATATGGTTGTAGGTAGCATTTGTGAAATCGGTGATGAAGTGACTGAGTACAAATTAGGAGATCAAGTTTGTACTTATGGTCCAATCATGGAAACTGTAATCGTAAATGCTGTAGATAATTATAAATTACGTAAAATGCCAGAAGGTTCATCATGGAAGAATGCAGTTTATTATGATCCAGCACAATTTGCAATGAGCGGAGTTAGGGATGCAAATGTTAGAGCGGGTGATTATGTAGTAGTTGTAGGATTAGGTGCAATTGGACAAATTGCTATCCAGTTAGCAAAGAAAGCTGGAGCTAGTATTGTAATTGGTGTAGATCCATTACAACATAGATGCGATATCGCGTTAAAAAATGGAGCGGATTATTGCTTCGATCCAATTAACTGCGATTTAGGATATGAAATTAAAAAAATTACTAATAAATTAGGTGCAGATTCAATTATTGAAACAAGTGGTGTATCAAGTTCACTTCAAGCAGCACTAAGAGGAATTGCATACGGTGGAACAATTTCTTATGTAGCTTTTGCTAAACCTTTCCCAGAAGGATTTAATCTTGGTCGTGAAGCACATTTTAACAATGCGAAAATTGTATTTTCAAGAGGAAGTAGTGAACCAAACCCGGATTATCCACGTTGGTCACGTAAACGAATCGAAAATACTTGTTGGGATTTATTAATGAATGGTTATTTAAATTGTGAAGATTTAATTGAACCAGTTGTTTCATTTGAAGAAGTAGCTGAATCGTATATGGAATTTGTTGATCAAAAGCCCGAGCTAAGCATTAAGATGGGTGTTCAATTTAAAAAATAATAAGAATATCAATCATTAAAATCATGGGAGTGTATAACACTCCCTTCTGTTTAGGAGTGGATTTCGTTGAAAATTGGAACACAAAATCAAGCATTTTTTCCAGAAAATATTAAAGAAAAATTTAAATACTTAAAAGAAATTGGTTTTGAAGGATTTGAAATCGATGGCAAGTTTTTAGTTGATCATTTAGAAGAGATTAAAGAAGCAATTGCTGAGACTGGCTTACCGGTAACGACAGCTTGTGGTGGTTATTATGGCTGGATTGGTGATTTTATTGAAGAGCGTCGTTTAAAAGGTTTAGCAGATATTGAAGAAATTCTAAAAGCGTTAAAAGAGGTTGGAGGAAAAGGGATCGTTGTACCTGCAGCATGGGGAATGTTTACATTCAGATTACCACCTATGTCTTCTCCAAGAAGCCTAGAAGGAGATCGTAAAGCAGTTACTGATTCATTAGTATTTCTAGATAAAGTCGCTGGTGAAACTGGAACGACTATTTACTTAGAACCTTTAAATCGCTATCAAGATCATATGATTAATACTTTAGCTGATGCACGTAAATATATTGAAGATAATCAGTTTAAAAATGTCAAAATCATTGCAGATTTTTATCACATGAATATTGAGGAAGATGGTATTTCTGAGGCACTTCACGCTAATCGTGATCTAGTTGAACATATTCACATCGCAGACAACCACCGTTTCCAACCAGGAAGTGGATCTCTTGATTTTAAAAAGCATTTTAACCAACTTAAGGAAGATGGGTACGAAGGCTTTTTAACATTTGAATGTCGTGTAAGAGGAAATAACTTAGAAGATGAATATATTAAAGCATTTCATCATATAAAAGAAGCTTTAAAGGGTGAAGCATTGTGATTAAAAAGAGAGTAGCTATTATTGGCGGGGGCCAAATGGCTGAAAAAGTTCACGTTGCTTACTATAAAACTAGAGAAGATTTAGAAATAGTTGCCGTAGTCGGTGTAAATGAGGAAGCATTAAAGAGCTTTGCAGAGCGTAATGAGATTCCTACCTATTACACGGATGCTGCTGAAATGTATGCGAATGAAAAACCGGAAATTGTAAGTGTTTGCACTCCGAATAAATTTCATTTTGAAAATGTAATGCAGGCATTAGAAAATAATTGTCATGTTTTTTGTGAAAAACCTCCTGCAATTTTGGCAGAGGATGCAAGAAAAATGCATGAAACAGCTTTAGAAAAAGGGCTTATCCTTGCTTATGATTTTCATCATCGATTTGCTGATGACGTAACGATTATAAAAGAAAAAATAGATCAAGGTTTATTAGGTCAAATTTATTTTGTAAAAGTAAAAGCTTTAAGACGAAATGGTATTCCAGGATGGGGTAGCTTTACTAATAAAGAAATTCAAGGTGGGGGACCTCTAATCGATTTAGGAATTCATATGCTTGATACTGCACTTTTTGTTATGAATTATCCAAAAGTAAAAAAAGTTACAGCAAAAATGTTTCAGAAGATTGGTACTAAGAAAAATGAGGGTGCATTTGGTAAATGGGACCCATCAAAATTTGAAGTAGAAGATTCTTTATTTTCTTATATAGAGTTAGAGAATGGCTGTTTAATTCAGCTTGAAACATCCTTTGCATTAAATATAAAAGAAAAATCAGAAATGAATGTAGAATTATGCGGAGAAGAAGCTGGTGCAACAATGTTCCCAGCTGAAATCTATACGGATGAAAAAGGAGAGCTTGTATCCCTATTAAAGAGAGAAGAGGCTGACCCTGACCGTCATACTAAAAGTATGGCAGCCTTTGTGAATCGTTGCTTAGGACAAAACGTTATGGTAGCAGATGGAGAACAAGGTTATGCTATTCAACGACTTGTTGAAGCGATCTATCAATCAGCTGAAAAAGGTGAGAGTGTATCTTTATGAATGAAGTAAATGTAATGAATGAAAAACAATTTGATTTACAATATATAAATAAATATGCAACAATCATGGCTCTTGGAAATGGGTACTTAGGTTTACGTGCTAGTCATGAGGAATATTATTCTGAACAAACTCGTGGTATGTATGTGGCAGGTATTTATAATAAATTTACACCAAATGATATTACAGAGCTAGTCAATTTACCAGATTTAGTTGGCATAAAAATCGAAATAAATAATGAAATATTTTCTGTTTTAACAGGCGAAGTACTATCTTATGACCGTACTTTAAATTTGCAAAATGGAGAACTAACGAAAGAAGTTATCTGGAAAAACAAAGAAGGTAATCGCTTTTGTTTAAAATTCCAACGCTTCGTTTCAAAAGATAATTTACATTTACTTGCATCTAGAGTTAGTATAGTTAGTTTAGATTGTAGTGCATCAATTAAAATTACGACTGGTATCGATGCGCAAATGTCTAACTTTGGAAAACAGCATCTTTTAGAAGAAAACATAAGAGTTATTGATAAAAAAATAATGCATGCTGTCTATAGAACAACCGAAAGCGATCACTCAATTGCAATGGCAACTTCATGTAAAGTTTCAAGTGAAAGTGATGTTTCTTTTGTGGCTAAAAACAGACAGCTTTTGAAGATTATTAAACATGATTTAGTCGTTGATCAGCCGTTTGAATTAGAAAAAATAAGTGCTGTTTATACTTCAAATGACTTGTCTGTAGAAGATCCGGCACTATCAAGTATTCATACTGTTCAAGAAAATCTTGATAATGGTTACGATCGTCTATTAGTAAGCTCATCTATAAAATGGAATGAGTTTTGGAAAAAGAAACGCGTAATCATTTCTTCTAAAGAAGCTATAGATCAAGTAGCATTAGATTTTTCACTTTACCATATTGAAATAATGACACCTGCACATGATGATCGCTTTAGCGTTGGGGCAAAAGGATTAACAGGTGAAGGATACAAAGGTCATGTATTCTGGGATACGGAAATCTTTATTGCACCGTTTCATTTGTTCACTGATCCAGATGTAACAAGAAACTTATTAAGATATCGCTATCTTCATATTAAAGAAGCAAAAGAGAAGGCTACTAAAAATGGCTATTCTGGAGCTTTATTCCCATGGGAAAGTGCATTTTCTGGTATGGAAGAAACGCCAGAATATGCAGCTATTAATATACTAACGGGTAAACGTCAAAAAGTAGCTTCAGCTCTTGCTGAACATCATATTGTTGCTGACATTGCATATTCAGTTATTCAATACTATGAAAATACACTTGATGAGTCTTTTATGGCAAATGAAGGGCTTGAATTACTAAAAGAAACAGCACGTTTTTGGATAAGTCGTACGACAGAAGAAAATCAAGCACTTTCTATTAATGATGTAATCGGACCTGATGAATATACTGAACATATTAATAATAATGCTTACACGAACTATATGGCTTATTATAATGTTCAACAAGCTTTGAGTTTTATGGAAAAATATAATAACATCGATGCTGAAATTATTGAGGGGGGTAAGGATTTTCTAAACCGACTTTACTTGCCAGGACCAAATGCAGAAAATATTATTCCACAAGATGATACATTTTTATCAAAACCAGAAATTGATTTATCAAAATATAAACAAAAACAAGGTAGTCAAGCAATTCTTTTTGACTATTCACGTCAAGAAGTAAATGAGATGCAAATTTTAAAGCAAGCTGACGTAGTTATGCTACTATACCTTTTCCCTAACTTATTTGAAGAGGATGTTGTTAAACAGAATTTGCACTATTATGAGGAGCATACAATTCATGATTCTTCACTTAGTAAAGCCATCCATGCAATTGTTGCTGCAAGATGTGGAGAAAATGAAAATGCTTATCGATTCTTCCAAGAAGCTTGCTTAATCGATCTAGGTCCAAATCCAAAATCATCAGATGAAGGAATACATGCAGCATCTCTAGGTGCGAATTGGTTAGCAACCATATTTGGTTTTGCAAATGTTACGATGGATTCAAATAAGCTAAAAATTAATCCGAACTTACCTAAAAACTGGGACAAACTTTCATTCCCGTTTCATTGGCAAGGTACAAATCTTGAGATTTCAATTACACACGAATCTGTAACAGTAACAAAACAAACTGATACAGAAGTTGCCATCGAAATTAAGGGAGAATTATTTAACTTAACAGATCAAATTATCGCATCACTTTAAGGAGGAGGACAAATGAAAGTAGTAATCTTACCTGATTCCTTTAAAGAAAGCTTGGATGCAATGAATGTAGCAAAAGCCATTCATAAAGGATTTCATTCAGTTTTTCCAACAGCAGAATATCATTTATTACCACTTGCTGATGGAGGGGAAGGTACAGTTCAAGCACTAATTGCTTCAAATGGTGGCGAGATTGAAAGTGTTGAAGTAACTGGCCCTCTGAATGAAACAGTGCAAGCTAAAATAGCATTTTCTAAAGATCATAAAACGGCATTTATCGAAATGGCCGAAGCATGTGGTTTGCATCTCGTACCGCTTGATAAGCGTAACCCATTACAAACTACATCATTTGGTGTTGGTGAGTTGATGATTTATGCGATTGAACGTGGAGCTTCAGAACTAATAATTGGTGTTGGAGGTAGCTCTACGAATGACGGTGGAATTGGAATGGCTACTGCTCTTGGCTATCAATTCTTTGATGAAAACGGAAAAGAAATCCAAAGCAATGGTGAGGCATTACTAAAAGTAGCTTCAATGACTGATAAAAATAAATCACCGCTTTTAGAAAAAGTAAAAATCACGATAGCGGCAGACGTTGTTAACCCGTTGAATGGTAGAAATGGTGCAACATATATATTTGGTCCCCAAAAAGGTCTAACTGCTAATCAATTACCGACAATGGATGAAGCGATGAAGAATTTCTATTCAATTGCAGAGCAATATATGAACAAATCCGTTTCAGAAGTACCAGGTAGCGGTGCAGGTGGAGGCATGGGCGCAGGTCTTATCTTATTCGCAAATGCTTCAATAAAAAAAGGCATTGAACTTGTTCTTGAACAATTAAATGTTGTGGAAGTATGTAAGGATGCAGACATTGTAATTGTAGGAGAAGGAAGAATGGATGGGCAAACTATTTATGGAAAAGCGCCAGTTGGAGCAGCTGCATGTGCACCATCAAATGCAAAAGTTATTGCGATATGTGGTAGTATCGGTGATGGAATTGAAGAGTTATATAAACACGGAATCGATGCTATTTTTCCAACTATTCCAGCCATCTTACCAATTGAAGATGTAATGAAAAATGCATTTGACAATATAGAAAGAACTGCAAGAAATATTGCTGTTCTTTTAAACTAAGTAAAATAAAATCTTTAGATAAAGATTTATCATTTATGGAGCCAGTCATTTCGGCTCCTTTTTATTTGATCTGAATAAATGCTTGTATAATGATGAATTGAATGATATTTGATGAAGGTATATTTGAATTGGAATAGAAAGGAAAAAGGAGGAAATTTTTTACAAGGGAGATTGATAGAGTGAAGAAAAAATTAATGGCACTCGGAGCAGTTTCTGTTCTAACATTTACTAGTCCTTCAGTAAGTTTTTCGAAAGAAAGAGTTTATTC